>Ga0214480_100174_pt1 | contig 30972 bp, 25 predicted proteins | sample M1_20Mar14CPVII9_3_FD_165042 | JGI IMG/M metagenome (GOLD analysis project Ga0214480, IMG submission 165042) | Marine eukaryotic communities from Monterey Bay, California, United States - M1_20Mar14CPVII9sort6BwellE17 | ecosystem: Environmental > Aquatic > Marine > Unclassified | place: USA... | reverse complement strand
TGACGATTTAAACAACCGAGTTAACGGTAGTGATAATCAGCACGAGACACAAGTTCCAAAGGACGATCTAGGTTTCCCTAAATCAGTGAATGAACCTCCCGAGCAGGAAGATGTTAGTGAGATGTTGACCAACCAGCATCAATCTGACAATGTATCCAAGTCGATTGACTCAAATGTAAGTACCGATCTTGACAAAGAAGTCGTTCATGGTCAAAGTGGCGTGGATAAGACAGCTGGTGACGCTCTCAATGCTCATTCAAGATCAAGTGAAGACAATACCAAAGAACAGAGCACTCCGATGACTCGATCAGTTACATGGAATGACGAAAAGTATGATTCTGATGAACAGGATAATGATACTATCTGTGATTCTGAAGAGGAGGAGAATGATGATATTGAAGAATTGGAGAGCGAGGCAGTATTTGATAATTCAGCCAAAGCAAGTGATACTGTAGCCAGAGATTCGTCTTTCAAGACACACGAAGGAGGCGGTGGTATACGGAATGGCACGCATCCCCGAGTTTCATTGAGTCCACGCCATGACATTAACTCTGATGATTTATCTAAAGAAGAAGACGACAATGTTGAAAACTTGCCACCTTCCAGAGAAGGGATTAATAAGCGGTGTAGACTGCCAACTACTTCTGATATCTCACCGAATACAATGAAGAAGAAGATGAAGACTCTAGAAGAGAAGGTTGACGAATTGCAACAGGAAAATGATAATCTTAAAGAGTGCCAAGACAAAGAGAATCAGCAAGATTTGAAGAAACACTCAGATATTGTTGACTTGATTAATGAGGATTCTACCACTACTCTAAAAGAAGCCGCTGGTACTAAGAGTATTGAGGCCGTTGTACATGCTGTGTACAAAGTTAAAGAAGAAAAGATAAATGAAGCTGACAAGAAGATAGCAGCTGCCGAAAAGAAAGTAGCAGCGGCTGAGAAGAGGGCAGAATTAGCTGAGAAGAGGGCGTCAGTAGCAGAAGAAGAAAAGATGGGCTTCTGCGGAGTATGTCATGATGTGAAAGAAGAAATGCATCTCTTGTTAGCATGTGGACACTTGATTTGCTTTGATTGTAGAATGGAATGGGGTTCAACATGTTGGATAGGTTGGTGTGGAAAGGTGTCAAAAAACACAAAAAGGGTATACTTCTGAAATTACCTTGGGAGGACTTCTCTTAATCACCCTCACTTAAAACCTAAACTACATACTAGACTTCTATGTGTGTAAGACGTCGTTGATTGACTAATTTACATCTATAATTCAAGGTACCTAAAGAGTCACACCATATTGATCCTCTTCGAGTTTAATGGCAACTCGAGTGGGAATACGGATACTTCGTTTGCAATTCATAATCATCGTTTTGAGTTCAGAAGTATACATTCTCAACCTAGCATCATCCTCCATCAGCTTGGCATTGGTTAATTTAGCTGTAATGGCATCAAAGTAGTCTAGTTGCTGTTGAATATGCGTACAGTCGACAACTGATGCATCGAAGCCTTCCAACTCTGACGTTGTGTCAAACCACTTTTGCAAATATGTATAGAAATCCGCCACTACTTCTTCTGATTCTTTTACTTGCACAGCACTTGTCAGTTTGTAGAGAACCTTCTCATAGAGTTGATAGAATATTGGGCGGATATCATGTTGTTGGGGAGATACTACTTCTTCTTCTTTATTTCTTGTATCCATATCATGAATTAGTTGAGGCGAGTCATCTAGACTAATGTTATCGTTGTTATTACCATCATCATCATCACTGGCATTGCTATCCAATGCATATAGAAGGGGTATGCTGCTGGACTTCTTCTTTTTAACAGTAACAGATGCAGTAGTATTATCAAGTTCCTTCCTCTTTCTCGTAACTATATTAACAAGATCGTCACAATCAACTCTTTGAAATGGTTTCTTGGTACTATCATCGTGTAACATCTGCAAAGGTTTAGTATCAGTTTTAGGTTGATCACGTAAAGTTTGGGATGTCTTTGCCCATGCCTTTTTATCACCAATGTCAACATAGAATTGAGTTGCCAAGGTTGTTTTATCAGACTCCTTGAGGAATCTCCCACCATTGGCACGAATTATGGCAACAATTTCCTTTGAAATCAATAACTTATCATGCTTCTTAGCGTCTGCATACTCTTTCTTCCTTGAAGATACTAACTCTCGATACTTTATATTTCCAATACGATTTTGTATACCCGATCCTCGTCCACTGATAACATCCAATGAAGTTGGGGTAGTGATGTATTGCCTGTTCATATCATTATGTTGCAGTTGATTCATGTTGTTTTTGATAGTATGTTATGGTATATGTATATGTTTGATTTCGGTTATTAAGGGGTACACTGATGTTTGTTGTATAGAAAAGAATGAGTGGAGATGCCAACATGAACTGGGAATGATAGCAGCCAACTGTGAACTCATATCTTATGTGATCTTGCATGTCTCGATCACCAATTATTGAGAGATACCGACTCCTACATCCTTCGACCTCGCCTACCGACGTACATACATGTTCACATATTCTAAGGTATAGGTTGCAATAGGGAGGAGGACAATACTATTTGACCTATCGCGCGATCACCGGCGAACAGGACCACCACCAATCTATGTAACGCCTTTTATTATTTATTGAACAATATATGAACCTTATTGATTCAGACACGCCGACTACTATATTTGAGTGCTATCGTACTTAACTCTCTGAACACCGGTTAAACTGCACCTGTCCTAGCATGCCTAATTTCGAAATTCGTCTCGGGACCATCACCATTTGGTGAACTCTTAACTAATCATCATTGCAACATGATACTGGATCCTGTTCCCCTTTTTACTAGAGGAGGTGGTATAAAGTTGTTGATTATTGTCTTTCCCTTCCCGATAGTAAACACAGAGTATATTGTAAGTAGTGGTATCCTTTAGCAAGGAATAAAAGTATTGATGCAATAGATACTAGGTACTTTGTAAAGAATAAAGACATAGAAGGAGATCATAATATATGTCAGGCCTATTATGATCCCCCAACTACTTAAATAGCTGTCGTAAGTTATCTCAGACGGCGGCGGCAATAGTAGATTACCGAATACTACTTCACTCAACAAATGGATAAAGATCACCTTTCTGCTGCAATATGTCACCTTGATATGAAAGACGAAGAAGTTAAAACTGTACAAGAAATATGTGCTAATTGTGGCAAAGCAGGAAGCAATCTAAACATTTGCAATAAGTGCAACGAAGCTAGATATTGCAACGCGATATGTAAGAAGAAGCATAAGAAAAAGCACAAGGCAGAGTGTGAGGAGGCTATCCAGAGGGCAACTGAATTACATGAGCAAGAACTTAAACGTGCCACGGAATTACACGATATTGAGTTATTTAAACAGCCACCGACAAGAGAAGATTGCCCCATTTGCTTTGCTCTTCTTCCTTGTATGGATAGCGGTAGAAGATATATGGTATGCTGTGGTAAAGAGATTTGTAGCGGATGTGCTCATGCCCCTGTGATCGATCATAGGGGTAATAGAATTGATAAAGTGGGAGAGAGAAAGTGTGCGTTTTGTAGAGTGTCTGAAACTGAAGTAAATGAAGAGAACCTGAAACGATTTAAGCTGCGAATGAAGAAAGGTGATGCTTTGGCTTTTTATGGTTTAGGCTGTAATTATTTTCGGGGAAGGCATGGTTTGCGAAGAGATATCGACAAGGCGTTAGAACTTTGGCATAAGGCCACAGAGCTTGGGTGTGCCGCAGCACATCGAAACATTGGTATTGAATATTTGAGGGGTAGTAGTAAAAGCACAAGGAAGGATGAGAAGAAGGCTGCTGCTCAATTTGAATTAGCGGCTATGAAGGGAGATGCAATGGCCAGGGCTAAACTAGGGGACGATGAGTATAAAGCTGGCAACACAGATAGAGCTATAAAACACTTCCTGATTGCTGTATCACTTGGGAGTGAGCAGGGCTTGAACTATATCCAGGCATTGTTCAATGCTGGGCATGTTTCGAAAGACAACTATGCAAGTGCTTTACGAGCTCGCCAAGCTTATTTAGATGAAATTATTACCAATCAGAGAGATGAAGCTGCGGCTTTTGGTGATCAATACAAGTATTATTGATCAGCTTTAGAGGGTTGGGCGTTTTTAAGATCCCATAAAATAATGCTATTTTAGAATGGATTGCAATATCTGCCAGCATTCACTAACATTAATGGACAGATCGGCCGTAGTATGGGATGACCCAAATCAAATTCCAAAGGTAGATTTTCATCTTTAGCCTCTCGTCCATCATTGTCTTTTGAAGAAGTATCATCTACTGCAGTCCACGAACATACCAATTCATGTATATCAGCGTGATAAGTATGATCTCCTGCCATTGGTTTTTCAAGTATAGGATCTGTATGGCTCCAATCTTTATATACTTTTGATATCGTAGGTATATTAAGACTGGATAGTAATGATATGAATGACGACGCTTCCGACTCTGGTACTGTCTTATCAGCCGTTCCTTGTATTATACATATCTTTGGGAATAAATCCTTCTGTTGTTTCTGTTCTTGCTTTGTATTATGATTCTTTTCATTGTATAAATCATGGCACTTTTGAAATAGATGATACGGACTCCAATCTCTTAGACCTCCCTCACCAAGGAAGAGTTTCATTTGCTTCTTATCGCTTATGATACCCTCATTATGCAATACCTTTTCCATTGCAACTAAGTTGAGTGGCCCGGATGTTGATACAAGACCACATAGTTGCCATGGATTGTAGGTTGATTTCAGTGGAGTATATTGTAAATCTTCTGCCTCTTCTTTGTCCTCCTCCTTGCTACTATCATCATCCCTCATACTTAATAAATAATCCAATACTTTTCTGGCCACCACAGTAGTTGCCAGATGAGCACCAGCACTCTGACCAACCAATACTATTCTTTTATTATCTCCCCCATATTTCTGTGCATTATCCATAACCCATTGAATGGATGTATCGACGTCATTTACCATCCCTTGTATATCAGTTTTTGGATAGTTTCTATAGTCCGGGATAATAACTAGTATACCAAAGGGTACGAGTGCTCGAGCAAGTAGACATCCCCACATTTTGTAACCAATAGTCCATGCCCCGCCTACGATGAATATAACTATTGGCTTTTTAACATCACCATCTTCTATACTTGTTTCGGTATTGTTATCTTTATTGCCTATTATTGTTTTGCTACCGTATACATCTAAATAATTCCTTGAAAAGTATGGAGGTTTCTGTTTATTCTTCTTCTTGCTATTATTAGTATCATTATCATTCTCTTCTTCTCCTTCAACATTTTTGTAATATTCTGCAAGACGATCACATGTTATGTAATGCCAGAAAAATACGACATAAGCCGGTAGAAGACATATTATAAATGCAGTCTGACGTGATAGGAAGGATATCCACCAATATATTCTCTTGTATAGCGGCCGAGGTTTTAGCGGTGCCATCATTAATTATGGAAGTGTTTTTGGATCTTTGATTATTCTCTCTCCAAAAAAAAAAGAGTAAGGATACCCAAAAGGGTTCCTAAAAACAAAAAATGTGACCAACTCGATTCTATCCGTCAGTAAGAGGTCTAATACTGCTACTGTATTGCAATACAAATATGTCTAGGCATTATTGCAGCGTCTTGTTCGATCGGATATGCCGCATACGCTGCGGAGCTTCTTGATGATTCGTGCATACGCGCGGAGTGTCTTGTGTGTTGGCACATACATTGTGTCATAAAAATAAAAACACATCACAACACATCAACACAATAATTATTGACATCAACCAACACAATATACCACAATTATGAAACACTACAACTATAACAAAGATAAGCATGGACAACTGCAAACATTTGAAGATCATCAAATAAACTTCTCCAATGGTAATATGCAACCACCAAAAGATGTATTCATATCTTTGGTAAGAGAATACAAGGAACCGAGTAGAAATGATGGCCACAAGATACCTGGTGACGTATCAGTGGAAGCGCTGAGCAGGAGTATCATCTTTGAACCGAGTAATAAGGCAAATAAGATACTGGGAGTATCATCAGATGATATACAACCACAAACCGCTACTAGTACTACAATTGCAGTCTCCAAGTTTAAAAGAGATATGAAGAAGCTTTTTATTACAAACAAGAAGAAGGTAGGCGTAGTTGCAGAGAACGATGATGATGATGATACCTCATCATTATCGGATACATCATCATTGGATATTATACCAATGAGAGACATACCGATGGTTAATCAACGTCATATGAAAATGGAAGGAAGTGTTTGTTTACCTCACTTCCTTAACTCATTACTAAATGCATCCAAGTTGAATTACTTTCTTCTCGTTGGTCGTCCATCTGGGGCTCCATCGGCGGGTCTTCATGGTTACAAAGAAGTTACTACCAGGAAAGAAAGGAAACGAGCACCTATTCTGTGTGTGATTGATCAACCGAATATGTTAACAGAAGGAAAGTTTGTCGACTCCAAATATTTATGGTCCGAGATTCATCTCGGAGATGCATTCATGCTTGACGTATCTCAAATGAAAAGTATGGAAGATTACCGTCAAGTATTATCCAAAAACAATAAGAAAGCATACAAGAACCGAAACAGACGCTTTAATAATGAACCAAACATCGAACAAGAATGGGCAATGGGAGGTAGTATTGAACTTCCAACAGACTTTGTAGATATCATCTGGTCGCTTTACAAGCAGACAGGAGAGAAGAATGGGTACACTGTATTGACTAAAGAAGAGTTCTTCAAGTTTCATACGAAAGTTCCCAACTTAATCTTCTCTCTATGTTGGGATGTATCGGATCCTATGAATAAGAAGCTTGTATCATTCTGCACTGGACTACAATGGAAAGATGTACTGATGCCGCTCTGGTGTGGCACTGACTATACCAATCCATTGCATCGTTCATGTACCACATACTTTATTATGCATTACAACTTTATCGAGTTGGGAATAAACAATCCTGAAATTAAGTGGATTGACTTGGGTATGTCTCAAAGGAAGGCAAAGACAGCCATGGGCTTCAGACCAGTTCCATGTTCAGGGTACTTTCGATCTACAAATCGCTTTTCACAGCACATGATTGAAAGCTTCAATAGCAAGTACTATGATGCGGATGCTGTTATAACCGATGCCTAAGCATGGTACCTTTATGTCAATCTATACTATTTATGTCTAATAAAATAAGAGAATACAATACATGACTTGTTGTCTACATGCTATATAGAAAGTACCTAAGCATATCTTGTGTTATATAAAATAAATACCAATGTAAAGTTGGCTTTAGTTTAGAAGAAATGTATCCTCAAAGCTGAGATCGGTTTGTCATATCTGATCGCCATACCAATCAATATGTTTACCAATGAGCTGGCTTACCTTATAGAAAACTTCTTGGTAAGGAGAGTGGTGACGAGTCCTTCAAATGTCGTAGGACGGATACCTAACAAAATGTGATCGGTGTATTTATAGTAATGGTAAAGAGCTTCTTTGGTAAGACTGATCAAAAGCGGAGTTTCATTTACCCAAGATCCTACTCTCACCAACTCCGCTACCAAGACACTACTGTATTTAGTTGTAGATCTCCCGTCTCATAAATTTACAAAAGAGCACAGAACTCAGAACAAACCTACCAATCTAATCATTAAATATGCATTTCCACTTTTACACATTATCACCACTTCTATTTTCCATCACCAACGCCGCCAAATCTCCTCAAGAGTTGATCAAAGATCTCAACAATCGATACAAATATGGCAAGCCTTCCAACGATGCTTCTGAAACAGGAGTAGCTTGGAGATCGTTTGACTCTTTCGCTGATGTCACCCATGACGGGTTACCAACTAAGCACTATAAAATAACTGAAGACGTCCAGACAGCAAAGAAGATGTTCGGCGGTACAGCCGCACACCCGGAGAATCTTCCTGCAAGTATAATCAACAATGATCTGAGTAGCTCAAATGAATATGGTATCAACCTATTTCGATCTTGGGGTCTTCCTGTCCATCCCTATCAAAACTCTACAATGGTACAAGTAGTTTTCGGACCGCCCGCAGGCATTGTATACTCTCCTTGTGCTGTCGACAAAGCTCTAAAGTGTAGCTATGTTCAGTCAGCAGACACCGATGATAGAGTCAATGCTGGTTGTGGTCGACTCGATATAGACGGTCTTAACTACTCGAACTACTTCAACCTTGATGCCTGTTCAAAAGATGATCTGTTATACTTATCAAGCGCCGCAAACACTGTAAATCACGAAGTGATTACTTTACAGGTTGATACAAACAACACTTCAGAAGATTTAACTGGAGATGGTGCTGAGATTGAGCTCTTATTCAATAGATTGCTCAACCCCAGGTTGACAGTCAACTTTGGGAACGATACTATCAAGTCGGAATTCTACGACCGCCTTAAATCATCTGATCTAGAAGAGCAATATCACAACCTTGCAGAGTTTCGAAATCTTACATCCTCTTGTCGGGCTGTGTTCGACAAGATGAAGAAATTTCCGGACTTACCTCCTTTCTTTGAGGCACCCGGTTATTATGGCACATTATCAGATACATCTCGAACACAACCAAGACAACAACTAAAAGATATGTTGCAATGGCAATCTCTCCTTGGCACTGCATCCTGGAATCAGAATACTGGTTCTACTCCTTGGAATCCTGCCGAATTTGATCAACTCTATAATGAGTTAGCTTTAGATGTAGATGCAGTAGATCAACTTGAAGACGATGATAAGTGCCAAGCGATTGAAGCCCTCGTTAAAGTTTGTGGTGAACATGATCCTTTTTATGTTGATGCCGATGGAAGTAGCCGTTGTATTGATTATGAACATTTGTTTAAGCTTGCATTTCCTAAGATTGATGTCCCTCCAATTATTTGGATTGATCTCAACAACACAGATGAGCCCTTTAGTATGAGTTGTGATAAGACGGTAAGCGCTTGTGGCGAGGACAAGCGAACCAACTTCTTGCGAGGGAAAGGCAAGGCTACTACTATTGCCTGATAGATATAAAGCAGTGTAAAGATAAATATGTTAAGCAATAGAGACATGTAGAACTGTGTATAGCATAGAAACCCACATCACTTACTATTACTAAACCTCGACGATACAAATGAGGAGGTGGGTATCTACTTGCAATCCTTTTGCTAGGAAAGTTACCCTTCTTTCATCGTACACTTTTTAGTTGAATGATCACAACAAGTTTGGCAACAGCTACATTCAAAAAATGCATCTATTGTTGTGTTATCAGCGGCCGCTTCCATAGGTGAACAGTCTGCCTTGAAGTACTCGTATGGAATATCTGACTTGAGATTCTCGTCAGTGAGATTACATACTAATTAAAAGACGAAGTAGAATGTTAATGTTGAGATGAATGATCTATGTAGCTCTTCTGACGGACTTACCTTCGTCTGGAACCGTGCCTATTATCCCTGTGTTTGAAAGATGAAGATAAGTAAGATTCATACACAGTCCCAACTCAGATGGTAGGGCACCGTGAAGTGATGAATTATCACTCAATGTAAGCTGAGTTAGCTTTTGTAGATTTCCAATGTTTTTACTAATCGTGCCTTCAAGATCATTCTCATTTAGATAGAGTACTGTGAGGTTTGATAGACTATACAACGACTCTGGTATCTTCCCTGTCAACGAGCACGTATGAAGTAGAATAGTTTCCAGATCCATATTTCCGATCTCATCTGGCAAGGAACCAGATATATAGTTTGAATCGAGTAAGAGCTGACGAAGATTGGTCAACTGTGTTATTTCTTTGGGAAGCGATCCAGAGAGATTATTTACACCTGCACTTAAGATGGCTGTATGTATATGTGTAATGAGTTTGAGTTTCAAGGAACATGCAGTTTAAAGACGAACAGCTATACATACCTAGTTGTTTGAGACTACCAATCTCCGACGAGATACTACCTGAGAAGTAGTTTCCCTGAATGACCATCTCTTCTAGCGACATCATGTTTTCAATCTGAGGCCCAAGGATACTTCCAATGATGCCCATGTTCTGTCCATTGACTTCTAGTCCCTGAGAATAAAGGGTGTTTATAACAGTACCATCACTTGATGTACATGAGTGATCATTGTAGTATTGTTCAGCAAGATTAAGCTTGACTAGGTTTCTCAACTTTGATGTGTCTGTTGGGAATGTACCGCTCAAGCCATTGTAACTAAGATCAAGCTGTACTAGATTACCCATCGTACCAAGCTCTGATGGAATTGTACCGACTAAGCAGTTGTAACTCATCAATACTGGTAGAAAGATAGGTTAGAATATATAGAAGACATAGAGCTGATACGACACTGAGCAAAGTTTAAAGACTTACACTTTGTCAAATTGAGCCTGCTAATCTCAGCTGGTATCATACCTATCAAGTTGTTATCAGCTTTGGGTAAAGAAGATCAGCAGTTAGTAAACAGTAAACAAGTCAGCATAATCACTAACAACTCAGAAGATACACTTACTCATGTTCACAGCAACCACTTGGTCATCAACACAAGACACGCCGAACCAATTGCACTCTGATATAGAACTCAACCAATACTTGGTGTGCTTCCACTCTAAGGAGTCTAACGCAAATGCTAATAAAGCTAAAAGATATCTTTGACTTAACCTCTCATCAGAACGTTCAAGCTCTGCTTGTTCATCATCATAGACTACCCAATCAAATGCTTGTCGTCTTGGATCATCGGGTGCCATCTCTTCCCAAGTGGCATCTCTCTGAAGCACATTAAGATGAATGTATGATTTGAGATATGTCTCACGTTCAGATACTTGTGGTAATGGTTGTCCTTGATCATCTACTACTGCTGTTTTTGTTGCAAATACAACAGAGACTGCCACTATTACACTAGTTCAAGTAAGAGCAGCAGTAGATAGAACCGAATGGGTAAGGAGACAGTCTATTTATTGATCAAAAATACGTTTCGATAATGTCAACTTACCTGATAATCAACAACGCAATAATAGTCCACACTATGTATCTTCTTTGCTTGTAAAACGGCACCTTGTCTATCGGGGTATATTCCTCGGCATCATATATAGGCCCTCCTTCGTCACTATCAATAGGTCTCGCAACAGCAAGTCCATCTTCTTCATCCGATACTGATTCAGATAGTCGAGAAGGATTAGTACCTCTCACCTGTATCTCGGCATCATTTACCGGTGTATCTTCTTGAGCTACTGCATCGTCAGTCTTTCGATTAAACATACTATCCAAAATATGTCGATCTATTTCATTATCATCGTCATCGTGTCTACCTTGACAACCATGTATCTTCTTCTGAACTTCGTCCACTTCGTCATCTTCATTTATGTATTGAAAAGGTAATGGTGGCGGAGTATCGTCAGTTTTACGAATGTATATCTTTTGTAATGGATCATCTCCATTATCTTGTGTTTTGCTATTTGATTCTCTCATGAATAGCAAAGGTACCGGAGGCGCATCATCATCGCCATCCTCACGAGTATATAACTCTGGCATTGAGTTATCATATGCCTTTACTTTTTGCTGTACTTCATCATCTTTAGTTAAATACTGCAAAGGTAAAGGTGGTGTGTTATCATCACTCTCACGAACATAAAGCTCTGGCATTGACTGAGTTACATCATCTTGCTGCTTTTTGCTCTTCTTCGGCATATTAGTTAGATGAACAGTTGTAGTTGTAATGATAGGACCATTAGTTATCTTCTTTGTTTTGATAATTCTCGAGCCATCAGGCAATATTTTAGTGTGTGTTATGGGTGGATTTTCATGCATCATCTTCTCTTTTGTGGTTGTGGTAAACGATAATCCGCCGGTATTGTTCATTCTCTTTGTATGGGTTTTGATAATATGAGTCTGGGTTGTATTATTTAATGGAGAATCAGGGCAAGCTGTACCATCTTCATCTATATATTTCTCTGTTCGTATCTTCATAAGAATACCCCCATCAGCTAGACTTCTCTTTGTTTTGATGATATGTGTGCCATCTGGTTTTGTGAGTGAAGATCTTGACTTATCCATCTTAACACAGGTTTACTTTGTTTTCGTCGATAGTCTAATTCACCGTCAGTATTAGATTCTTTCAGTTCTCCACGCGATTATCAACTATCTTTAGCAGCATGTGCCGTAGATCATGGAATGAGAACTCAAATGTAGGTTGCAAATCCCTGAGCAGTTTTTTACTTTGTCTGAAATAAGACCAAATACCCGAGAAGTAATCTGTTATTGTGAAGAGTTCCTCCCTCATGCATGGCCTTCAGCCACCGATTTCAAAATATTTGGCGTATCAGATTAATAGTACCGATCGATCATTGGCTGCAGCAGCTGCATCCCGCTGAGCACTCTTAATCTCCCCAACATATGCCTGATATGTTTGTAGCGCCTTTGCGTAATGTTCTTTAGTTGCATTTCCGCTTGTATACAACTGTTTGATACGCGCCAACGAATCAGCATCTCCACCCCTAACTGCAATCATAAAGTGTTTGAGTGCTCTATCAAAATTGCCAGCATTTCTCTCGCTACTGCCTAAATTGTGCCTAGCCATTGAATCTCCTCCTATGGCCGCTAGCTCATAGTAATAATTGGCCTTATCCTCGTCAACTTCTACTCCTCCACCACTGTAATAACAGTGACCAATATTATTGTAAGATAGGGCATTACCAAATTCACTTGCCCTATGCCAAAGTTCTAACGCCTTTGTATAATCTTGTGGCAAGCCATAATGCCCACCTCGATAATTACATCCTAAATTGTGAATTGCAATGGGATCGTCTAACTTCACTCTTTCTTTTAGTCTTCTCATATCCTCCTCTGGAGAGGTTGGCGTTGGAGTTCTGCAAAAGGGACACGTCTTATTATCCACTATATTGCCTTGATTATCATAGACAGGTGCCAACCTCTGCATATAATTTTTCCACAACACGTCTTGTATTGTTTCGCCATATCTAGTGTTGGCATACGCAGGAAGCAAATTGGACAATCTTCCTCTAATAGTGCTGGTTGTTTGAAAACTGTTCTTCGTGCAACTCGGCAACTCTTCTCTCACATGCCTTCTTATGCTTCTTTCGATGTTTCTTTTTGCATGCCGCATTGCAATATTTCACCTCCTTACATTTGTTGCATATATTCATATCAGCACTATTACCCTCTTTGCCACAATTGGCACACGTTGTTGTAGATGTATCATCCTGTATAACCACACTGTCTATACCATTGGTAATAGTATTGACATTATTTTGCTCACATGATGTGCACTCTTTTTTGCTCGAGGTTTTATCCTCGATACCGACATGTTGCTGATCGCTATTATCATCAGTTGTACTCATATTATCACTATTTACTCCATAAATATAAATGGTGTACTATATGATACTTTGTTGAGGAGTAAAGTTCAGATGTAAAAATCATTTCTTGTGTGGATTCCTTTTCAGATGGCATCAACTACTTTGTTGGTATTGACCATCCATCTAAACGAGATAATAATGGTACATAGATGAGTATTATCCACAACAAGCTTGGTATTGAGCAGCCACTTTACTCTCTTTCTGGACAATGACATAAGAAGAGAGGCTAGAACATAGGTTTATAAAAAGAAATAAGTAATCACCTTAACATTGGTACCTGGCCACTACAAGTACAAGATTACGCAATACGAAGTTTAGGCCAAGACACTTTGGCCTAAAAATTGCAACAATAGGCAAGAAGGTCGATCGATTCGCCATGGTATATGTTCATAAAACAAACAATCCAAACTGTTCAATAATAAATCAACACAACTATCATATAATAGGATACAAAATAACAAATCAACAACACATCACATCATTATCATGTCTCCATCGAATGAAATCATCACCATACTGAACGATAATGATATCATCCTCGGACGATCTGGAAAACAGATCAATATACAGCCCGGTAATAAAGCATACAGAAAAGTAGTCAATTCAAACAAGCTCGCCTATGCAACATGTGAGAGGCATGAAAAGATTAGAATTTCTAAGAGCATCGTAGGTGCGATGCGGGAGATTGGGGGGAGATTCCTCGAACAAATCGAGTATGGAAACAACACTGTAGCATATAGAGATATTGGTGATAAGAAGGCTGTACAGAAGACTAGTCAGGCTCTTCGTGAAGGTCAATCAAAGTTACTAAAGAAGTTGCAGCAGAAGAATAATGGTGAGGTATCCACACAGTCGTCGATGGTATCTTCGATCGATACTAGTATGATGAGGGAAGCAGCGGCGGTGGTTCCATCATCTATTCAATATAATGCAATATCTCCCCCATTGCAATCATCAGCTTACTCGTATGACGGACAATTCGTATTCAACAGTCCGGGGCAAGCAGTAGGGAGACGAATGTCAAGAGCCGTAACTCCTCCTCTTCCAGAGTTGCCAGTATTATCAAATCAAGTTGTTGGACGAAACAGTGTATTGAATCATCATGAAGTGTTGCCCGACTGGTTAGCAGATGTTGAGTTGTTTGCAGTATAATCAATATGATATGAAGGGGGCATAATGTACATAAACTTTCATAATACACTGTTCACATTAATAACTTCTATCTCTATTGTCTGTTCAAAACATACATCTATCTTCTATTGTCTGTTCAAACATAAAATCTTCTCTATTCTCGCACGGATTTGCCTCTACCACCATCTCTATTCTATCCATCTACTTCCACTTGAGGTCAGCAACGAGACTAACATGATCACTAGGCATGCATTCATTAGGCATTGCAATATACTTTTCAATGTCTTCTCTCTTTGGTGTCGCTCCAGACTTGTCTAATTCAAAGTTGTTTGTCACAAGTATATAATCCAAGGTACACACAAACATTTCTATATAGTGGGTAAACTCCGGCATGTCCTTATAGGCCGAAACGAAGGTTGGAAACGATGACGGAAACTCCAAGTCTATTGCCTCGACATCATGATGCATCCCTCCTCCTTCTTCAATAGCACCCTCTGACCATTGATATGCACAAAGATGTTTCCATGTCTTGCCATTGTTCTTGCATAACTGTCTATCAAGCATTAACTTCATAACTCCCGAGTTCGGATGTGAATTCAAGTCACCACAAAAGATGATTGGACAATGTTCATTCTCCCAATGTTCAATTTGAAGTTGTCGACAAGCCATTAGCATCTTCATGCACCGAATATGGCTAGCTAACGGGTGATAGAAGAGATGAGTATTACCAATAACAACCTTCTCTTGATTTGACCGTTGTGTTAGTACCACAGTTTGCAGAACATGTCCCAACTTTTCATGCAATACAGACTTCAAATGTTCATGCTTATCAAGTAAGTCGGACACGGCATTGAGACTGTTCCATTGACTCTTGTGCAATCGTTCATTACATGAGAATTGTGATATCATCTCTCTAAAGGAATGTGTCTTCATATCAACTGGTCGTACTGACTCAAACTTGGACAGAGACCAAAAGATAGCACATCCTTCACGTATCGATGAGTCTGCATCAACACCTTTTTGGGAATAGTATCCTTCATACCCAAATGCTTCAAATGTAGGCTTTAATAACTCATTGAACACATCGGTATCAACCTCTTGTAATGAAATCACATCCAGATTGTAGGATAGTAACTCATGTACGATTAATGGATGACGACGCCATTTGATTATATGTTCATTTTTGCAATGTCCATACATTTGTACTTCGTTATCAATGTCTCGTGAAGCATTTTGATCTGCTAATATGTTGTATGTGACAATTCTAATTGATGTCTCTGCTTCTTCTTCTTGACTATTCTCATTAAGCTCGTGGTTATCCGAGAACTTCTTTATTGTAGCCTCCATTGGTCGATTAGTAATAAACTCTTGTCGTAAGTTACTCATAATTGGCAAAGTAGGCAATATCTCCACACACCGTTTAAACTGATATCCCTCTTCACATCCCTTCCCATCATGATCATTAGTACGATATGGAATAATAACTACTGATATAACCTTGCCTACATCTTCATTTGTGGGTGTGTAACATATACTGTCTTGACATACTTGGGTGTCATTTGCAAACCATGTAATTTGTACTCCCGTAGTGTAGATTGATTTAACTGTAATGACCAATGGTGTATTAACAAATATGTGTGTATCATTGAATGATCCAAAGGTAGATACTGATGTTATAGTTGGTGGATTTGATTCAAGTACCAGTGGTATCCTACTCGTTGATGATACCTTTGTGTTGTTGTTGTTAGTGATTGGTACCGATAAAGCATATTGATCAAGATTCATGTTTGATGCTAATTGTAACATTTCATTGATGGTAACCGAGTCATATTCTATACTTTCATATCCCTCCATGATACTATCACTACTCTCCTTCGTTTCTTCTAGTATATCACTATTTATAACTAACTTTGACTGTACTTGACTCTTTGACACTCGACTAATCTCATCACTATCAACGTGTGAAGAAGAAGTGCTCTTCATACTATCATCGGTAACACACCACGGGTCACATATTGGTACTAAGACATCATAAAATGGATGGATACAGTTGCTAATTCCACACCCTCCTCCCACTTCTGAGGATACTTCTTCGTCATTAGTACTCTCGTAGGATAATGACTTTGCCAATTCTACAGTTGATACATGTGTTTGTACCTTCTCCTCCTTCTCATTCTTTATCTTGCGTAGTAACACTACTGTATCTTCGCCTGTACCCTGGTTTGCTCCTTTAGACTTCTTAGACTTCTTCTTCTTACCACCCACTACTAACTTCTTTTGAATACTCAATTGCAATCGTGATAAAGTACTTGATATATCTTCGTTTGGATTACGTGTCATGTGTATCTTAACTGTCTCCTCCTTACTAATACTGTTGTTACCACTACTCTTACTGTTGTTATCAGTCGTTGAAGAGGGGACAAGGTGTACATCCAAGACAACATTCATAACATCTAACTTTTTATCATACTTATTCCAATGATTATCATCTATACCTTCCTTCTTTTGATTTCTAATAATGTTATCTAAGAATTCTGTAGCGTCGACTGAACAATCAATTGGTTTATTACGTGTATTGTAATCGGAGGGTATGTGTGAGGGAAGGGATAGACCTACTATTTTACCTTTGTATTGTGAGATGTCTTTAGGTGAGGATGTCGAATTGGGTGTGGATTTGACTGCGGTCTTCTTCTTTGTCTTCTTCTTCTGCTGTTGTTTAGTAGAACTAACTTTAGCTGCAGTAGACCTTGTCAACAACGGGGGCTTCTTAGGTATCAATGGTGGCTTCTTACTACCATCCTCTACCACTCGTTGTTTGTTATTGTTCACAATCTTACCAACAACATTCTTAACTTTACTAATTGATTTCCTTGATAATAATGAACTAATACTAGACTTTGAGTTGATACTGCTCGTTGTACTAGCTGCATCATCATTTCTACTATCAACTATTTTAGATGACGGCTTTAACATACATTGATGTAGATTTTCAATCTCAATCCTTTCATCTATTTGAGTTGCAGTGATGGTATCCCTCTCATCATCTCGAGACTCTACCACAACATATCTTTCTCGTCCTCTTCATTTCTATACTCTGCGGCTGTTTCCTGATGTATAGTAGAGGATGATGATGCTAGTTGTTGATATAATGATGATAAGTTTAGATACTTGTTAGACTTCTTAAGTGTGTTGTCATTGTTGGCAGAGGGGTGGAGGATACCCCCGTCGTCTATTATTGTCTTCATTTTGTTGATATATGTATATTACGTCCTAGCTTAATTGCTAATCTACTCCTTCAAGCTGAGTATACTGCGGATATAGCAGTATGTGGTTGCTCGTAGGTTTTTGGTGCAATGTACTAAGCCTCTCATAACGAGCGTTGAATTGAAGTGCCATTTATGTAAGTAGAAGAAAATCAAGTGAATAAGAAGAAAATGGTCTCGCTGTTTTCTCATTACTCAACTCTTAATGCAACAACATCAACTACATAATGTGTCTCTACTACTTGCATATCATATTGTTCAGATTCTGCATTGCAAAGCTGTAAGCCCATAATGTATAGAGCGTTGACCATCCATATACAATGAAGATCGGTGCTACTACAAAAGTATCTTCCTCCTCTCATGGGGAGATGACGATAAATACAATGGAGAAAAGAAAGATGAACTCATCATCACCTGAATCTACTTATTCTTCAATCATTTCTGAGCATAGAAATGATGATAACGAGGTTAACTTCTTAGATGATACCGTTGACGAGAGGGATACTAATTCTCCAACATTAAGTTTTGAAACTGCAGCCACCGATAATGTAGGACAAGGAGGATGTGGTCTATTCATCCATCAAGTATCGAATAGATTCGATACCGATAGAAGGGATAGAAGTACAGTTATATCTGATATGGTTGATAATATTGAGGAAGAGTTGCATGAACGTTTCTTTGCAAGAAGATACTCTGATGAGGAATCATCGGTTGATACGCTGAACGAGGATACTCAAGATACCTTTGAGGATGATGGACAAGATGTAACAGTTGATAGTAATATGCCATCGGTTACTTCTACTACAGTAAGTTCAAAGACATCTACCATTCGTCAGAGTAAGTCTTTGGATAATACTGATAATACAACAGGAGCAGAGGAGGAGCAATCTATCAAGGTCAAGGAAGAGGGACCACAAGATACTTTTGTATCTGTTGAGGAGGTAGAAGAATCACAGGCCAAGAATAGATCATGGTTTGAGGAATTCTTTAGTAGTAATGCTATTGTTAATGTTGAGGAATCCACCGCCACCAAGGAGAAGGAGGAGGAAGTCAAAATTGACCCTGTCCAAGCAAACGAGGACGAACAACGATCCTCAAGTAAGGATTTACTATCCAGAGTTAAGGAGGTATCCGCTTTAGTGGCAGAGGTCTTCAACCTTCCATTGTCTATTATTGACGAGGAGAAGTCTACTACTGACCAAGAGGAGAATACTACCGTCCAGGAGAAGGAACCAGCAGCAGTACCAGTCGCTATGGATATATTCGCCGTTGAATCATCCTCGACTATTGATTCAGTTGAACTTAGCGTCTTTCGTTCAACAGATATTCCTACCATAGCAAATGACACCGAGGAAAACAAGGCCCGTTTATTGAGTGAAACCAAATCCTCCTCAGGTACTGCTGATGATATACCAATGCCAGAGGAGAAAGTATCTAAGCAGAAGAAACGTTTGATGAAGATACCTAAAAAGATTCGATCCATTTCTCGTCGACTCTTTGCTAATACCAAGACAGCGTAGAATGGCAGGTGTTACTAATACTAAGAAAAAAGAACACAATATTCAAGGACGAATAGATGTGGGATAGGTCGCGAGGGTTTGTACAGAAGATGGACATAGAGAATAGAGTGTGTGCTTTTTTTTGATATTAGATGTGTGGAATAGGGTCAATGTTTGACCATCTGTAGCTTAACAACAACTAGATAATGTACAGTGTATTAACCACCATATATGATACAATCATAATATATATGTTCTAACTTCAGTTTACATGCTATCCACTAAGAAATGCCTATCAATTGATATACATTGTTCTAGGATACCTGCCAAGATACTTGGGCTCTTATCTACTCATATTTAAGATGTTGTGTTAATGTACTTCTATATCATATCATCACTATATTGATAGTGGCTCTATCTATACATCGAATATGGCCCTACTCACACTAATAATTTGCTACTCCGCTAACACTTATCATCATTTATTGCCTTCATTCCCTCTCCGACTCTTCTTTAGTCTTTACGATTTACTCACATGATTTTTAGTTACGATACTTAAATTTTTTTATCTATCAAGCTCTACTGCATTGCAATGCATGCCCATAATCTCATAGATCAACAACATAGATATATAATACAATGAAGGTCATCAGTAGTATCACCCCGCCCTCCTCGTTCTCTTACGATGAGAAGAATGCCAAGACAAACAAGATAAACTTATCAAAGTCATACGAATCGAATCAATCCTCAGTTACTACTGAGTATAGAAATGAAGAATATCAACAACGAGGACAAGATGATGACGCCACCGATACCAACGAGAGGAGAGATACAAATTCTCCAGCAAATACATTACTCTCGTGGAAGGATTTGCCAGATCAAAGCGCCGAGCGTAAAGGTTTGAATGATACTAGTGTAACTACAGATGTTGAGGTAGAAGAAGACAATGATGCTACTGATACTCATCATGTAGCTACATGTGGTTTATTCGATACTAGTAATAGATTCAATGAGGATGTAAGTGCTGATGGCGATAAGAGTACAGTCATATCCGAGGTTGTGACTGAAGAAGAAGAAGAAGAAAAAGAAGATGTCGAAGAGGTAGAACAAGGTGGCTGTGGTTTGTTTGAGTCAAACTTTGACGATACAGGAAGTAAAGGAAGTGATAAAAGTTCAGTTATATCCGAGGTAGTTGAGGATATTAAACAATTCATGGTTGATGCCACTCAATCTGATAATGATTCAACTACCATTGGTACAGCAGAGGAGTCTATGGATGACGACAATTTATACAACACTAATATTGATAAGGTAGTGTCTATGGACGATGATGGACAAGATACAGTCGAGGAAGAAGAAGATGATGGACAAGATACAATTGAAAGTGTGCCAACGGAAGAGACAGGCTCTACTACGACAGAAGTAGAGACTTTGGAGACAGACGAAACATCTACTCTCCAGAGTAAGTACACTATGGATACCATTGATTCAGAGGCAGAGGTCGATGATAGTAATACTACTACATGGTTTGGGAAGTTGTTTAGTAGTGAAGCGAAGAAACCTAACATAGAGCTTGGGGATGAGAAACCGGTACAGGAAGAGGAGGGATCAGTAGTGGGATCAGTAGTAAAGGATTTAGCATCCAAAGTTGACGACGTAACTAAAGCAGCTGTCTGGAAACCTATGGAAGACGTCATATTCCCTCCTACTGTTAGAGAGCAAGAGGAACTTGCCAAGATGGAAGAGGAGAAGACACAAGTGGCCACTGGGGAGGTAGCAGCTGAATCTTCACATGCCAAGAGTAGTTCATGGTTTGGGGGATTATTTAGTAGTTTAGTCTCAAGTGATGAGCCTGCCGCTGTCGAGAAAGAACCTGCCAATGAGGAGGGATCAGTAGTACAGGATTTAGCATCCAAAGTTCAGGAGGCATCCGCCGTTGTAACTGAGGCCCTGAAACCTGTTGAAGATATCATCTTTCCTCAAGCTGTCACTGAAGAGGAGAAACTTGCTCAAGAGGATGACCCTTTGCTTAATTTAGCATCGAGTATGGAACAAGTTGTAGCAGAAACCGTGACAGTGTCGAAGGTTCCAGAACAGAAGAAACGCTGGAAAGTTAGGATTAGTACGAAGAAGATTCGATCCATCTTTGCTAAGAAGAAAGCTGCACAAGCAAAGGATGAGGGAATATTGTATTCAATGTAAGGCCGAGTAGCCGTGGGCAAGATATGCCAGAGTAGGGCTACGGATTCAATGTTAGCTGTCAATCGATGATGTGTATAGAAGAGTGTTTGATTGTGGTGTTTGATTAGAAATTGTGATAGACGGGTCAATATTTGACCACTCTGCAGCTTAACAGCTAGAGAATGTATAGATATACTATTATCATGTGTTCTAACTTTACTTTACAATACCATTGTGCCCACTTTTGCAACTATTAGACAATGGCTCAATATCATCTAACAAACAACAAGATACCCCCTTGGCAATATTGGATGTTATGATCACAACCAAGGTGGACACGGCTTACCTCTCCGACTATATTTCTCTATCTACTTGCTTAAATGTTACTAGGTATCCTTGCAATTTTCTATCTGGATGAAGCCTACAAAAGGAAATGTATTTAGGTCATTTAATATACAATAGCAGCAGCTTATTGAGATTAATTATTTGCAAAATGAAGATCAACAGTAGTGCTATCGTACCCTCCTCTAACTCTTACAAAGAGGAGATGAATCGAATCAAGACAACAAAGGTGACCGAATCCTTATCCTATGAATCGAATCAGACGTCAATTTATACCGAGTATAGAAATGAAGAAGAAGAGTATCAACAACGACAAAAAGAAGATGGTGGCATGGTTGTTAACGATGAGAGAGATACTGTAGACACTAATTCAACGTCGCTCAATGAGGAGATAGAAGACAATGTTCATACATGTGGTTTATTTGATTCAACATCATGGTTTGGGGGATTATTTAGTACTTTAACAGAGAAGAAACCTACCATGGAGCCGCTGTACGGGGGTGAGGAAATTGTAGCAGTACAGGAAAAGGAGGAGAGTCCAGTCGTAAAGGATTTATCATCATCGAGAGCTGAGAAAGGACGGCAATTAGCAGAGGAAATAGTATCCAAAGCAGAGGAAATTGCCAGAAACACTGTCTTGAAACCGATGGAAAATATCATCTTCCCTTCGACTCTTGAGGATGATGATGATACTCTAGAGACAGACGAAACATCTACTCTCCAGAGTAAGTATAGTTTGGAAGATAGCATTGATACAGAGGACAGTTAGAGGATGTACAGGTAATACTATTATCATGTGTTCTAACTTTACTTTACAATACCATTGTGCCCACTTTTGCAACTGTTAGAAAATGGCCTAATCGAACTAACATAGAAGATATCCCCTTTGGGAAGCAACCGTTATACTCTAAATATACATACCTCCTTTCCTTCCCCTTTTAATCATCAGCAATACATACTTGAGTGGTATGATCACAACAATCCGTGCAGCAATCACAGGCAAAGAACGGATCTTGAGTCTTGTTATTAGGCCTGCAATCAGCATAGAAGATACCCTCATTCATCTCATTATTCAAATTCTTATCACGAAGGAGACACAACTCCCGTGGTACCGATCCTTCAATATTGGTTTTATGCATGTGAAGAATGGCCAACTCCTCACAGTTTCCAATTTCAGACGGCAATTCTCCCGAGAGGGGATTGTTACTAAGTAACAACTGTGACAACTTCTTCAAATTACCAATACCAGAACTAATCGTACCATCAAATCCATGATCAGATGTTACATCACACGTCCATCCATCAACCTCACTCTGTTCACAGTGTAATGTATCCTGCAACCATAACTTCTTCAACTTGGATAGGTCATATAACGACTCGGGGATCTTACCAAACATTTCATTCTCATTGACACGGATATCCTCAAGGTCTTCCATCAACCCAATATCGGGTGGTAAGTCACTCCATAGCTCGTTCTTGGAGAGGTATACCTCACGGAGTTTCTCAAGACGGGTTAGGCCAGCGGGGACCATGCCGGAGAAGACATTATTGTGAGCTCGGAGAAACACTGTATTGTGGTGTAGGAGATGGAGGGTAAAGCGAAGAGAGGGAAGATTAATAACCTATTCTGTACACCCCAGGTAACACAAAACACTACAACCAAACACGCATACTCACCCAAATATTTCAAATCACCAAGATTATCCGTCATATTGCCGTAGAATGAATTATCAAATAAATGTAATCCCTTCATACTCGTCCATTTGTTCACAGCTGGTCCTAAAACTTTTCCACTCAAACCGGCATTAAATACACGTTCCTGTCCCTCACCGACCACGCCACCCCGTTCATATAAGGTATTGACCAATGTCCCATTGGACATTTGACATTGGAATGCATATTGATATTGCATGGCAACATTAAGGAGCTGGATCTTCGATGCATCATACATTTCCGAGGGTAATTCACCCGAGAGACCATTACCATGTAACTCGAGGGATAGTAAGTTAGGCATCTTGCCAAACTCGGGGGGAATTGTACCATAGAGACAATTACCATTCAAGGCAAGGTATTGTAGGAAACGGAGTTGGGAAATTTCAGGTGGAATTTCACCGATTAAATCATTCCCAACTATTTGTTTGGGAGAAGAAGGGTAGGAGGTGGAGGGGATATCGAGGGAGAAGATAGAGGGTTAGCAACATGTTAATATAAATAAAACAATACATCCCTACTCCCAAACAAAATTAACTAAACAAAAAACAATATACTTACTCAATTCAACACCCCGAACAACATCATCACTCGAACAAATAACACCATACCAACTACATTCCATAGTACTACTTAACCATACCTTATGTTCCTCAATCTGTCCGGTACCCTTATTCTGCACTTCACAATCTTCATTCTTATAATTCGTAGTAACATTACCAAATGTCCTGTGCTCTCCACATGCATACCATGCCAATGAATCTAAACTAAATGCCAACAAGGCCAATACGTAACGTTGGTATAAATTCTTATCATCAGATTCCAATTGTAACTCGTCATGATGTAATATCCAATCTAATGCTAAATATCTTGGATCTAATAAATTTGTTTTCTTGATATGTGTAAAGTTGACTAATCCACCCTCGGTACGTTGTAACACACCTGCCTCAATTTGTTCAATAATACCACTCATTTCACGATCACTTATAGGTGCCGGAGTAGGTGCCCCGGTAGGATTATCCCATATAACAGTTTCATTCGTTACTTCATCTCCCTTTGCTGATTTAGTAACATATACTACCACAATTGCCACAACGGCAATAACAATTGATATTGCTAAACATGTGTAGACACGAAAACGACGATTTTTATGTAATGGTGGTTTGGAATCGGGATCATATTCAATTGCGGAATAGATGTATTCATCTTCAGCGGCGGTGTCTACTGCCATTGCTACTGCTAATCCATCCTCGGAGAACATTTGGACGTCACCTTCAAGTTGTTGTTGGTCGGGCTCCATTATTGGGGAGGGGATAGCATCCTCGCCTAAGTTATCATCATCTTGTACTAATGTAATAACACCTTCTGGTGCCTCTTCATCACCATTGGCATTTGCAACTAATATTGGTTCATTGGTATTGTTTGCAAATTCTGCCTCACCTTGATCAATTAATAATGCTCCATTATTATTTTCATCCGAATCGGAGTTATTAGTTGTAACCGCGGTGGATGAACGTTTCTTCTTCTTACCACCCTTCTTCTTCTCTGTATTTGAAATTTATATGATATAGTTATTGGGGGTATAAGAGGGTATGGTTAGTATAATATATTGCATTCGTTTCAAAATAGCAGCAGCCTCAATACAAATTACAATCACTTGATATGCACAATTATTAATGACCATCGGTCATTGCTCTCAAGATATGATATAAACTACTTACTGCGCTTCTTCTTTTCTTCGTCCGACATGATATAGGTATTAGTTGCTGTATTCTTTACAGTGATAAGAGGTGATATTGTACATTTTCACAACACAGTGAGTGACAGAGAGAGGCTTAGCTAGTCGTAAAAATACTTCAATCAAGAAAAAATACTTACCTTAGCGGTACTAAGCAAGACCTTGTGACACTTGACAATGTCACTTGACATTCTGTCAGTTCTCATCTCTGCCTAATTCAAATACTCTTATGACGTTAGTTGTCAAAGGTATAGTGGTATGAGAATGTTTAAGACTATCTTCTCTTCTTCCCTGAAGCTGCTGCATACTTAGTCCATAAAATAATGAAAGTTTGTTGGGATGATACGAGTTTGTTTGGTATTGTATTATAAGATCCTTGTCTACTCTTTTATACACTAGTTGCCGATGATGGTACGATAATATAAGACTATCATTCTCTTCTTACTATGTTATCTTCTTTTCCTGCTTTCCACTGACTTCTGAGGATGCGATGGCGATTCAATGGCTGACCTGACGGGACGTGTGTTTAAGAGTACCTTTATCCTCCCAATAATATCACATTAAAAAGGCAGAATCTCTGCACTACTTTTCCAACGAGTGCTACCTGCATTACCTTCTCGAATAAGCACCCCAATATCCATGTTAATACTCTCATTACAAAATCCATCATTGTCCAAAGGATCAAGGAAGATCTTTGCTAAATCAAGAAGACCAGAGTAAAACAAAGTTAAAATACCAACTGATAATGGTGCCCAAACGCCCAGCTCTGCATAAAGTGCCACTGGAGCCGTTGCAAGAAAGGAATCTACTAAAATTTGAACGATATGGGTATATGCCAAGGGCATTCTCCCCGCCAGAATATCCCCAATTCCCGCATATGTTCCTCGAAGTTCACTAATCTTAGCATGCAGTAAAAAAGACTCATCATCCTTCAATCCACCGTCCTTATCTTTCATACCTTTTAGAGCCCTAATAGCTATCCATTGAAGACAGGCATTTGGTGCACCTGCTCTCTGATCAATTGCTTGAAGGGCATTAAACTCTCCCTGGGTCATGAGACCTCTGCTTAACATTCTGCTCTGACCGCGAGTTGTACTTAATACTCCAAAGTTCTTCGTTGCAAATTTGCTCCACAGGAATGCATGGAACAGTCGAGTATATGATGATACATTATCGAGGACCTTCTCCGCCTCGGGGGTGTAATCTCCATTCTCGTCCCTCTTGGCTATACTTGTGAGCAAGAAGTTGACATCATTTAATCGTCCTTGTATTTTCCGTGCTGCACTATACATTTCCCTCCAGTGTGAATATGCCTGACTTAAGAAGAATGTTAATATGAAGGTAGTAATACCCTGGAGGTAGTGCCAATGTTTGGAGAAGGCAATCATCCTGCTAATGATGAGGTTGGATTGATCTGGTACGGAACCTATAGGCCACTTGACACTACTACTTCTCCTCACAAATATTCCGATGGAAGCTGTGATTAACTTAACAACTTATTCTTTAACATAACATTGATCAAATATATATAGCCCACACTTATTACTTGCCCCCAACCCTTCCATCCACACCTTCCACAACCACCCACTCCTCCACTATCCAATTTGGGTTGACTTTCACAATCTTTTATCTGCCTTGTTTTGTCTCGCCGTCATGACAAGGAACACACCAGGCATCAGCATCTCCTTCTTTCAGGCATTTAATGTAATCATCTACAGAATAATTTTGTTCTGCATGACCGAATGTAACTCCATTGATATCTGTCCTCTTGTTCAGATGGTGCAGGTTTACTGCTGATCTTTGTGTTCGTCTTAGATTCATAAAACACCTGTTACATTTTGGATTCCCACATTTGATTGACAATTTGATCAAGATCATAGTTAATGTTCTGGTCCAATACCACTTCCTGTTTTGACGTTGGAGCATCCTTCCCCCATCATTAAACCTCAATGAGGTAATACTTGTTGCTTGATCATCATTATACTCAGCTTCAGTACAAGCTAATACATCCTCTGGATCAAATCCAAAATTGTTCCATACGGTAGTTTTCAGTACTTCTAGAGTTGCATCACCGTAGAACCCTCCATTCTCTTTACCATCGTGGATATATTTTTGAACACACAGTAATTGTAAGCATTGTGTGATTGTACGGTGCTCATTCCCTAGACCACCATATACTAGGTTTGGGACTACAGCAATTTGTCCATCCCACTCTTCATCATGGAAGCCTCCCTTTTTATGATTGCCAGAGAATACAAGCTGGCATTTGAACGATTCCATGATCACCCAAGCTACATTATTTCTTATGTCTGTCACATTTAATGCCTTAAAATAAATTCCCAAATGGTTCAGATCGAACTGTATTGAGGTGTGGAATAGATTTAGTTGAATTAGATACATAGCATCGATCTCATATTACAACAAAAACATATTAGTTTTGATCACTCACATCTCTTGAATTAACTACCAGCAAACCTTGGTAGCCTTCTGGCAAAACGAAGACAACTTTTCGATGTGAGTAATAGTCTTGTTTGCATAAATACTTAATTAGTAGGTAAGCAATTTTGCATATGGCTTCGTGTGCACAATATTTTGATGATATGTCCTGTATCAGTCCTGAAACATCCACACCAAGCTTTTCTGTCAATCTCTTACTTAGTTGGGCAAAATCAATTGGCACTCCCCCACCACGGCTCCCCCCATTGCCTAGTTTTGAATCATCTTCTGCCTCGAGGAGGATCTCAAAGACAGGAGCATTCTTAAGAACTGCTTCCATTGGTGATACATGTTCATTCGGTGTTGCCTATTTAAGTACGATAGATAACAATACGATAGATAACAATATGAGTATATGTTCTTGGATATTCGATAAAAAGTAGTATACTTACCTCAACTTTCACACCGGCATCAATCTTCTTCTGTTCCTCTCTTGCTGTATTCACCTCTAAACAATACTGTTTGTACTCCTTTACTCGATCAATTTTCTCTGCCCGAAGTGATTCAGATTTGTAATTAGGATTGCCCAATCGGAGTTCATCTACTCTACCAAGTAATGATTGTATTTCATTTAATGATTCCTTCTTTTGTCTTCTATCCTCCTTCACGTTATTTAATACTGTTTTATATCCAGGACCAGTCCAAAATTTATATACTGCTGCATATACTAATTGCTGTAGGCAGCCCCTATCAGCTCTTTTACCAGTATAATCATCATTTTTGGGGCTTGTCTCACAATATACCCATTGACCACCTGAGGACTTTTTTGCAGATAAGAATGTAAGGCCAAGTGCCTCACAATCATTAATAATTTTAATAGTTGACAATGCATGTTCTTGTTCTTCTTCAGTAAATTCTTCTTGATTGTCGACAATAACCCTGTGGAATTTGTCTCTTCCGTCAGATGTCCATTTCTTAACGTTAGGGACCTTAACACCCATTAAAATGATGTGTGGATCAACAAGTGGTAATCTGGTACCTTCATCAATCCCCAACGGTACCCCAATCAATGGATGAACCTTATCATCAGCACTCTCATTCGTCGTCGACGTCTTCTTCTTCCCCTTCTCCTTCTGTTGTTCCTTCTTCCTCTTCTTTTGTTTTGTTGTTTCGGTGGGGTATTTTGGTTTGCGTTGAGGCATATCTTCTTTTTTACCAATCTTCCATGGTATTAAAACCTTGGAGGATAGTAACTTGTTATTCAATTTAATTTTTTGTAGCTCTTCTTCTGTTACGACATCACTATCCTTTATTTCTTTCGAGTAGTTTACGTTCGATTGGTTGTTACCAAGGTACCTATCTTCACGACAATCTTTGCAATCATTTGTATGTGTGGTGCTAATTGCATTACTTGTAAAGAGAGTAAGTGGTGGTGAAGTATTAGGTACACTCGACGGCGGAGGTACATCTGACGATGCTGCAATTTCCAACGCCTCGGCGAACTCCTCGAACATATTTGTTTCGTCGTGGTTTGCCATCTTATTTAATGAGTTATCCTATTAACTTTGGAGTTTCCACTGCAAATGTAAATTTACGTGAAATAATCACAAGGACTCCCAAGTAAAATGTATTATCATTTATCATTTTTACTAACAAAAATAAATTATGACTAGTAGCAGAAGAAGTAGACGCGGTGGTGCCGGCGATAGCCTTGGCAACTCTCATCTGCATAAATTAGGAGAATGTGTACAAGGAACACTAGAACAAAAGGAAATTATATCCCGTAATGTGGTGACAAGGAAAGCCAATCAAACAGTTGAGGCTGCATCACTCGTAATAGGTGATACTCATGCACTACGTGATCATGAAAGTATGGCACTTCTTGCCCTGGACAATCCTGATTATTTTATCAATGAATTGTATAAATCTTCTTTCAGTGAACATGCACATAAAGCTATTGTAAATATGGCGGCAGATACAGGAGGTGATAAGGAACGTCATGCTTTGCGTCTGTGGAATAGGTTAGCAGGTAATGAGGATGTTGTTGACGGAGATGTGCTAGTTGTAAATGATGTTGTTGGCGGAGGTGCGCTAGTTGTACCAGCAAATGAAGTGCTATATTTATTATTGAGTGGTTATTATGGGAATGTATCGGAATATCTTGATATGACATCAATTATTGCAGTATCAGAGGTAAATACACTTTGTTGTAAGTTGATGGATAGTGAGACGGAATCGTTACAGTACCTCAAGGATAATGTGTTTCGCATGTCATATGATCAAGGGGGACTGCCACCTCTTTCGTTTGATAGGGTGTGCAGTATGTTTGATTATTATAGTGGGGATACAGAAATGGTGGTAGAAAAATTGAATCACTTGATTTCATTATCTGAATGTGGTGGTATGGATATCAATAAGCTTGTTGATTTTGATATGAAAATTCGATATAATAGAGCTGTTGTTCCATCTGTATTACATGGTTGGAATACAGAGGAGGTAAATGGTGGTGATGGTGGAAAGGTTGATAAGGGTAGTACCTCGGCTGCCTTCTCTACCTTCTTGGCACAAATATGCTCAAAGAAGAAGACAAAGGAGCATGGTAGTGATGATATGGATATTGATGAGGATATGGATATTGATGAGGACGACCACGATGATGAATGTGCTGTCTGCAAAGAAGTAGGAGGTAAGTTATTAGTTTATCTTTATCATGTTGTAACCCCCCTCATCATTATCATAGACTAATTATTATTTTATTCTTTCATAATATCATAGACTTGATTTGTTGTGACGGTTGTACCAAGGTGTTTCACTTTGGTTGTCATAAGCCAATGCTGGATCCTGATGACCTTCAAGAAGTATGGCACTGTATGTTTTGTTGTGAGAAGAAAGAGGCTACTTCCTCTACCTCTACATCAACTTCCTCCACCTCTACATCATCATCTTCTCCTTCTTCTCAATCCAATGATATTACCACACCGGGAACATCTTCTCGATCTTTTATTGGATCTTTTATTGCCGGTGTATCTGATGAGGATATGAAGGCATTACAAGAATGGTTGGCCGAGACTCACAAAAGTACTTCCTTGGAAGCAACACCCCTCCCGGATAACCTCCAAGATGTAGTGAATAGGGGCAAGAAGATGCACGTGTTTGCCGCCACCAAGGTATACTCTGAAACCATTGCTTCCCTCGAGAATGGGAAGTTAACAGGACAAGTTTTCCGTGAATTTTTCTTACGAATGGTGAAGGGTGCTGGATTTGGTTTTGCTGAATGGTACAATCACATCCCA
>Ga0214480_100172_pt1 | contig 30995 bp, 23 predicted proteins | sample M1_20Mar14CPVII9_3_FD_165042 | JGI IMG/M metagenome (GOLD analysis project Ga0214480, IMG submission 165042) | Marine eukaryotic communities from Monterey Bay, California, United States - M1_20Mar14CPVII9sort6BwellE17 | ecosystem: Environmental > Aquatic > Marine > Unclassified | place: USA... | reverse complement strand
CCAGCCTTGGCAGAAGAGGTAGTACTCTTCTTCTCGCCGCGGCCTCCTTTTCCTTTTCCAGACATGGTGATTAGTAGATTTAGTAGTTAAAAGTGGTGATTGAATCGATGAATCGATTTTATGAGCTCTTTGTTTTGTTTGCAAATTGTGTATGAAAAGAGGCTGTCAACATAAAATTTAGTGTGGTAGCGTATTTCTGGTTACATTCCACCATTTAGTACATGAAGATACTGCAATAGCGACCTGCGCGCCCAAAATTCAAGTCGAAAGTAGGCCGTCAGAAACTGGCGCGAGGTATCCTCACACAAAACAACACAAATAAAGCTCATAAAATCGATTCATCGATCTTCATCAACAACTCTCAACAACAACTATCCCATCATGGCTAAAACACCATCCAAGAAGGCTCCTTCCAAGGCTGCCAAGAAGGCCCCCGCCGACGGCAAGAAGAAGCGTAGCAAGAAGCGCGTCGAATCTTACTCCACCTACATCTACAAGGTCCTTAAGCAGGTCCACCCCGATACTGGTATCAGTAAGAAGGGTATGTCCATCATGAACTCCTTCATTAACGATATCTTCGGACGTATCGCCGGAGAGGCTGGCAAGCTTGCCACCTACAACAAGAAGGCTACTCTCTCATCCCGTGAGATCCAGACTGCCGTTCGTCTTATGCTTCCTGGTGAACTTGCCAAGCACGCCGTATCTGAGGGTACCAAGGCCGTTACCAAGTTCTCCTCCGCCTAAGCAATATATGCATTGGGTATTATTATGATATTGTTTACCAACAATAATAGTGTGGCTCGTACCATTTAGCCATACAATACAAACAGGATTTTCTAAAATCCGCCCTATCATCAAAGACCAAACAATATTTACTTTTCACATTTACCATCTTTTATTATTCTTTTCCCTGTCTCAGCTCTATCTATGCATAATCACACGTATTAAGGTAGTCTCAACGGTGGGATTGCAGGCAGGAGGATATAGTGTAGGGGCTACCTATATATTGATACCGTTGAGAATTGAATCAATGTTCAGAGGGTGCACCGACAAAATATGAGGGTAAACTTAGATGATTAGTTAGAATATTAAAAGTTCTTAATCAATGTGGTAGGTATGTATCATTTGCACTCAGGTAGGGTTCTCTCATCTTAGATGTATGTTATGTCTGTGTCTAATCATATACGTACAAACATCAACCTACCCTCCTCCCTCACTTTCCATTCGTATTATTCTACTAGTTGAACAAATTAGTATCAAACATAGAGTATAAATGCAACTGATCAGTGTAAGAGGAATGTTCGTGTCCTTTGTTGTTCAGGGCGGATTTTATAAAATCCTGTTTGTTTGTTGTTCAAGAATCCTCATCTAAATCTAAACAGCTATCAACATGTTACACTCCATCAAATATAATATACAATAAGTAAAACATAATAACAGATTCAAATGAGGATTGCAATAACAGCACACTATTGAGTTTCAGTGCTTATTTCTTGGACTTCTTGGTGGTCTTCTTCTTGGTGGCTTTCTTCTTAGGAGCTGCCTTCTTCTTAGTAGCAGGCTTCTTCTTGGTTGCGGCCTTCTTCTTAGGTGCCTATGTATACAGAAAGTAGGTGTTAGATAATTGGATGATAAAATATAAACAGTTCACATGATACATAAAAACTCACAGCCTTTTTCTTGGGTGCAGCCTTCTTCTTAGGAGCGGTCTTCTTCTTCTTGGGTGCGGCCTTCTTCTTAGGAGCAGCCTTCTTCTTGGTAGCAGCAGGCTTACTCTTCTTGGTGGCGGCGGCCTTGGTGGCGGCGCTGAGCTTGAAGGATCCCTTGTTCTTGGTAAGTTCACCATCGGCAACAGCCTTGTTCAAGGCTTTCAAGTACATGCCGTTCATCCACTTCTTATCCTTGGGAAGGTTGGCCTGCATGTGCTTCTTGATAGCAATGGAGGAGGATCCGGTACGGTCCTTAAGTGCCGAGATGGCGTCGAATATTCCTGCTTTGTATGACATGATGGTAGTTGGCTGTTGTTGGGAGCTGTTGTTTATGGTGTAATGACAAAATATTTATGGTGATGTGAGTTTGAGATAGGTGTACCGACGACGGATATATAATTGCAATTAACGTATATGATATATCTCTATTTCATCCATAGTATGGGATATACCAACATCCGCTGCATTTAGACTGACTGAAGTAGCACACCAACGGACAACAAAGTTGAGGGTTGTTCACATGCACCGTCTTTCCATGATTGCGTATCTTCATCCAATGACGGCCGATGTACATATCATATGCACGCAACCCTTATCGCCCCGCGGCTCTGTATGACTTTCCTCTCTCTCTCTCCTCCCTCGTCCACAAAGAGCCATGATCTACAATCAATACTACACTCACCTGTTGTTATCAAACTGTTGTTCGAATTATGAGAGCAAGAAAGCAAGCAAGCAAATTTCGAGATGGCTAACACGTGACCAACATTCGTGACTGGGCAAAAGAGAGAAGAAGGGAAGCACTGCCTACTCTACCGACCATACAGATCATAGATCAGATACACAGCTCTTATTTGATACAAAGGCTCAGCGTGCTCTAATGTTTGAAGAACTTGAATCATTGTCTTTGCAGTGGCTCTCTATAAGTATATCTCATCTACACTCTCATATAAAGGGTATCTTTGAAAGAATATATCTCAGAAGAGTTTCTGTATTGGTAGTGAGGCACAGGTTATATTATGTGGATATATTTTTTAATATCTAACTTTCCGCAGAGTATCAAATGTACCTACATCATAATCATAACCGCAAGCCATCAAGCGGTGTTAGTATAACAAACCCATCACGACATTGTATTATTTTTCAACCTTCTAGTACATCTGGAAGCTTATCCTCATAAATCAACTGCATTAACTGTCTAGCACTCTTCATACCATCTCCATCTCTTGTCTTTGTATTGCACCGTTGCCATGCTACCAGTGAGGCAAATGTACCTGCCACTTGAGGAGATACCTTCCATTGCTCTTTATCATTACTACTACTTCTATCTGTACATATCAGTTGTTCCAATGCACATCCCCACGAGCTAGCAGCTAGACAAAATCCAGAAAAGAGTGCATCTCCAGCACCATTGGCATTCACCTCGCCGTCTATTTGAAATGCAGGGATACGTACTTGTGTTCCTGGAATCCATTGACTGATAGCTATTTGTTGTTGCTCATTATTGGTAGTTGATAATCGTTGCAATCTTTTAGTGTCGGGTGTGACACTAACAAAAGCTCCTTTAGAACCCAGTGAGAGCAATACCACTGCACATCCATGTTCATGAAATGATGATATTTGAGTTAACATTTCGAAGCTTACGATATCATTGGTGGTATCCTTCTTCTCATCGTTTGCTTGTTTATCATCCTGTGATAGTACCATTACTTCATCTTCATTCAAATGCAATACATCAATCTCACATAATGATGGCATTAGTGCTTCCCTGGCGGCAGCGGAATCTGATCCATCAACTCCATTGAGATCAACGCCAACCAAAACACTATTACTTCTCTCGAGAGATAGCTTTTGACGTGCACTTTTCAGCATATCTTTTAAGGAATCACCTTGCATCTTGGGCATTAAGTGCGGATATCCAAATAGAAATGCTCGTGTTAAGTGGTTTAACGTTGTTGTATTGTCCTCCACTATAATATCCAATTGATTTAATAATTCATCTGGTGTGAATCCATCATTGCAAGCCAGATTAACAAAGCAACCACGTTTGCCATTGTTATATATTGGCAACACGGCCATGGATGTACGTGCAGTATCATCTGTAAGTACTAGGTTTGTAGAGGCACCTGCTCGTCTATAAAACTCCAATAATGTCTTGCCTGCAAAATCAGGACCAACCTTTGTCAATATGTGTACTTTCTCTCGTTGTTCATCATTATTATCAATATCGTCGTCATCTGATCTTAGTAATAGGGCAAGTGTAGTACCAGTCATAGACGCAGATCCGCCCGCACAGTGAACTGCCTCATCATATCGTTCAATTGCTTCATCACTACCCGATTGTGTGCATCCAACCAATTGCAAATCAAGACAGCTCAAACCTGCACAAATTATACTTCCTCCTTTGATGTTGTTGTTGTTGTATGTGTCTGACATTTTTATGTTGTTTCTATTGTTGAGAGATGAATTAGGAGTGTAACCCTGAAGTGTAGAAGTGTTGTATATTATCGTGGCAGCGGCTGCAATAACAAGAGCTTTAGTAAGCATCATCTTTGTGCGTAATTGAGAGCAACAGGAGAGCAGAGGTAATTGATATTTTGGCGATTACCGGTTCTTCCATGAATTAAAAGCTTGATTTTGAAGAGCTGTACCTTGTGGTTGTCCTCTAAGTATTACGATGTCGCCGCCGCCGCCACCTATTGTATTACGTCCAGATCAGGTGCCAGAGGATCTGGTTTGTTCAATATGTATGTCGATCTCCATTAATCCCAAAATCACGCCATGTGAGCACGTCTTTTGCAATGACTGCATTCGTCAATCTCTTGGAGTTTCCAGGTGTTGTCCAATAGATAGAAGAGAATGTTCTATCCGCCAAATTAGACCCTTGGAAGGTTGCCTACTCCGTATATGGGGCAATACACAGGTGTAAGTTTACCATGGAATGACTTATGTATAATTTTGTTCACATCTTATGTATCTTTCTTCTTTCTTCTGCATTTACTATCCTTACAGAAAATGTGGAAATGGGGGTTGCAATTGGACAGGTGGCATTGGAGATTATTCTAATCATATTGGGAATTGTGATAGTGGAAATAATCCTAGTACACAACAAGAAGTAGAAGATCTCAAACGTAAAATTGCTTCGCTAAAGCAAAAGAATACGGAACTAAAACAAAAGCTCAAAGATAGACCAAATGTGCCAAGACTATTCCATGGAGAATATAACTATCGACGCGAAAATGTAGTTGAATTATCACAATTAATCTCCCGGTATCTTGAGAATCGGCCTTCAGATATTGATCCCAATAGAATCTACAATTGTGTAAAGTTAATCTATGAAGATTATGATCGAGGGTATACTGACAACCCTGAGCATTATTATGTGGATGTCAAAATGCTACTTGCTACTTGTCAAGCATCATCCTGGTTTTCTTCAAAGCAGAGAGACAATATGACAACTTGGTTTTCGAAGCACTTTTAATCTTAGAATGGAATCTTGATTGAAGCTTATGATTTTTTATATAATAACACTACAGCTTACTGCCCTAGACATGATAGGTTTACAATAACTAAACTTTCCCCAATCTAGATATTACTCAACTCTCGTCTTCCAAAGAGAATACTTCCCCTTTTGCTCGCTGATAAAATTGAAACTACCTAGTGTGGACTTCCGCCGTACAGATATCCATTGATAGCTCCACCGCCCTTGAAAGCACCAGCAGTTGCATTCACACAGCTGTCACGTTCTTCCCTCGACCATTGTTCGGCTATTTCTTCAATTTGGTTCTTTACTGTGGCTTTTAGTTCATTTACATCTCCTTCCCACTGTGTGTGGTTATGAGAGTGGTCAGTATATTATATTATATGTATGCAAATTGAACGATATAAGCAGTATAACTACCACTCCACTTACCTTGTAGAATTCCAAAGTCTCCCCATCCAACAATAGTTTACTCATTTGCTTCCCAATCATTCGTCCTCCTGCTAAATGAGCAAAATAGTAATTATAATAATGACACATGAACTCAGGTATATCGTCCGATGACTTTATCATAACTTTCAATTCCTTAGCATACATTGATCCAGCATGACCAACATCTGGTCTTTGTAAATCATATGTTGTACACATCCAATCAATATCTTTCTCGAGTTGTTGTGTTCTTTCAATACCTGTATTTCTAAACATTGATAATTCGTCATTATTATTAACAATATCTTCCAACACTTTATATACTGCATCTGAATCAACTAAGAACTGTAAATAGTTAGCATGTGTCGGGACATATGGTTCTTTTGGTTTTGCCGGTGCTTCTGCCTTTCCCTCTCTTGGTGATTGTTCTCTTGTGTGTAATTTCATTGCAACATCTCGCAATTCTTCAAGTATGGGTGGGAACTCAGTTGTTGTTGTTGATTCTGTGGATACTGCTTCAGTTGACGACATAAATAGTGGCTTAGAAGAACACTGATTAATAGATTGTATCGATTGTATAGGTCTGGATGTAATACATTGTCTTGTGTATATTGTTGAAGGTACAAAAGAATTTGTTGCAGTAAGGAAGAAGGCAACGAAAACTCTCATTTTCATGTGTTTGTGTTGAGTAATGTTATTATTGCAATATGGTAATAATATGTTAACAGAGAGTAAATATCACTAAATAATAATGAATAGAGGCAATAGAGACGCTAACCAACTGGATATTGATAGGGTATGCTATCGCGTGCGTGGCGTGTGCTGAATTAGTTGAAGAAGATGTTTTTGCGAGGATACCTCCTCGTCATTTATTCTTCGACCCTGGCCAGCCAATGCCAATGCAAACAATAAGAGATTGTAGCAGAATTATCATCATCCATTACAGTATTGCAATATCAATATGACCAGACCAATCTTTATATTATCAGTTATAATATGTATATTCTCTGCACTTGATGAAGTATCGTCTTTCTCGCTAAACAAACTCAATAACATTGCCACTCATCAAAATCAAAATAAGTTACAACCAGTAAGTAATACCAATATAAGAATACCACAACCGCAACAACCTATTAGTAATAAAGAAGAATTGTCTGGCATCATATCACAAAATGATGATAAGAAGAAGACTCTGCAACAGTCACTAATCGCAGGATGTACAGCGTTTGCAACTACATGTACACCACTCAGCGCTTTTGCAGCAGAAGAGCTGGAAATTGAATCATTACCTCCCGTGTATGTACCAATATTGTTTGCAATAGGTGTATTGGGAGGAGTAGGTGTATTGACGGCTAGTTTGGGTAATGTCATGGATGAAGGTATGTCTATAGTTTTGATCATCTCTTTGTGCTTAAAGTTTAGGGAAAGATACTTTGCTCTTCTTCTTTTCCATCCTAACTTCTATTCGAAACAAACAACAGAGGCATCACTTGGATTGCAGTCGGGTGCTAGAGCAAAGAAAGAGAGGGAGAGAAGTCGTTCTTCATACTTCAAAAAGTAGGTTTACTTAAATATATGCAAACACAATTTGCATTTGAATTAGACCAGATATCTGTACAAATAAATGATATTGAAGCAGTGTACAAGAGATGAAGTACACAAGTATCTGGAATGCATATATCAAATATATTTCAGCAGTCAATGTGATAGTTCCAACTCAATAAAGAAACTAGTAAAAAGAAAAGGAAACCTTTAGACAACTATTATCACTACTTATCTTGCCTAACCTGGAGCAAATCAATCCTTCTATTACAATTAAGCATCTTCCACATTCCATATAATAATAGCATATTATGTTCACGATGATGCCGAGGTCTTACTTCCCAAACGACCCGGATCAGCAGAAGGATAGTAAGGTTTTGGCGCTGCGTTAACTCCGCCAGCACCAGGTCTACGAATGACACCGCCGCCAGGCCTTGGCACTCCCAAAGTTGATGATGCTTTAAATCCAGCCTTTGCAGCAGAGTTGTTATTCTTAAATCCTCCTGGAGGTGCCGGAGTAATCGCCCCACCTTGTCCTGCAACTCCGCTAGTTGGCTGAGGACCAGCACCTACAGCACCTCTCTTTGGAACACGAGCCCAATTAACAATAACCTTCCGTCCTCCAATATTACTCCTATTGGTACTTGCAATAGCATGTTGTGTAGCCTGAGAGGTAGTAAACTCTACAAATGCCCCCTTATCAGAATGCATCCTAACTGAAGAGATTTCACCAAAGGAATAGAATTTGTCCCGAACGTCAGCCTCTGTAATACGCTTCTGCTGTCCCCCATTATCATCGGTAAAACGAACATACAATGTTGATACCGCACGTTCATCGCCCTCGCCGCCCCTTGCTTTTAATTCCGCACGGCGTTTCTCCGCCTTCTCCTTCTGACGTTTCATCATACCCCCTGCCACTGGATCATTATTACCAAAGAATCGATCCTTCGTATTCTGCTTTCCTAGCGGATCATTCTTATCACGTGGCATTTCATGTCGGAATGGACATTGTGTACCCCGATTACATTCCCCCTTGGCAAAGAAACTACATAATTTGGGTAAGTTACGTTCATATCGTGGTTCCATCCTAGCCATGCTTTGTAACTTCATGGCAGCGGCGGAATTTGTGGGAACACACCCCTGTATTGCCGTGCCTTGTTCAATTGCACGTTCTTGCTGTGCTGTCATCCATGCCCGATTGGCATCACTCTGTGGCACAGCCACGACAGCATCCTTACACCCCTCCTCAGCCAATATCTGATCACGAACTTGGACGGGTAAACCATACTGTAAATCATATATACAAACCTGACATACATTCTTCGAACGGGCACACGTACGGCATATTTCCACCTTTTTTAAACGCCCTCGTGTCCCCGCTTGCCATGCAAATACTGTAAATGGTATTTCACATATTTTACACTTCTTGCCATGTGTTTCCTTTGTCATACGAACGTATGGATTATCACCCAAACATGTCTCGCAGACTAATGGAAATTCAGTCTCTTCCCATTTTTGTTTATTATCGTCACGCTTTATTGATGTACCACTCATTGTATTTGTTAGTTGTGTATGTAGTTGTGGTTGTGGTTAATTGATTATTTCTGTATTTAAAGTTTTGTGGTATTTTGTGTGCAGATATTTATTGTCTTGTTGTATTGGTATTTCTGTTAATAATTGTGTTGTTTACACAGTTATACTGTTTATGGATTGTATTATATTGAAGGTAGTATTAGGTTTGTTTGATAATGTCTGCTGTAATAATGTGGGTATGGGTATTGTTGTTTGTTGTTACAATGTGATTGCAGAATAAAATTAACACGCCGTATATCTACACTACTACCAAGCCTACGAATATAGTTAACTATTAATCCTCTCCTTTGTACTATATTGTATCAAGGCGTACCGCCGCTTTTGAGTAGGTTTGTGGAGTTTATAATAACCTATCTAACCCTAACTATTGTATGTACAGTCGACTATCAACAGGCGGGGGTCAATTCTTAGTAAAACTCGACGCTCTAAGATTAGCCCTTTTAAATAAACTCTCATAATAAAAGTTGAATCGGCAATCGGCGGCGGGCAATCTCTATGTGCTGGAGATCTTGTAACTGATTAGATAGTAGTGGTTGCAATATAGTTTAGTTATCGGCAGGGGTATTGTTAGGCACCACCGGCTTCACTTCAAACATAAACACACACAACAACACAACTAAAAAAACTACAAACACAGCACAATGTCTACACCAGTTCTATTTGTAATAGTTGGTAAGAATGAACCACTCTTTGAGGCTGAAATCGATACAACTTCAGCATCAGGATCAACAGGTCAGAATGATCTATCTACAAGACAGAATTACTTTGTATTACATTCAGCATTAGATTTAGTAGAAAAGAGTGCATGGACAACAAACAATATGTATTTGAGAGTTGTTGATAAAGTGAATCATCAACAGGTATCTACATTCTTAACTGCCGCGAATGTTAAGTTTATGTTATTGCATGGTGGTAAGGGTGAAGAGGTTGTTAAGAATTTCTTCAATGAAGTGTATGGATATTATGTAAAGGTATGTTTGTATGTTATCTGTTTGAATGTTATCTGCTTTATTTGATGATATGATTAGTATGCAGCATACCATCTATACTGATACTCATGCCTTTTCCCCGTCATATATTAGCTATCAATGAATCCATTTTACAAATATGATACACCGATAACATCAAAGGCATTTGATCAAAGAGTGAGAGCAGCAGCAAGAGCGTATCTCTCATGATATTGAGTAGTGGTTAATAATCTTAAACTTCACTGCTCCAATGAAATGAAATCAATAATGTATGATTAGAATTGGGAAAGGAGTTGTGGTTGATGAGAATAGGATGTGACTGGTTGTGTCACTGAAGTCTTTAGATGCTAGCTTATATAGACTAGACAAAGGATAAATCAACTGAACCACTTGACATGCTATAAACATTGATCTGGATATAACAGAGAAATGTGTTGCTATCATCTAAATACGTGTACAAGTGTACAAATTATTGCAATGATTCACTCTTCCTCTCCCTCGGGATCATCACAGAGCTCACAGTCGGCACAGTGCACCTTGTTGCACCCCTTCTTTATGCATTGAGATGCTTCTGGAAAACATGATGAGCAGTAAACCGTTTCAGCATTAGCACAAGCACAAATATCAGCTGTGTTTTCTGGTGCACAGTCAGAGCAAAAGTCTTCAAAACAATTTTGACATGTTTCAACGCCAGAACTAGAGCACCCATTGCAACGGGATCTGCTGCATTTATCACAGAGTGACACCAGAGTACAGTCAACACAGTATTCTTTTTCGCACAGCTCACAGCAATCCATTCTCCCTCCTGATGTGCAATTGTTATGGTAGCAAAAATGCTTAGTGCACTTGTAACAACAGTAACTTTGCTTTCCAAACAGGTTTGAATCATTTATATCTGAAACTGCCATATCCCATTCTCGTGTTTCTGCCTCAAATGCGTTAGTACATTTAGTACATTTAGGCACTCGTCTATCCAAAAGTTGATTGTATCTCACTAGAAACTCAGCGAGCTCAGTATTTTTTGCTGTACGCCACTTTTTAGGAAATACAATCAACTTTAATGAGCTCCCATTTGCAGAAACGATACTATCAAGGATGGGTAATACTACTTCTTCAGATATCATCGGCTCGGGGTCCAATTTGGGTGATTCGTATTGCTTGACTAGGCTCAAATCAATATGTTCAATAGTGGTAGAACCCCTCAATACTTGTAATCCACGTCCAGTGATATTGATACATCCAGTTAGTTTCAACTTTTTGAGCACATCTCGTGCATTAATACACATCATCAAGGCACTAATATCATCGTCCGTCAACTTCACGGCCAGACTTTTCTCAATATCTTCAAAATCCAATACGTCCCACTCTTCTGACTGTAGAATGGCAGCTGCAGATTGCTGGTGCTTACTACCAATATTATTTTGTTCCCAAGAGTCAGATGTTGCTGTCATTGCCAATGCAAATAACGCCTTTTGGGGGCTGGCTAGAAATGAAGCAGCATGTGCTAATATACCGTCGGGTAAATCAGACAATAGTAGAGCATCTTCTTGCCCTGTTCGCTGTCGTTTATTACTACTAGTGGTTGCCTGATGATACCAACAATCAATCTCGAAAAAATGAGGAGAAAAAAAGATACCAAAATCAAAATCAAAATCCGACGATAGCATCATGATAGGAGAGGATAGGCTCTAATTATAGAAGAAAGGGTGCCATTGGTATATAATATAGCACTGTAACGCTCTATGATAGCCGGGGTCCGTTTACGGTGGTGTAATAAAATCTAGAGAACAATATCAACTATCTTGTGCAGCAACAAAATTCAATATCAAACATGAGCAAGCGGTCAACTAACACTTCAACATCTGCATCAACTGCAGACAATAATATATACTACAATCCTCTGTCTAAATATCAAGAGTATGTAGAGGTGCCAGGCTTGACGTTATTTGAGATACACCGTGAACCAAGAAGAGAAGATAAAGATGCTCGGGTAAACATGGAGCTCAAGGTAAACATATGATATGCTCCTTGTATATGTTCAAATGACGTCTATCTTTATCTCACTGTTGATAAGCTTCTTGTATATATTTAAATGGTGTCTATCTTTATCTCACTCTTTATATGAAACATATCTTATCATTATATCAATAACATATGTTACATACCTCAGACATTAGCTCCGGAGTTTCATTGTGTAGTTTGCTTGGGATACATCAAGAATGCATATGTTGTTTCACAATGTCTACACAGGTTTTGTTATGAATGCATAGAAAAGGTGATTCGGGTCGGCAAGAAGGAATGCCCATCATGCAGAATTAATATACCCTCTAGGAGAAGTCTAAGACCAGACCCAAACTTTGACCTGCTCATTAAAAGTATACATGGAGATGTCGAGTCTTTAGAGAAGGAAGAAGAGGATGATAACAATAAGTTGAATCTAAATAATCTGAATAAAGCACACGCAGAAAATCGAAAGAGAGGGATGCAATTTCAAGCTGAACAAAGGGTATGTATCTTTGTTTTGTATGTTGATAAATTGTCAAGCATAGAATTGAAAGCTAACATGAGCATTCTCATTTGCTTGTGCTTGATAGAGAAAGAAAGTTGCTGTATCTTCATCAGCAGCAGCAGCGACAACAGCAACAAGAGCCGAAGCTAATATCGATCCAGCAAAGCGAATCATTGATATGAAAGAATCACCAATGATTGGCATGGTTCTTCGCCGACATCCACAGGAAACTCAAGTTGAGCGATTACATAAGGAGTACATAAGGACATCCAATGAGATGACTGTTGATACTTTGAAGATCTTCCTTGGCAAGAAGCTTAGTTACAGCCCCTGCACGGACTTTCAGGTATGTGAATATCTTTTTTGATTTTTTCACGCACATTACAGATGCTAACACTTATTTGTTTGTATCCCAAATATAGATTATGGCAATATGTGATGACAGTCTTGTTGTTCTTCCAAATGATATCACATTGGCTCTTATTCAGCGTGACATTTGTGACAATCCCTTTGATGAAATCGTATTATACTATCGTGTTTTCCCTCTTCCAATATTTGCAACTCGGTAGATTGTGGGTGGGAAAAAGTGGCTTAGTTTAGAATTTAGTTTGCTTGCTATATTTTTACATTAACCAATATAACAACAATTAGAAAGAATGCCCCAAGGACTTTATCATAGTTTAATGTCTTTATTATCCAAAATACACTCCCATATCTAGATCCACAACCTTAATTTGTGTAGTACTGATAATATACAAATCTAACCCCTTCTTGACGTATTTGCCCATTTCTTCACTTTATATCTTCTTCTAATACGAGAGCAGGGTCGTTTACCATGATTTGCCCTCTTTGCTTTCCTTGCATTTCTATTCATTGCCTGGAAGGTATGCTGTTGTTCATCAGGCTGTTGTTTTATTGGTAAACCAACTGGTGATGATGTTGATTTAGTACTACTTGGTAATACACGGGCAATACGTAATGTTTCCAGCATCTTTTCAAGACTATTAATATTCTTCTTCTCCTTATTTAAATCCTGTATTGCCGTTCTTAATATTAGACTTTCTGTATTATGGGTATGAGCTGGTAATATTGATGTTGGGAGAAAACGACCTATTTGATGATCATCTCCTCGCTTTGATATCGCTGCAGGAGCTGCCGCCGAAGATAACAGAGATATAGAACCAATAGACGATTTAGAGGCTATTGATTGTATTGTTCGGCCACTACTATAAGCAAATAAGGCCGCCATGATCTCTTCTTTGCAAGTTGCATGACAAGCACATAATTAAAAGCGACGGCCAGACAGTGCATCATTATCAATTCACGCAGGGGACATACTTTGTGGCGGCGTCTCTACCAAACTAACCATCTCTAATACTCCCTCCTTTATTTACTGTTCTTGTCGTCAATAATAATTTTAGTGCTTGCAAATCTCAATCTTGAGACATTATAACCACAAACTCAACACACACATCAAAATATCACTTTTTGCAATAACAACACAAACCCAATAATCAATCATCAATCATGATGGAAGTAGAATCACCAACCGAGCCACCAACATCACATATCGATCGCGGTACCGGGACATTAACAGCAGATGCATCACGTTTATTCCGTGTCTACAAAACTATCAGTTCTCTACTATCCAAGAGAGGATACATGGTTAGTCGAGAAATGAGAGATATGACACCTATGGATTTTACTAATCGATTTGGTGAATTCCCTACCAGGGAGGGATTAACTATTTTGGTGGTAAGTTGATCAATGGTGTTTGTATTTCTTACTTGTGTATATAACGTATTTATATATGCTCATTTTCTTTTATCTCATTAATTATACACACAAAACACATCCTTTATTAATGATATTATTAATGCATAAAACACAATACAATAACGATTTAACAACAACAGGAAAAGGCTGATGATGAAGCAAATCAACTATTCGTCTTCTTCCCCGAAGATGAAAAGGTTGGAGTTAAGCCAATTAAAATCTTAACTGATCGAATGAAAGATGAAAATGTATCAAATGCAATTCTAGTACTAAGAGGAGATATCACGCCATTTGCCAAACAGGCAGTTCAAGAAATGAGTGATAGCTTTCGTATTGAACACTTTAAGGAGGCTGAGTTATTAGTGGATATTACAGAACATACATTAGTACCGGAGCATAAGGTTCTAAGTCAGAATGAAAAACAGGAGTTGTTGAAGAGGTACCGATTACGTGAAACTCAACTACCACGTATCCAACCAAATGATCCCGTGGCTAGATATTATGGTATGAAGAGGGGTCAGGTTGCAAAGATTATCCGTCCTAGTGAGACTGCTGGGCGGTATGTTACTTATCGAATTTGTATGTAATGCTGGTTTGATTTTAGTAGGAGGGTGAGAGTGGGCATTCAATAAAAATAAAGTTAATATGCATGAAATTTAAGTCGTTGTCGGGTAGTAAACACAAAATACCAAGAAGACGGTGTCTATTGCAAGCACTTTTTATCGTTATCGACTATAAGCACAATATGTCATTCATTTTGCAAATCACTATGTACAAATCTTTAACATTCTACCAACACAACAACCTAGGGCAGCATTCACATTCAGATTCTATTGGCCACGGACTTGAGCTTTATGTTTTGCCTTTCTTCTTCTTGCCACCCTTGAGAGACAACTTGATACGAACAGGCTTCTTTGATGCGGCAGCAGCCTTGCTGAGCATGTTCTTGTCCATCAATTTATCATATTCTCCCCTGAGAGTATCAGCGTCGGCAACAATCCATGATCCTGCACCATTATATGTAAGTGCATTCTTGAAGAGAGTGTCCCAATCTTCTCGGAAGTCCTTCATGCTTGTGTAGAGTTGAGCACGGCACTTACGAAGAATGTCGTTCATGCCAATGGGTTTCTCGATGATTTGATAATAATCGGGATAAGTTTGGGGACATGGCTTCTCCAAGAATATTTCAGAAAGCTTGCGTTTCGTGGCTTTATCCTTGAAGTATATGACAGACTTGGTGAAACTATAGAGTCGTTCTTGTATGGCAGGAGTGACTTCATCGCTGTTGCCTCCTTTTCCAAGAACTGGCTTGGACCTTGCAGAAGAAGTATCGACCTCAAATTGTTCGGCTTTACTTCTTTTCCTTCCACCACCGTCGTAATCAAGGATGAGGGATGGATCAACATCAAGATCTTTATGACTGCGTTTCTTCCCCTTCGCTTTCTTTTTCTTGGCCTTTTCATCTGCAATGTGTTTTTTGTCCATCATACGACAGAACTGTTTCTCGGTCAAACCATGATCATACTTGATGTCGCCAGCAGCAGCACGACGCTTTCCGAGAATCTCAGGTTGGCTAGGGTCAATAAACTCCTCTCCTTCTTTAGGTTTGCCACCGGGATATCGAACCCAATCGGGAGCGGTGTTTATATCGGTGTACAACTCCGGAGCATTCGTCCGTTCTAGGTCCATCTTGCAGTACATCCTGTAATCGTCATCATTACTACTGATCATTTCATTGAAAAGATTCTTGCTGTCTTCCTGCTCTTCATCTGCACCGTTGTCAGTACCCTCGCCATCATCTGTGTCTGTACTCTCAAAGTTTGCCTCGGCAGTGGCAGTACCTTGAGTATTCTGAGTCTCATCAAAGTCAGTCAGGAGCAGTTCCATCATCTTCAACCTCTCGAGACTATTATCTTCCTTGGCTTGGCCACTCTTGTCGAACTTACCAGCCTCGACGACAAGCTCGTTCATTTGTAGCTTCTCGGTAGCACGGCTCAAGATTTTTTCCTCAACTGGTGTTTGGGTAATGATACGAAAGACTCGAACGTCCTTTCTCTGACCAATCCTGTGTGCTCGATCTTGAGCCTGGAGATCCATCATAGGATTCCAATCTGAGTCAAAGATAATGACCGTGTCTGCTGTCGCGAGGTTGAGTCCAAGACCTCCAGCACGGGTAGAGAGGAGGAAAATAAAGTATGGCGAGTCTGGTGCATTGAACATGTACATGCGTTTCTCACGCTCATCGGCACTTGTAGATCCATCCAGGCGCAGTGAGGAGAATCCACGGAAGGCGAAGTAATCTTCTAGAATCGGCATCATCTTTGTCATTTGAGTAAACATGAGCACACGATGGCCAGCAGCTTTCAACTTGGGGAGCATTCTATCCAGCAATTCCACTTTTCCTGAGGTACGGATAATGTCCTCATTGATGTGATATCCCTCGTTGTTAAACAGAAAAGGATGGTTACAAACTTTTCTCAGTTGCATGACAACATTGTTCAATCCACGGCTAAAGTTGCTCTTGGTAGCCTCATCTGCAATCTTGACACTAATCTGCTTGTACAATTCTTTCTGCCATGCCGACAACTCGCATCGGATGACCTTTTCAACCTTCTGAGGAAGCTGATCAAGGACTTCACTCTTGACGCGTCGAAGCATAAATGGACGTAAGAGTTCATGAAGACGGTGAATGATAAGCATGCGCTCTTCATTCGATAATAGCTCGTTCGATGAGTCCTCGGTATCATTACCCGTCTTGCCGAATGATGAGAAGGGCTTATTGAACCTAAAAGAGGGAGAAGAGAGTAAGACATTAGCTTTAGTCGGCTGATAAATCACAAACAAACTAGTCTAACACAATCAAAAAACACTACTCACCATTGATCAAATGTTTCTGCACTATTAAACACCTCTGGTAACAAAAAGTTCAGTAACGCCCAAAGCTCGGGTAAATTATTCTGCATGGGGGTACCTGTCAGTAGTATCCTTCGTCTTGTGTTATACTGAGTACCCAACGTGACAGCAAACTTGGATTGATTATTCTTCATACGATGACCTTCATCTACAATGGCATATTGCCATGCAAGTTTACGAAGACTAGCCTTGTCACGGATAACAAACTCATAGGTCGTTAGAAGTACATTGAAGTGCCCATCGGCGACTTCATCTCGGAATAGAGCTTTACGCTGTTGAGGAGAACCCTTGTAACAAATAACTGTAGCGGCAGGTAGCCATTTAGAAAACTCATTCACCCAGTTAGATAGAGTTGATAGAGGAACGATGACAAGGTATGGTCCTAGATTTTGTTTCATTTCAATGAGGTAAGCTAGGAGTGCAATGGTTTGGATTGTTTTACCTGTATGTTGTTGTAAGAGAAGCAGGTGGTTAGATCATCGAGAAGGTCAAATGGCATAGGCCACAATACAACTTGCTACTACTCACCCAAACCCATCTCATCGGCAAGAATACCGTTCAAGCGATTATTGTATAGTGAAACCATCCACTGCAAACCACCTAATTGATATTCCTTCAAATCACCTCCAGTTAATAAACTTGGCTGCCGTACCGATTCAGACTTTACATGTGCCGTCTCGTAATACGAACCAGTCGTAACCTCCTGTTTACTACTAAATGTAGCTTTCACAGTTCCCTCACCTCCCATTTGCTTAATATCCTCCTCTTCCTCGGCAGCACGGCTTGCCAGTAATGTTGAAATTTGATTCATACATTCATCGGTCTTGTCCAAAAGGAACTTCAATCGTTCATTCTTCGTATCTTCTAGTAGACTTGTGTACGCTGCCATATCATTAGCACGAAGAGCAGCAAGACGTGCCTTCTCGGTATTATCATTCTCCTTCTCCTTGGCCAATTCTTTCTTACGATGTTGATTTTGTATAGCCCGTGCAATCTTGGAACATTCATTCTTCTTCAGACGATGAAATTTGTAGAATTCAGATTGATGAGTAACAATTGCCCTTAAGAGTTCTTTATGACCTTTCTTTAGTCCATCGGCAGTTATTTGACGTGCCCGACGGATATGTTTATCAAGGAATCTAGATTCACGCTTTGGTTGGAGCTTGAGCCGTTTATATTGTGTACATTGTTTGAGATCGTACACTTTACTAGCGATGGATGCAGTGCGTCTTCGTCGTTCTTCTTCTGCGGTAGTTGGTTCGGCATTCTCTTTCAACATTTGCTGCGGCTGTTTCAATAGATGATTTCTGATAACATCAATAGCATTCTGAAAACGTGGATTGTGTTGAGATTGTGATCGATCTTCTCCTTCATCAGACTTTGTCTCCTTGGAAGATCTCTTCAATGCACCAATCAAAGCTGCATCACGATCTAATGACAAACTAGCACCACCCCAAGTACTTTGTCTCAATAACCCCTCCTGCCCACGCTGCTGAGGCAAGCCTTTAGCTCGACTCTTAACAATTAATCCATATTCAGTACGTCCCCATCCCTTCATCCTACCAACCAACTGTTGATTATGACGTTGACGTTCCTCGGCGGCAGCCTTAGCGGCCTCCATTTCCTTCTTCTTCCGCTGCTCCTCTGCCAAAAGACGTTGCTGCTCTGCTTGGAATTGTTGCTGAAGTTGTTTCTTACGTGCCTCCTCTTGAGCCTTTCTTTGATTGGCAAGGTTGGCTTGTTGGGCGTTTAATTGCTGTTGTCGGAGTTGTTGCTGCTGATTATACTGAGCTTGCCGTTCCTTCCTTTGTTCCTCTGCTAGTCGACGTTGTTGCTCAGCTTGTTGCTGTTGTTGTTGTTGTTGATGTTGTTGATACTGCTGTTGTTGCTGCTGCTGATTGTATTGAGCTGCAGTCAATTGTTGGTTCGTTGTTCGTTGAGGACTCTGCTGATACATTTGCTGCTGCATTTGTGCCTTAGCCGAGGGATTGGTGTTGGTATATGCTGGAGGTTGAACTTGCTGTGGATGCTGCCTTTGTTGATGGTGCTGGTGTTGGTTACTCCTCTGTTGTTGTTGACTTTGGTGTATTTGACCCTGTACATGTGTTTGTTGCCTCTGTTGACCACCTTGCTGCTGCATAGTTTGACCACTCGGACCTCCTTGTTGTTGTTGACTACTACTACTATTCTGTACATTTTGTTGACTTCTACTTTGTGCATGTCGTTGACTTCTATTCGTAGCATCTCGCTGCCGTGCTACCACTGCTGCATTCAATATAGCCTTCTCGGGCAATCCCAGTGCCATTGCACGCTTCAAAAAGGTTGGATCGACTGTACCCTGTGGATGACGAATAGCTGATAACACAGCCTCCCGTAAGGCAACTTTTGCTTCAGGAGTCAAGTGAAATTTCTTCTTCTGCCTCTGATCATGGGATTGCTGCACTTGCTGTGATGAAGGTTGAGATGATTGCATCTGAGAAGACTGATATACTTGCTGCTGTTGCTGACCACTACTATTTGGTTGAGAGTGAGAACTATTCTGCTGTTGATATCCCGCTTGCTGTACATTATTGTTTTGGGGCATCTGAGGAGCAGCCTGAATTGGATTAGATCTATACTGCTGCTGCTGCTGCTGTATATTATTCTGAGTAGTAGCATTGGTAGTGTATGCATTGTTGGGAGGTTGGACTTGAGTTGGTTGAGGCTGCACTTGATGGTGTATCCCAGAAGATCGATACGCCTGACCCTGCTGTTGCTGAGACGGTTGAGCTGCAGCTGCAGATCCTTGTGCAGGACGTTGACGAGATTGATACATTTGCCGTAAGAGATCCGTCTTGTTGGACGGTACACCAGCACCATTACTTGTTGAGGAAGGGGCTGGTACGGCACCTACGGCACCACTCTGCTGACTGCCCCCGAGACCTAACGGATTGGGAACATTGGGATTAACCGGCGCAGGTGATGCACCCATTCCAGCGGCAACGGCCGTCGGACGAGCATTGTTATACATATTGTTCTGAGGTTGCCTTGAGGGAGAAGGCTGAGCATATGATATGTTCGTTGGTTGAGACATAGTGGTACCCGGCTGTTGGACGCCGTACGCCGCCTGCATTGGAGCGGCAGGCGCTGTTTGATATTGTGCATTATTTGTAGTATTTCCTTGCGTATTATATGCCGTTGAATAATTAGTATTAGCAATGCCAGCGGCACCAACCACACCAGAATTCTGCTGACCGTGTGGGACTGTAGTAGACGTAGTAGACTGACCTTGAGTAGTCGTGCTATTTAAATTGCCGTTATTAGGAGGATGGTGTGATGAATTAGATGCATTATACGAATTATTATGAGAATTATTATCCATTGTTGAATTTGAAAGATATCAGAGATGTCAAAGGCTGATAGTGAATGTGCTAAGAAAAATTTACTAAGAGAATTGTTTAGGCGAAAATTATTCTCTGCGAAGACAGTCTGGCCGCCGCTGCCGTTAAGATACCAGATACCTATCTCAAGTAGCACAGGTAAAAGGGCAAAGGCGAAAAGACGCAAGATACCGGCTGAAATGATTACATGTGTAATGTTCATTGCTCATCATTTTTTCACCATAACTTTTTTAAGGTGAGAGATGATGATCATGGTGATCTCTAGGAGACTGCAGCAGCCTATCCCTACATGGATAGTATACGGTAGAGTGTTGCATTACCATCTATTAATATATATCCTTTTGTGGCGTGATACGACGCGATGATATCGACCAACTTCCGCAACATCAACACATCATATATTATTTTTCTTCATTGCAACATGTCATATGTATTTTTTTATTTCCATTCATATATACTAACCCATCTTGTCTTATATAATGATGTTGATTAAATTCCATCATTGGTGTTACATTATCGTGTGGTGGCGGCTCACGATACAGCACGTTAAAAGATCATGCCACGTTTAGCTAAGGATTACAAGGAGTGCGATCAGCACGAGAAGGCATACCAATCTCAGGATGCTATCTTCGTTGCCCGTAAGCGCAATCCCAATGCCAAGAAGGTTAAGCCTATGCGTTGGGTTAAGAATGTTGGTTTGGGTATTAAGACACCTGATGCCGCTATTGAGGGAACATATGTTGATAAGAAGTGTCCCTTCACTGGTAATGTTTCCATCCGTGGTAAGATCTTAAAGGGTCTTGTTACCTCCACCAAGATGAAGCGTACTGTGGTAGTTCGCAGGGATTACCTTCACTACATCAAGAAGTACCGTCGTTTCGAGAAGCGTCACAAGAATATCCATGCTCATTGCAGTCCCTGCTTTGGTGTTAAGGAGGGTGATATTGTAACTATTGGTCAGTGCCGTCCTTTGGCCAAGACTGTAAAGTTCAATGTCGTAGCTCATGAACCTCAGAGGGCCAAGACTGGTAAGAAGACATTCCGTATGTTCTAAGGTGGAAATATGTGAGGATGTCTTCTTCTTCTTCTGGTGCTAGGAGCATCTCTACCAATTAAACCTAAAACACAGGGGTAGCTTTTAAATGTCTTACTTAGATACATGATTTATACACAGCTACAACTCTTCATTACAAGATTTTCATCGTTCATTACCATACACAACCATACATTCAGTAGTCTTCGGGAAGTCAGTCAAGCTTCTTCTTGATTCAATTCTCGATCCAACTCTTGTTGAAGTAGAAATTGCGCGAATGGGGATGTACGGACAGGGACAGAGGAGGATGTGGAAGTTGCACCTCTATAGCCACATCAGCAAATGGATTAGGCGTTGACTTCGAATGAAAGATATCACCCCATCCTTCATCTCCCCAGTCGGGCTTTGACAACTTGACACTCATTCCTGACGTCTTACTGAACGTGATATCATATCCCTTCAATCCGTAATAAGTCTTGAGGTAGCCTGACAGTAGCTCGGATGCTTTGGTGGTGCTGTTTGAGTAGTCAGATGGGCTATGCTTTAGGCCAATCGACTGTTTGTCACCGTTGGCAATGGCTAAGGAGCCTTTACCAGTAACAAATGAGTGATTGGCATGGATTGCTATGAGGAACATGTCATGCTTCAATTCACCCTCGGCAACAGTTTGCTTTAGTCTCCGTAGCTCGTCGGCTGGAGAAATCTGACTGACAGATGCATCTTCAGCGATGATTCCATAAAAGTCCATATCACGCATAAAGTTTGCCATTGGCATGTTGTGGGGGAGGTCCACACTTCCATACCGCAAATAGTCTAAGAACGAGGGAAGAGAAAGATATGAACATTTGTTAGTTGACATAATGTCGTGCGACTTACATTCTCTAGATATAACGTGCTTACCTAGGACGAACCTGAACGTATCTCCATCTCGATCAATAAACACTACACTATCAGAGTCCTCCTGCCATGTTTTAGAGACGATACGAGCCAACATAGTATCAGAATGCTCTTCAATGAGAGAGCGTGATACAGTATACATCTTCCCTCCAACATCAAAAATAACTTTCTCCTCCCCAGACGCTTCACGTTTGCTTTCATCACTCATTGTGGTGTTATGGGTTGCTCTTCTTAGATGTATGGTAGATATAGATATGATAATGATAAGGATATAGATATGATAAAAGTTGTTTGTTTGTGGCGATTGATTTTTGGTAGTCGCGGTTGGGGAAAACCTTCTTTTATTGTTCTAAGAGTTTCCTATTTATTAGTCTTAAGCTACTTCTCTGCTTTAGTCGTTCTTTTTCTGCTTGTCTGATGAGACGGCGTCTGATCAGAGAGGCTTCATATAGCGGCACTAATTCTACCCTTGAAGAAGAAACTCTCAGTTGCTTTGACTACTTCTTTCTCTTCCTAACCAAGTATTTATTCAGCTCCTTCATCATGACTTTATCTTTCCCTTTGTGGTTTAATTCATAATCTTCTCTGCATTTGTCATACTGAAAGAAAGTCATAATATGTATAAGAGGATAAGTGTGTCAGATTTTGAGGTGCACTTATTGATTTCATAAGCGAGTTGGTAATACACAAACTCACCTCCTTGACATATTTATAGATCGCATGATTCTATTACGTTGTAATATATTAAAGAAAAGAGCAATAGTGAGTATCATATAATATATACAAAGGTATCAATTCAAACTTATGTGCACATCATATGCATATGCATGCACACATCATGTGCACAAATTTATGTACACATCTAATAACACTAAACAACAAACAAACATACCTCATACTTAGCGGCATCTAATGAATTCATAACCTTCTCCATCTCATCATGACAAATTGGTAACCGTCTTCCAGTACCCCGTGCTGCCATACGTAATTGTTCTAATGTTATACCAATTTTGGGGTTGCGTGGTGGTTTGTAGCCTGGTCGATGTAGGGTTGTTGTGGTGTGAAAGTTCGACTTCTTATTTGATATTGTAATTGTTTGCACATTGGGTATTATTAAATTATTGATTGAAGAAAGTGCAGGGGTTATTATTGCTGTCGATATTTGCCTCCTATGAGATAAGAGTTGTGTAGTAAGGAAGGACATGCTTGATGTTTTGTTGTGTGTTGTTTTTCTGTACCTATTCTTCTCCTATGCGCAAAATTAAACAATTATCAGCTGCAACACCAATGATATCACTTAAGATTGATATATTGAAACTAAATAATTCTTCTTGCCAACAAAGCAACTAACTTCTACACAACTTTCTTTGCAACAACACTAATTGTTAAAAATGAAACTTGTTAAAATGAAACTTATGATCATTGACTTTAAGTTTCATTGTACTCTCATAATCTCTATTGAGGCAGATAGAGGCTTAAATATTAATAGTACCATCAATATGCAGTCAGATAGTGCCGAAAAGGCTCCAGAGAAGGTATGTTATATATGTGAATTATATTGGGGAAGTGGCGGTGTAGATGGGCGACAATAGAAGAGTAGAGTACTCATAATGGTATTGCAAAGTTATGATATCTAAGTTGTAGGGCTGTGGGGGTATCAACTTCTCAAAGTGATGGATTGGTATAATTTCTCAAAATGATTGGGGGGATTGGTATTCCGTTTCAATATAATGATTGTCTACTTGCAATGTGAAATATCCGGCAATCTAATGATAAATTTCCTCGTATCACTTTTCTCGATCTTATTCATATATTCAATCAACAGGAGGCAGAATCTGCACCTGAACAAAACAATAAGAGATCTCCATCCGACTTCTTGAAGGCAGTACTTGGAAGACCAGTTAATGTTCGTCTTAATACAGGAACTGATTATAAGGGTAAGGTGATGTTAGATGAATTCAAATACTTTATCATATACCACTGTATCTTATTCATTTGCACTAATGTTTTATTTTAGGTGTATTGGCATGTTTAGATGGATATATGAACATTGCAATGGAACAGACTGAAGAATATGTAGATGGACAGCTAAAATCTAAGTATGGGGATTGTTTTATCCGTGGTAATAATGGTATGTTTGTATGTTATGTGTTTGTATACTCGTTGCTTTGATACTGACATATAGATATGTGATTTGTCATAACGTATTCACGTTGTCTTCTCTTATGAAGTGCTGTACATATCGAGTCAGAGAAGATAGAATATTGTCAGTTACCCTATTTACTTTTGGATGATCGGTATTTCGTTCTTATTGATAAGATATACATCATTTGTTGGCAGAGTTGCAACGTAGAAAGAAATCATATCTTTGGGCTATCTTGAGACATTCGGTCTACAAAAACATATCAATAATACGATAAAGCATAATAAACTTGACTGTTCAATTATATTGGTATACTCTTTTTGTGACGCTATCTGTCTCTTTATTTAAGCACCGTATCAAGATCAGAGTGACCTTGCATACATACTTTACACTGCACTATTCTCGGCATGAAGAAAACCCGTCCATCCAACAAGCGAGTGGCAAACTTGAAACAACTTACTTGCATATGATAAACACAAGAGTCTAGAAACATTAGACTTATATCAATCTACAATTAGTTCTTCAATTAGTACAACATATTGTGACAAAGAAACTGACTTTTTTATATTTATTAATCATGTACAATAAGTGGTGGCACAATCATCTATATAGATGATAAAAACATGGGGGAGGTCAAAATAAAGCAACCAAATTAAGGTCTGGGTGCCTCGGGGTCCATTGTTTCTCCTTTAACCATGGCAATATCGGCATCCATCATATCCTTTACAAGTCCCTCGAATCCCAAATCAGCTTCCCATCCAAGTACCTTCTTGGCCTTTGAAGGGTCTCCCAAAAGAAGTTCTACTTCTGTGGGACGGAAGTAACGGGGATCAATTCGTACCAAAGTCCTTGACTTATCATTGGCATCAACTCCAATTTCATTTACTGTTCCGTGCTCTCCCTGCCACTCAATGGTAGTACCAGTATGGGCAAAAGCCTTCTCAACAAATTCCCTAACAGTGTGTGTTTCTCCGGTGGCCAAGACGTAATCATCGGGGGTATCGTGTTGAAGCATCATGTACATACCCTTAACGTAGTCGCGGGCATGTCCCCAATCACGCTTGGCATCAATGTTACCAAGGTATAGGCACTTATCAAGTCCTTGACTAATACGAGCGACGGCAATAGTAATCTTACGTGTAACGAAGGTGGCACCACGACGGGGAGATTCATGGTTGAAAAGAATACCATTAGTCAAATGCATACCGTATGCCTCACGGTAGTTAACCAAAATCCAGAAGGCATATTGCTTGGCAACAGCGTAGGGAGATCTGGGGTAGAATGGTGTAGTCTCGGATTGAGGAACTTCTTGAACTTTTCCGTATAATTCAGATGTAGATGCCTGGTAGAAACGACAGGTCTTCTCAAGTCCACAGGCACGGATGGCATCAAGCATACGAAGGACACCAACACCATCACAATCAGCAGTGTACTCAGGCATATCGAAGGAAACCTTCACATGACTCATGGCACCCAAGTTGTAAATCTCATCGGGCTTGACGTTGGCAATAATGGTAATAAGGTTGGTAGCATCACATAAATCACCATAGTGTAGGAAAAGCTTAACACCAGTCTCGTGGCGGTCACGGTAGATATGATCGATACGACCAGTATTGAAGGAAGAAGAACGGCGGATAATACCGTGTACCTACAAGGTTGAAATAGAGAGAAAAGGATGGAGAGAAATATGTGAGTATATTGATGGGAAATTTATAATGAGTGGTCATCGAACAAAATACCGCCACAGATAATGTAACATATTTCGGCCAATATCCATCCAATCGAATAAAACAGAGTGTCAATTCTGCCATAACATAGGCATATATCATTGATGCAATGGGCATGTATTCAATCTTCATGAGGGCAATGTTATGTAGTAAGATATGTGTTGTAGTGTGTATAATTCTCCGCTAGCGTTGAAGATATGTGTAGAAAGACTTGTGGTGGAGTACTATCAAAGAGACTTGTGCCTGCTCATCAGAAGATGGTCGGATATGTTTTCCTTGGTTGATGGTTCAATTGAGCAATGTAGAAATGCAATATGATGTCGCCAACATGTAATGACTCATTGCTATGAAAACAACCAGCCCCGCATATCTATGTCAAAATATATTGTAAACAAAACACTATCCATCCATTGCAATTGCAATTCATCACTTCACTTCAGCACCATCTATTATATACCATTGTACAACCAATCAATGGCCAAATCAAAGTATAAAGAAGGCAAAGATATAGTCATATAGTCATATAGAAAAATAACTTACAGTATATCCCTTTCCTAATAAAAATTCTGTCAAATAAGATCCATCTTGTCCAGTAATTCCGGTGATTAAAGCAGTCTTAGTCATGATTGTAGATGTAGATTGGGTAGTAGATGAAGAGAAGTAGAGGTTGACAGAAGTAAGTCTATATAGGAGATGTAGTGGAGATGGCAATTGAAAAATTATGAGAGCATTTTGTGTGATGATTTTTAGATCCGTGGCTCGAGGTCATTTTGGGCATTAAAGATATTCTACATAGGAATTCGTAGAAAAGTACTAGTACAACCTTTTGTGGCGGCGGCCAGACCCAGTGACTCGAAATGACCGATTTAGTCTTGAATGTGGGGAATTGAAAAGACAATCGTCATCATGGTATCCTTTGCAAAAGAAAGAGCTCAACGTTGAGCTCATTATTGTTTTCAAACCATTGATGAAGAACTGGACCTAACGCAGTTAACAGTGCGATTAGAATAGAGTTTAAGTTCACCCGCCCACCATCCCCCGACAATGGCCCAATGCCGATAAAGGACAATACTACTGGCCATTGGAGGCAGGGAAGGTGCGGCTTTCCTAGTAACTTCCCTTTTTTGCCAATCCTGAGTCCTAGCTAATCTAGTTGAATTTACTAAGTTCTGACTAACTGAGGTAGTGTAGCGCAGCGGAGCCACTAATTTGATCTTGAATTTTTATGATTGCAGTCACGAGACACTTCAAGACATTCAACCCCCACTGACTCACTCTACTGCATCCAACTCTCCACATCCCCATGCGTAACTAATAAGACTGGTGTATCACCAATATAAGCAGAGGATCAAGTAACAGCATCTTTGTCCAGCCTTTTGAGCCAAACAAGTCCAAAAGTTGGTAAAATTTTGAGAAAATTGGACAAGAAACCTGCCAACAAGTGGCTGTAAAAGTATGGTGAATGGTGGAAGGACTTACAATCATGCCTAGGGTGTTAATCAACTTGTTATACACCCATACAATGCCAAACAACCACTATTGCAGCACCTACATGATGCTACACCCCTACTTGATGGCCAAACATTGCCTGACCATCGGCAGAAAATCCAGATTTTTGCCTCATCTGAGGCATGAAACCTGCCAACAAGTGGCTGTAAAAGTATGGTGGAAGGACTTACAATCATGCCTAGGGTGTTAATCAACTTGTTATACACCCATACAATGCCAAACAACCACTATTGCAGAACCTACATGATGCTACACCCCTATGGCCAAACATTGCCTGACCATCGGCAGAAAATCCAGATCTGATGAGGCATGAAACCTGCCAACAAGTGGCTGTAAAAGTATGGTGGAAGGACTTACAATCATGCCTAGGGTGTTAATCAACTTGTTATACACCCATACAATGCCAAACAACCACTATTGCAGCACCTACATGATGCTACACCCCTACTTGATGGCCAAACATTGCCTGACCATCGGCAGAAAATCCAGATTTTTGCCTCATCTGAGGCATGAAACCTGCCAACAAGTGGCTGTAAAAGTATGTTGGAAGGACTTACAATCATGCCTAGGGTGTCAATCAACTTGTTATACACCCATACAATGCCAAACAACCACTATTGCAGAACCTACATGATGCTACACCCCTACTTGATGGCCAAACATTGCCTGACCATCGGCAGAAAATCCAGATCTGATGAGGCATTAAACCTGCCAACAAGTGGCTGTAAAAGTATGGTGGAAGGACTTACAATCATGCCTAGGGTGTTAATCAACTTGTTATACACCCATACAATGCCAAACAACCACTATTGCAGCACCTACATGATGCTACACCCCTACTTGATGGCCAAACATTGCCTGACCATCAGCAGAAAATCCAGATCTGCGGCATGAAAATTGCCAACAAGTGGCTGTAAAAGTATGGTGGAAGGACTTACAATCATGCCTAGGGTGTTAATCAACTTGTTATACACCCATACAATGCCAAACAACCACTATTGCAGAACCTACATGATGCTACACCCCTATGGCCAAACATTGCCTGACCATCGGCAGAAAATCCAGATCTGATGAGGCATGAAACCTGCCAACAAGTGGCTGTAAAAGTATGGTGGAAGGACTTACAATCATGCCTAGGGTGTTAATCAACTTGTTATACACCCATACAATGCCAAACAACCACTATTGCAGCACCTACATGATGCTACACCCCTACTTGATGGCCAAACATTGCCTGACCATCGGCAGAAAATCCAGATTTTTGCCTCATCTGAGGCATGAAACCTGCCAACAAGTGGCTGTAAAAGTATGTTGGAAGGACTTACAATCATGCCTAGGGTGTCAATCAACTTGTTATACACCCATACAATGCCAAACAACCACTATTGCAGCACCTACATGATGCTACACCCCTACTTGATGGCCAAACATTGCCTGACCATCAGCAGAAAATCCAGATCTGCGGCATGAAACCTGCCAACAAGTGGCTGTAAAAGTATGGTGGAAGGACTTACAATCATGCCTAGGGTGTCAATCAACTTGTTATACACCCATACAATGCCAAACAACCACTATTGCAGCACCTACATGATGCTATACCCCCACTTGATGGCCAAACATTGCCTGTCAATTTTTATCTTATTACTTTTTTGAGAAAGCTTTTAATGCTTGGGTGGTTAAATGTTTTGATGCAGATGGTATGTTTATTACTGTGCTTTATTTTTAATGACAAATAACATTAGAAGAAATTCACTCAGCGGAAAAAATGCCCTGGTACTACCTCACCAAATTGAGACGACCATTCACTCTCATCACTTGAAAACGGATCTTCATCATATTTAGTTTGGTTGAGGTCAGGTAATTTGCTTTTAGAAGGAACTAAACCAGTTGTGTCTCTTTCATTAGTTCCATCTGAATTCATCTTTTCATATTTATTGTGTTGAGGATTGGATAGACAGCTTTCATATCCATCATTATACCCAGCGTGGGCCGCTCTTCCACGATTTCTTATTCCATTATCTTTATCAGACTCCTCAATACTTTCATTATTCACACGACTGTGGGGGGATTCAGCGTCGTGCACATCTGGGATACTTCTTGTGGCAGAGGATGAGACAGGACTTTCAACCCTCTCTTTATTTGTGGCATATAAGCGCTCATTTTTGCTATTTGAAAGAGGAGTTTCACTACTTTGTTCGGAGCTACTGAAAGATGAGCCTTTCCAACGGCGGCGACTATTGCAGTGTTGAGACGATTCACATGAGCTGTCAGAGTCATCTTCTCTGCTTCTTATTGATTTATTCTTGGTCGGTTGAGATGATATACGACTGTCACCACTATCAGAATCAAGCCCATCATCACATTTCAAAGCATCTGACTTATCTCTTTCTTCTTGTTTAGCTCGTTTCCTTTCAGCTGCTGCTTCCTCTCGTTCTATACGCTGCAGTTCTTTTTCCTTAGCCCGTTTTGCATCCTTGTATTCATCAGACACTACAAATTTCAGACGCCTCTCAAGTATTAAACGGAGTGCATCAACCTTTGCTCTTTCATCCTCGACCTGAGATGTCAGAGCAGTTTGACCACGTCCTCTTCGACGAAGCTTTTTGTTGAGCTTCTTATTGCCCATCTTTTGATCATCATCATCGTTCCAACCAGATGAAATATTCACAGCGCGATCATAGACGCCCTTTTGTCTCGACCTGCAAAGAATTGAGGCAATGGCCCCAGCAGCAGACGGTGCGTATTTGACATCCCGTTCTACCTTCTTTAGTTGTTGTGCTGTCAAGAGGAGTCCTTTGCTTGACTTTTGTAAGCAGCGGAGACAGTCAGAGACACCATTCTCCAAAGCATCATTGATACCTTTATCATTCAACGGAAGTCGACCCTGTACAAGGTAAATGGGATGAGGAATCAACCATTTACGAAAGGACAGAATCTTTTCTACAACTTGACAAACTTACCTTTGATAGCGTAGGAAGGGGTAAGGCAGAAGGTGTTGCCCTAATCTGAACAACCACCAACACATCCCCCAACCGCAACGATGCAGGAAGAATACACTTTACACGACCTTCTTTCTTCTTACGCTTGCCTCCTCTCATGTTTTCTACATCAGAATCATCATCTTCACTACTTGATTTGTCGTCGCTTTGGCTCTGCCCCCGAAACAACGAGTGAGTTGTACTCTTGAGAAATGGTGCAACTTGTGCGCTATCTTTGAGATCAAATGTTATAGTGTTTTGCTCTATTGGATCTAAATCACTCTGTTCACTGTTTTGTAAATTCAATCCAAATGAATTCCAATTAGATGTATTGCTTGATATCTTCTTAACTACTCCACACGCAAGAGCTTCGGAGCTATCTAGAAGTGGAATACCATTCACCATTCTAAC
>Ga0214480_100171_pt1 | contig 31133 bp, 24 predicted proteins | sample M1_20Mar14CPVII9_3_FD_165042 | JGI IMG/M metagenome (GOLD analysis project Ga0214480, IMG submission 165042) | Marine eukaryotic communities from Monterey Bay, California, United States - M1_20Mar14CPVII9sort6BwellE17 | ecosystem: Environmental > Aquatic > Marine > Unclassified | place: USA... | reverse complement strand
TGGAAGCTCTATTGTGTGTGCCTGTTGAAGTATCATCTCGTTGAGATATGAAACAAGATACGAGATGACCACACTATCCAGGCATAAAGATGGGTTGAAACTAAACTGAACTAGGTAAAAACCAAAAGTTTAGACTAAATAAATCTTAAATCACTAACCACAATAATTATTTGTGTTGCGGCGTAATATAACCAGCCATTAACTTAGTCATTTAACAACCAAACAATTATGAGATTCCTTCACCTTATTAGACCGGTGATGTGTGTCTTGCCCGAGGTGGCAAGTCCTGATCGTAAGGTGAGATTTTTATATGCATAGAAAACTTATGTCTATTAATAATTACAAGTGGCGGTTGGGATGAAGTAAATTATTTATGTGTGTATCGTATGACGCACTGGATAGATTGATAGCCAGATTATACGTAATAACACATAGCTTATATGTAGGGGGGATTTAGTGGAGTTTGTGGGTTATTATATTTATATTGTACTTTGTTTGTACAAACCTTGTACTCATATTTTTTTATAACCAATCACTCACCCATTTATTTCTCCTTATTATATTAACAATACCACCATCCGATGAAATCTAGATTCCATTCCGTGAAAAGGTCTTGTGGACAACCATCACCCTTTTCATCTTCTTAGTATGTTGCCAAATTCCAATCTACGGTGTCCAATCTGCCAAATCATCTGATCCCTTCTACTGGATGCGTGTTATTCTAGCATCTAACCGTGGTACGCTCATGGAATTGGGAATTTCCCCAATTGTTACATCAGGATTGGTTATGCAATTGTTGGCAGGTAGTCGTATCATTGAGGTTAATTACAATGTCAAGGAAGATAGGGCATTATTCGCCGGTGCACAAAAGTTATTTGGTATTTTGATCACTGTTGGTGAAGCTATTGCATACGTCGTTAGTGGAATGTATGGCGACTTGTCATCTATTGGTGCAGGTAACGCTCTACTTATCATTGCGCAACTATTCTGTGCTGGACTTATTGTTCTTACCCTTGATGAGTTACTTCAGAAGGGATACGGATTAGGTTCTGGTATCAGTCTCTTCATTGCAACCAACATTTGCGAGAATATCGTTTGGAAGGCATTCAGCCCCACTACCATTAATACTGGTCGTGGTACGGAGTTTGAAGGTGCTATTATTGCATTATTCCATCTTCTCATCACCCGAAATAATAAAGTCCAAGCAATCAAGGAGGCAGTCTACCGTCAGAATCTTCCTAATTTGACTAATCTTGCGGCTACTGTCTTTGTCTTCACGGTTGTTATCTACTTCCAAGGGTGGAGGGTTGTATTGCCTGTCAAGTACCAAAAGTACCGTGGTCAAGAGGGAACATACCCAATCAAGTTGTTCTACACATCCAACATGCCCATCATCTTGCAAACTGCGTTGGTATCCAACCTTTACTTCGTTTCACAATTGTTATACAATCGTGCACCTACCAACATTTTGGTCCGTATTTTAGGCAAGTGGCAAGACAATGAGGGCGGGGCGTCCATCCCCGTGGGTGGTATTGCATACTACATCTCTCCCCCCACATCCTTTGCCGAGATTATTTACGATCCCTTCCACGCCGTGTTCTACTTGATATTCATCCTTACGGCATGTGCTCTCTTCTCCAAGACGTGGATTGAAGTGTCTGGTGCATCTGCTCGCGATGTTGCCAAGCAGTTGAGGGATAACCAAATGGTCATGAAAGGACATCGTGATTCTGCCCTCATTCATGTCTTGAACCGTTACATCCCCACCGCAGCTGCATTCGGTGGTATGTGTATTGGAGCCTTGACAGTGATTGCTGATTTTATGGGTGCCATCGGAACTGGTACCGGTATTTTGTTGAGTGTCACCATCATTTATCAGTTCTACGAGGCCTTCATGAAGGAGCAACAGGAGGAGATGGGTCAGTTTGGTTTTTAAGATGGATGTTAATCTTAGTTATTTGGGGGTTGGGGGTTAAAAGTTATTTGAGGGGGGAGATTTTGGTCTATTTCAACTATAATCTTGTTCTGTCCTGGTACTGCAAGTATATCTCTCTAGGTTGGTTTCGTTCAAACATTCAAACGGTCGCGTCGCATAAGTAGCGTTGGAGGTGCATCTGTCGGTCACATTGGTGATCGGTGATGGCTCGTCGTTGTATTAATGTGTGTCACACCGTCCTAAACAACAGGAGAGAGTTAGGTTTATAACCGCGACATCACTTCTTGACCAGTGGAAACATTGGTGAAGAAATTGTAGCACAACGCCGCCACCGTCTTTGAATGTTTGGGGATATTAACAATGAGGAATGAACTGCTTGAGATAGATTATAGATGAAATAGTCAACACTTATTATTATATTGAGCGTCTTCTCCCTTCTATCCTTTCTCTTTGTGTGCGGCTGCAACCGCAAAAACAACTGCCAACAAGACAAGATGCACATCAAAGTTGATACAAAAATCAATACTATGACCTCTATCTCAAGTCTTTTACTAGTCACACTTTTTGCTCATTGAAGAAACGCAACAATACATGAATGTTCATTTTGATTGTGCCAGAAGAGATGGTTGTCAACTGCGATCTTTTCTCCCAAGCGTTACCGAATATAACCTGCTCATCAACAAGACATGAAGATGTGCCTAGAAAGAATGATTGCAATTCTTCCATCAGTGATCCACTGGGACGCCAGCATCGAATCTCAAGCTCGTGATATCCTGGATTTGTTGGCAAATGAGTGAATCCATATCCCGACAGTACCGATCTACCATATTCATCCAACTCCCAAACCTGCATAACAATACGGGGCCATCCTTGCATACTCGCCGCTGCAAAGTGAACATCAATGGGATGATTCCAAAGTTGGCAACCGTCATCGTCCAACGCAGCGTATTGTGTTTGACTTGTTTCATCACCAGCGAGGAATGACCAAGACTTTCCCCACTCGAGATACCTGTGAGTGAGGGGAAGAAGTTGAGAATAGGAGATGATATATCGAGGGTAGGAGGAAGTACATGATCTGAACTCACCCCTTGCACGAAACATAAGTATCCTTGAACCCAACACCTTCACAAACCTCACCAATGAAATGCACTTCTGGAATACCGTCAGCTGGACTTCGAATACGTGATCTAAACTTGTCTCGAAGCTTTTCATCGGGCTTTGTTCGAATGTAACTGCTCGATTTGTGCTGCACAATCGGCAATGTCGACGAAGATGATGATGAAGAAGAACGAGGTTGTTGCTTCTTATTTACAGCTTTAGTCAATGGCCGTGAAAGAGATAATAATGAATGTCGAGGTGGCTTTGCAGCTAAGTTGTTGTTGGTAGGGGGAATCAAATCGATAGCAGCAGCATCAACTTCACCTTCCTTCGACTCTTCTTCCTTAATTGGTTTGTCTCGTGGGGAGTACGAATCATCTCTTTTTCCTTCTTCAAGATCCTCAGGATTTCTTGGCACACCACCCCGTCTATATCTTCGTCGTCGTAAAGTAGAACGCTGAGTAGTTGTTGTCATTGAGGAGGTGTTTCCAAGTTCTAGTCGTTCCAAATCGATGTCGATTTTGCTCTCGTCATTTTCATCAACAACATCGTCGTCAGTCTTTGATTCATCATTACGTGCTACGCTCTCCGGCCTACGACTTCTGTGCCTCCGGCGGTGTCCCAATTGTCTACCGCTCATTTGTAGATTGCAGTGGGTTTGGGGGAGAAGAGCTCAAAGGTTGAGAAGAAGAGTTCGATCTCAAGCTGTCGCAGAACGAGGGAGAAGAGTGACAAGAGCCTTTTTTATTTTCGAAGTACTTTTAAGTACTTACACATACCTCAACGCAACCAACATCACACCAACAAACAAGAGTAGTAGCAATTAGAGTAACCAGGATGGCAACTTACACAGCCTACAATCAACCTAGGTAGTGAGGATGATTCTTTGGAGTAGTAGTAATGACAAGATGGTGTTGTCAATTATATTAGTCCTCCTGTTATTGCTTATATCTGCAACACAAGCAGCAATAACAACAAATTCTATTACAACAACCCCACCCTTTAGTGATACATGGTGCAAACAGAATTGCAACTCGCTGAGTTCATGTGATGAATTGTTTCAAACAAACTCAGTGGACCTTCGTTTGAAAGTACATTTTCCAATTAATAATGTCGGTAGTCATTTAATAAAAGACAAGTACCTGGGCACGACAGTCTCAAGTCAAAGTTTTGCCACACAGTTTATACTTGACATTGCAACTGCAACTGACACAAGTCCCTGTAGATTATATGTTCAAGACGTATTTCCCGAAGGCACTGATAATTATTGGGATAGTGAGAGTGTCTTCGTTAGCTTCCGACTGTTTCCGGCTGATGCATCATTCGTTGCAGAACTCACTCGACAAATACAGCAACCCAACTCAGCCTTGTATGATGGGCATGTTACACATACTACTGATTCACTCTACGGCTTGGTCGTTCCACAGTGGGATCATTCACTCAAACTTATGTTTTCAATACAACTAGCTGGAGATAGTGATGTTATTGACTACTCTGAACATGGGAGGTACTTAAATCAAGGCAGTTTACAAACCTGTGCAGCAAACGATTACTCAACTCATCTCGTCAACAATACTTATTGTAAATTCGAAAAGTATCTAATACAAGACTTTGAAAGAGCACTTTATCTACAACCTGGACAGTTTGTTGTACTATTTATCAAGAAAGCTGATTTACACTCTGTCATTGTATCCTTTCGTCTGATACCTGAGGTCTCAATGAACAATACTGGACAAGATATTGCTTGGGTTGAGTCGAAAGTTACAGAACTTGTGACACAAATAGCAGACTCTGAGTCTCTTTTGTACTCTGGCAATGTATCCTTCAAGATTGATCCTACTTGGGGAATCTCTGGCAAGTCAAAACAGACACGTCAGTTTAGTAAATACTTATCTCAACCAGCTCCATCAACGTCCACTGACGCTTACGAAAGATGCAAGGCTACAAATCGATGTCCAAGAGCTTGGAATGACTACAATCAGTCATTGGCTGTATCTTCCTATACGTTTCAAGAATATCTCAATGGTGAGCATGTTCAAGCTAATACCTTCTTGGACTTTGAAGATCGGAGAGTTGGAATCAGAGGATGGGAGCAGAGTTGTAGAAATGACGGTGACAACTCAGAGCTTTGCTTACCAATATCACCAGAAGAATCCAACAACAATCCAACAGGTGCACACTGGTCTCCATTTGTCTTTGATGCTCTAGGTCCAACTGTTCAAGCATCAAGCAATAAGTGGAATCAAGGCTTAGTTCTGAATGAACAAGTATTAAAACAAGATATAGCAGACCAAACAGAAGCGATTAATCAGTATGAGTCTTTGGTAGCTTGGCTAGATGAAGAGTATCAATATGGCGTTACAAATGATGTAATGCTTAGATCTAGAGAGGAGATACGAGCCAACATTACAAACTATACTGAAATTATACAAACTGAGAAGAAAATATTTGCTGAAACCCTCACACGAAGTCAGTGCTCAAATGTACAATGTAGTTTATTGTTCAACACTAGTGATGCAACATTGAGTGGTGTAGTTAATGCAACAGGAGTCATCACAACCATACCAGATGGGTCTGAAGTAGCCTTGTGGGCTTTTGATAGTATTGATTTAGATGAGCATGTGAACATAACTCTTACTGGTCAACGAGCTATGGCTCTTGTTTCTCGATCATCAGTGCGCATCAACACTACACTACATGCAATACCGGGTACACTGGGTGGTTTTCCAGGCGTGAGTGTGTTGAATGATTGAGTGATCATATCTTGTGTGTACTTATGAACCACTTTGAATACTAACCATTAACCATTCTTTATAGGGATTCTCGGTTGCACGCCATGAACGTCTCAATAGAGTATGTGATGAAGGAGTTGACTCACGACAGTTTCTAGATGTTTGCCCTGGAGATGTACCAATCAGTGAGCTTTCACAAGATGATATTGTCAGCAACAACATTAACGGCCCAGGTTCGCCTTCAACTCGAGTCTATCTAATGACTATCGAAACAGCAGCTCCAATTCGCAATGAAATACAAACCATCACTGTAACCGCAAACAAAGGACAAACTCTTAGTGGCAGCTTCCGGCTTCATTTCAATGGCTACACAACACCACACCTTCCACATTATATCACCGCTAGTCAACTCAAAAGGAAGATTCAAGACTCTCTTAACCCTGTGAAAACTAATCAACTCAACTCTTTTGCTCGTGATGAAGACTCAATTGTTGCTGGAATTGGTACTGTGGACGTTACAAAAGAGTCGTTTAGTAGTAGTGGAGGATCACAATGGCTTGTTACATTTGCTAGTGCAGTTGGTAATATTGGCGAAGATTCGAGTCATCTCACTGCAACTAGTCATTTGGTATCGAGAGGTGCAAGGGTTGATATTGAAACAATACAGCATGGAAATAGTATTGGTGGAACCTTCTCTCTTCAATTCCTTGGCAATGAGACACGATTTATTCCTCACGATGTTTCGGCTCAAATGTTTGAAGATATACTTTTACAGGATATATCATCTCTCTCGACAGTACATGTACTGCGAAGCGATCCAACAAACAACTGTAATGATGGACACTGTAATAATGGTGCTGGCAAATCAGGAGGATATACTTACACGCTCACCTTAACAACGCAAGTTGGCAGCACATCTCCCTTCTCGCCAACATCAAATCAGTTCGACGAGGAAGGTGACATTGCAAATATGACAGCAGTAAATCGCTTGTCAGGTTGTATTGACTCACAGTGTCCAACAATTCGAATCGATATGGGCCACTCGAAGAGTCACAATACTGAAATGAGAAGCATTGATGGTTCGAAACCATTTTCACTCGCGTACGGTGGAGCTGGTGCAGGCCACGGCGGTGTTGGAGGTAAGGGCTTTACTCATATACCATCTGGACAAGTCTATGGCGATGAACAAATCACCAACTTATATGGAGGCTCAGGAGGTAGTGTTGGGGTTGCTCATCCATTTCAATTGGGCATATTCAAACAGCCTCGCTTTCGAGGCGGATCTGGTGGTGGTGCATTAGAAATCGTAGCAACTAATGACATTATCATTGGATCTAATGCCATACTTTCATGTAATGGCGAATCTGGCGCTGATGGCTACATGTCGGCTGGCGGTGGTGGCTCGGGAGGAACGATACTTCTTGCTGCTGGAGGTGTTGTTCAAGTTGACGGGAAGCTCTCAGTCGCTGGAGGAGACGGAGGAAATAAGAGAGCACTACCACAGATCGAAACCTTTGGAGGTCATGGCGGTGGGGGTAGCGGAGGAAGAGTTGCCTTGTATGGTCAAAGTATCGTGATAGGTGAATCATCTACCATATCATTGGATGGTGGTAATTGCAGTGATACAGTTAACAAACAGCATAATTGCACAGGTGGGGAGGGAACTCTTTATATTGAAGCTGCATTAGAAGATACAGAACTGATGGTTGATAATACCATTGGAGCAGAAGGAACAAGGAGTTCACTTCATTTAAAGCCACGACGAAACCAACCTCCACCTTTCAACTCACAAAAGCTTTTATCATCCACAAGGAGTGCACCAGAGTTTGATCTAGGAACTTCAACTAGACCTAATCGAATATCCTTCTATTATCGTGTGGAACGCTCTTCAAGTGTGGGTTGGGATGCAACATTTGAGTTCAGAGAAAAACGTTATTCATACTTGTCAAGCAACAACACAACAACTAATGACACGACCATGATTGGTTTCGTCATGGGAAAGGGACAGTTACGACATGGGGTTAACTTTTATGCTTTACCCTTTGATGATATACATGTAAAGAATCTCAATACTATCAAATCTTCTATAGAAAGTAATAAGTGGATCAAGATCGACATTCGATTCAACTGGCAAGAGCACACACATGATGTATACGTTGATGATGTTCGTCTTGTTTTTGATGCATCATTTCTTGGTGAGAGTATAAGAGTACTATCTATCGGCAACTACTATGAAGGAGGCAAAGTATGGTTTGACGAAATATATGTCGGTGACGATACAACGAAGGGCTTTCACTGTCCAGCTGTGAAGCTCGACGGTACATTTCAAATGGACAGACCATTGGTAAAAGGCTGGAAGTTACAAGATATCGGCGAGGACAGTTCTTTGCGATCAATGCAACGTCATGAATCTCATGTATCAAGAAGAACTGTATATCAACGAGAAGATAACAAGTTTGTTGTTCCCTTTGATGGAAGTGGAGAGCGCGAGTTTACATCTGATGTAAAGTTCCGCTCAAAGGATGGCGATAGAATACACGAGAAAGGACAACTCCTTGCCGGATCTCTCCTTCGTCTACCAAGAGATCAACACATCACAAACAAGAAGAGCAACGTCGATGATCAGGTATATACACACGGCATACATCCAAACACATACGTGTGGTATGGTGACCACGACTATTTTGATGATCCAAGACAAGTGTCAGGAGCAGTAATGGCTTGCTCGACACAAGACTTTACAATATGGAGGAATGAGGGCGTAATGCTTCATTATGCCAACATTACTGACATGGTGAATGGCCCGACGGGTCCCAACGATCCATCTTTACACGTTGAAAAGCCCAAGGTCATCTACAATAATATCACCAAACAATATGTAATGTGGATGATCATCGATAACGGTACTCGTGAACTTGGCTTGACTGGTGTGGCTGTTAGTGACTATCCTAATGGCCCTTTTGCATTTATACGATCCTTCTATCCCGATGGCAATCAAACACATGACCAGACACTATTTCAAGATGATGATGGTACTGCATACTTGTTTAGGACGTTCTACGATAATGTTGAGTATGTCATCCCACAGGCGGTAATGCAGCCAACGTGGGAGAGTGTCAAGAATGATGACGGCAGCACAAACTTTGCTCTTAGCTATCACCGAGCCGAGTATCATCCAGGCTATGATGATTATCATGATATATACAAGCAGCGATGGACAACAGAGGATCAACCCTGGAAGGTGATTTGTGTCAACAGACTAACTAAACAAGAAAGAGAAGTACCATATGGCGAGGTGAACTACGATGGAGACGTTTGTCAGGACCCGTTTGAGTATAAGAAGGTGCTTGGACAAGGAAATCCAACATATGAGAATAGTAAAGATGGCATTCAAAGTAGATTCTTGGACCCCAACGATCCTGCAAATAATGCCTGGATTCCCAACTCTGTACCAAGTGTTAAGGGTCAACCATGGAAGGCGAATTATGAAGAGGGAGTCTGTGGTAAAAGAAAGATCAATGATGATATGCAACACTACGATCCCAATCTTCCCTTCCGCGAAGAACCAAATCGAGGAAACTGTTCAAACATTGTGGACAATCCAATTCATCCTACCCTTCCAGACAAGAGAATTGGACCTCAGACAGTGACAGAACGTCGAAGAGCCAAGTACATTGCAATAAGCAAACTTTCTAATGATTACCTTGATACGAGTGGAATTGTCAAAGTATTTGAAGGAGAACTCGATGGAGCAGATCTGTCTTCACTTGTTGGGAATCCTTTTGGGTGGCATACGAATGACATCAACATTGACTCGAGTACCTTTCAGCCACAAGTACACGATGATAAGTTTGCTCAGAAGAAACAATGGGAAGGCGAGCATCACCATTTTAAGCATCATGTTAATGACAAATCGTTCTACTCTTCATCTTTCATCTTTGATGCTGAACAAGGGGCATTAACATAGTCATAGTGTAATAAATATAATACATTTTGAACATAACCTCTCCCAGTATCGTGTGAGCAGTATCAAGTATCTAAGGTGAGTACGATACCCCAACCAAATCCAAGCCACAAAATCTTTTGATCTCAGTCCTGCTTATCACCATAAACCAACCAAACTCACAGTTAGTAGTAATAAACATATATTATATCCATCAATTGCAACGCATAATAACAAATAAACCATGAGCAGTACACTGAGTCAAGCAGCTCTTCGTAATACCACCACACAAGCCAAGAATGTGCTACAACAACTTGGATCAACACGTACAATGGCGACTGGGAAAGAAATTAGATTTGGCGTCGAGGGACGTGCTGCCATGTTACGTGGTGTTGATTTATTAGCTGATGCTGTTCAGGTGAGTATATGTATATAGGGTACATGTAGAAGATACATGATGATGATCGGTAAAGTTGTGTGCCGGAATCTCAAATGTTGAATGATGGGGGAGACAATGAAAATATTGATAGATATTGCAATATCTACAATCGTATACTGCAATACATTATAAGTAGTGGATATGAACAGTCTTCGGCGCTCTTTTGACTGTTACTGGTTGGCCAATGGAGTATTGATAGTATGCGGCGTATCATCTTTTGTTCACATCATATGCTCACTTCACATCATATCTCCTCTACTACTCAATGCAATTTTATACATATCAATCACAATCTATATAAATAGGTCACACTCGGTCCCAAAGGTCGTAATGCAATCATTGCTCAACCATACGGAGCTCCCAAAATCACAAAGGATGGTGTAACAGTTGCCAAATCAATCGACTTTGAGGACAACTTTGAAGATATGGGTGCTCAATTAGTTAAATCTGTAGCATCCAAAACTAACGATATTGCAGGAGATGGTACTACTACCGCAACAGTATTGGCACGTGCTATTTACCGTGAGGGATGTAAGGCTGTCGCCGCGGGGATGAACCCATTAGATGTTCGTCGTGGTATTTCGGCCGCCACAACAGTCGTTGTTGATACATTAACTGATATTAGTCGACCAATTACTAGTCGAGAAGAGGTTAGTCAAGTTGGTACTATATCTGCTAATAATGATGCAGAGATTGGTGGCTTGATTAGTGATGCTATGGAACGTGTAGGCAAGGAGGGTGTCATCACAGTCCAAGATGGAAAGACAATCGAAGATGAACTCGAGGTTGTTGAAGGTATGAGATTTGAGAGGGGATACATCTCTCCCTACTTTATCACAGACCCAAAGACACAGGTATGTGAATTAGAAAATCCTGTCATTCTCTTGGTTGAGAAGAAGGTTAGTAGTATCCAACAATTGATCCCTGTATTGGAAGGAGTTATTAAAGGACAACAAAGTCTACTAATTGTTGCCGAAGATGTTGAAAGCGAGGCATTGGCTACACTTGTTGTGAACAAGTTACGTGCCGGTATTAAGGTATGTGCAGTCAAGGCACCTGGCTTTGGTGACAACCGAAAGGCAACGATGCAAGATCTTGCAATCTTAACTGGAGGTACTGTCATTTCCGAGGAAGTTGGTATGAAGATCGAAGATGTCACACCTGATCAGTTAGGTACCGCCAAGCGAGTCAAGGTAACAAAGAACGATGCCATCGTATTAGATGGAGCTGGTGATAAGTCTGCTATCGAAGAACGATGCGACTTACTCCGTAGTAGTGTAGAGACTACCAAGAGTGATTATGAACGTGAGAAGCTTCAAGAACGATTGGCCAAGCTTGCTGGTGGCGTTGCAGTTATCAAGGTTGGTGGCGCTAGTGAAGTTGAAGTGAACGAGAAGAAGGATCGTGTTGTTGATGCACTTAATGCTACACGGGCAGCTGTCGAGGAGGGTATCGTCCCAGGAGGTGGAAAGGCATTGCTCTATTGTTCAACCAAGTTGGATGCTGTTGCCGAGGCCGCTGATAATATGGATCAACGTATTGGAGTTGAGATTATTCAAAAGGCACTGAGAGCACCATTGTCAACAATCGCCATGAATGCTGGCGAGGAAGGTGCTGTTGTATGTGGTGAATTAATGAAGGCAGACACTCCCGTCGAAACTGGATTCGATGCCCAGAATGGTGTCTACTGCAACATGTTTGATGCTGGTATTATTGACCCTACCAAGGTTACACGAACGGGAATTGTAGATGCCGCAAGTGTTGCTGGTCTATTGGCTACAAGTGAAGCCATGATTGCAGATTTGCCTGCCAAGGAAGGCGAGGGAGGGCCACCAATGGGAGGCGGAGGAATGGGTGGCATGGGCGGAATGCCAGGTATGGGAATGTAAACGGCAGATTATTGGTCTACTTCTTTTAGACGAACTTACAACAACTAAATATCAACAAAACCAAAATAACAATACTTAGCTTAGACAGGCTTATTCTTGTGTTGCATATCTTTATCTTTGGCTACCGTAGACTGCAAATGCCGACCTCCTCCTCTAGAGACTAACATGCCTGCTGCCTAGTTGCTGAAGGTCAGAAATCATAGAGTAAAGAGAGTAGTACTTAAGTGAGGTGAGCAGGCAGATTCCTCGGGCGGTAACATCCTTTAGCGATCAAACGCACATCTTCTTGTAGTAGAGCATTTTATATCTCTATTATTACAGGTGAGTGTATATTATATGCACATCCTATCTAGTGATACTCTATTGCAAAGTTGCGGGGTTAGAGTGTGTTGTTTAGTATTGCAACAACAACTTTGTTTTTTTATGTTGAGACCACATCTAACTAATTCATCCTACTCATCATACAATAGGAACCAAGATGGAAGACGATCCAAAAGAAGAAACACCCTACATTAAACTAATATCGGCTGAACAATCCGAGATTTTCCTCTCCCGACGTATAGCATTACAAGTAGAAACATTACGTGTTATGCTTGAGGGTAACTTTAGGGAAAGTGAGGAGGGTGTTATACGTTTCCCTGACATTAGTACTAGTGCATTAGAGAAGGTTGTACAATACTTGCATTACAAGGATAGATATTCAAATAGTTCAATGAGAATTCCAGAATTTCCCATCAAACCGGAGGAGGTATGTATTTGATTGATGTTGTGTTGTATATATGTTTATGTGTATAACTTATGTGTTAATGATATACTGACCAATACTCCAACCTTCATATATAATTAAAAGTCTTTGGAGTTATTAGTTGCAGCAAGTTTTCTAAACTGTTAGGTTGGGATAACACAAGATTGAAACAATATACATTGATTGTGTTAGATATAGGTTCATTTCATTGAGAGAAGATTTCCCTGGCAGACATTAGATTATGGTTGTATCAAAAGAGAAAGAGACAAGTGCCTTCTTTAGAGGATATATCACTTATGAATGGCAACCTAACACAGAGTAGTAGTATTAAACGCACAAAGCAAACGATACCACACAAAAAGACTGTCCGATCCAACTCCGATTTAAAGTACATACATGCAAAACAAGTAGTGCTTATTCTTCATCATCTTTATCATCTTCCTCATCTTCGCCAGCTTCACCGTCCATATCATCTTCAGATCCACTACTGCTATCATAATGAGCGTGCTTGTCATTACTACCAAACTCAAGAGCACCTAAGAAGAAGGCAATTCCATCCTCAAAGTCCTTCGACGAGACTGGACGAAGATTACGAAAGTTATTCAACAACGACTCCCTCGTGGCATTATGTTGAGCATCTTCGGCCTTCTTTTGCTCATCAGTCTTTTGTGCCGACTCTACTCCACAACACTTTTGTTGCACGGCCTTCTTCTTGGCGACGGCAGCAATACGGAGTGTTTCTCGTACGGGTGCCATTACAGCCTCTCGTGTCATGGACTCAAGATCGGAACCTGACCATCCCTCTGTTGCAAGAGCAAGCTCATTCAATTGAGACGATGTAATGCTATGTTCGACATCAACTAGAAGACGTTTGATAATCTTCTTTCGATCCTTCCTCGTTGGCAATCCAACCAAGACACGAACTGCAAATCGACGTAGTAATGCAGGATCACAGTCTTCAGGACGATTTGTTGCTGCTACCACGATAACACGAGGCTTGGGCTGCTGTTGATTGTCAGTATGATTGCGGTTATCTCCGAATAGCCGATTAGGAGTGGTACATGATGAATGTAGCTGATGCTGTTCGGTATCAGCCGACACTTGAGTACCCAAGGCAATGGATGTCTGCATATCATTATTACGTTGCTGCTGATCATATATACCAGTTGAGATGGTTGAACGACCCGAGAAGCTATCCCCATCAGCATCATATCCACCATACTCTTCTTCTCCATCCACATCTTCTTCTTCATTGTCATTATCATTAGACAACTCGGTCATTTGAATTAACAACTCTGCCAATACTCTACGAGAGCTATTATCTCCTCCAGCCTGTGACATCTTACCACTATCTTCATCAACACGAGATCTGCCCAATGCATCAATCTCGTCAAAGAAAACAACGGCACATTTACTTTCCATCTTCGAAGCCTTCCTTCGTGCTTCTTGAAATAGACCTCTGATGGAAGCCTCTGATTCACCTACAAACTTACTTAAAATATCACTTGGACCTACTGACAGGAAGGCAGCTTGTGCTTCACCAGCTACTGCCTTGGCAAGTTTTGTCTTGCCGCATCCTGGAGGGCCATGGAGGAGGAGAGAAGTGGGAGCTCCTCTAATTCCTGTCAAGACAGACTCTGCCAAATCAGGTGGTAGTGCCAGTGGTAATAACGCTTCATCAAGACGTAGCTTTGCCTGTCCGTGTCCAATAATATCTCGAAACGTGGGAGAGTTATTGTTAGACTGATGTTGCTTATTCTTCTTTGAGTCATCATTTTGTGGGGTTGCTTTTGATTGGGTATTACTATCTTCCTGTAAATCGGTGGAGGTGTTATCATTTTCATTTGCATCAAAGAAGTCCTCATTGCTATTGTCATTGTTGCTAGTAGTTAGAGCTTTAGCTCCACTACTAAATGGCTTGGGAGATATTGAATGTACATCTCCGCTGTTGTTGTTATTATTATTTGACAAATAATTATTGTTGAGATGTGATGCTGCGGCAGGAATCAATATCGAATCGGGATGCTGCCTTGTTTCACTGCTACCGATATTATTATTATTATCCGCCCCTTCTACTGATAACGTCTTTTGACGTTTGGGTAATCGAGGTGGTGGCGGTGGCATTAATAGTGAGTCGAAATCTTTATTCATCTTTGGATGTTATATTATTTTAATTAATAGAAACTGATACGAGTATGATTGGTAAAGTTCTATGCTAACAGACGTGTCTCTGATGGATAATGGGATGAATAATGATGGAGTTGATGAGGGATTATGCTTCTGGAGATTTAGTTGATTTCGTGTTGGCTTGGGTAAGCTGTGCTGTCAAAGAAGGCCCTCTTCAGAGAAGAAAGTGCGAGTCAACAGTCAACTCGTGATTGAAAAGCAAAGGCACACACCATTGACAAGACACACAACACAACAATTAATAGCAGCTTCTACAATACAATACAACACAACACAAACATTATCAGTAGCGTATACCTGACATCAACCGCGTGGTGGCCGAGTCGATAACGATATATTATTATATTTATCCACCGCCGACAACAAATTATTACTATATAAAAACAAATACAACACAAAGCAAACATCTCCATTCGACCTGTGACATAATTAATTATTACAACATCCTCCTATTTACTACTAAACAAGTATTAATTAAAATGCCTCGACAACATTTAGGTAATAACGATCGGCGAGCAGGGCATTCATCCCGTAGTAGAAGTCGCTCCTCTTCTTCATCAGTGCGTAATAACAAGACGGATGACAACATTGACTTTGATTATGATGAATTTGATGACAACAAGAAGAAAACAACAAATAATACCGCTGCATATCGGAGGAAACCAACACATTCATCACCTACAATTACAGTCTCTGACCTTGCCAAGAAGAAAAAGAAATCAACAACTAATAGTAATAATAATAATAACCAACGCCGCCGATCTTCTTCGTCCAACAACAAACCAGTAGGCAAACCCGTCAATAATAATACCAAAGGAAAGACTACAAAGAAGAATAACAATGAGAATGTAGTAAATTCAAGTAACAAGAGAAAGAAGGGTGACGGAGGAAAAGGTAAACAACAGCAAGGAGGGAAGAAGAAGAAACAACAAGTATCATTTTCTGTTGACAGTGATAACAGCGACGATGAGGATGTCTACACAACAAGTAATACAAAGCAGAAGAGCAAGAGGGGCAATAATAAGAAATCAAACAATACAAAGTATGATGATTCATGTTTGTTGGATACAGATGATGATGAGAGTAATGAAAATAGTGAAAATGATGATGAAGAAGTAATGATTGTAGAGGAGAAGAAAGCATCAAGAAAGAAGGAGGAAAAGAAGAAGGGTAGCACTACTACTACACAGAAGAACGACAACACTCCCAACACCAACACAAATATACAAGTTTTACCACAACGAGTATTAGCGGTTGATAATCGAGTAATGCCTACACCTACAGCTGATTCAATGGCACGTGTATCATTTCTGAATTGCATTCCACAATTAGTTGAGGATGGAGTTCAAAGGGGAGTACTTGACAGTAACAGTACAATTATGGCATCATTAGTAAACGGTACAACGTCTTCACAGCTTGAAACAAGCAAGGGATTGAGAAGAAGCAAGGGAGTAGGAACATTAGTACAGACTTCAGTTGTGCCTCGTGCTTCCTACCTGTTTGAATCACACGGTAATGAAGAGAAGGATGATAGTAGTAGCAATAGAACTGCATTGAACAAGGATGAACAATCATTGTGGCTATCTGACTTTGTATCACCAATCAATAGTGGTTTGGCTGGAGCTGGACGGGATTACCAGCATATGAATAGCAGTGGCTCAATCAAATCAACAGAGGGATTTACTGCTAGTGATGGTTGGAATTGCTTTGGTGATTTAGGTAAGTTGTATACTCTCTTGCTTTTGTGTTTGGCTTATCATCTCCTACTATCATCAACTCAATGTATGAAAATGTCTATCTTTCACAACACCAGTGGAAACAATTGAGTACAAGCTATCATGTTCGTCTGAAAATCATGCTGATTCTCCTCGTCCCATTACATTATTCACTACCGATGCTAATCTATTTGCAACCGACATGACATCAGAGTCTCACATTCATGGACTTGAGCAATTCTGGAAACGCATCTACTCTTCCTTTCAAACTAATACAGTCTCATCCATTACTATTATGATTGTCGAGACTACAAGTATGATGCAAATGATGAAGAGTCTCAAGAGCTATGATAATGATGTTAGCTCATTGAATGACTACAGCATGGGCACATCCTCTTCATTCCCAAATCGACTTGCCGTTATTCAATGCGTAAACGATATTCGTAGAAGAATTGGGGAGATGAGTAGAGCACAAGACTTTGAGTCAACTACACCAATCAATCTTCAACTTGAGATCATGGATGGCAATTCAATCGCCTTTCAAACTCTATTACAAAGTTGGGTTAAGGAGAGCTTTGCTCAGACATATGCATCGTATGAAGGTGGAGTTCAAGGTCGGCTTAGCTTTGATTTACCAGAGACACTTGATGGGACAATGTGTCAATTATCATTAGACTTGCAATACACTGTGCTTCCTCGTAGTATCAATTCTCTTGCCACTAAAGAGCTTGTGGAGGATATGCAACGTATCTCCATGCTATATCCATCTTGTGTCGAAGTTGTACAGACGATTCCCCTCTCAAGTGTAGACTCATCGTTAATTTATGGAGTACCAATGTCAGCTCGAGCTAGTTTGGAGAATGATATTTCACGTTACAATGAAATGAAGGTACTTGCTCGTCAGTTATGGGTATATCTAGGTCGTAACGATGTTGCGCTTGTCTTGCGTACTTGTGTTGATGAATATGATGATAATGTTGTTGAAGGGAGATCAGAGGATCAACTCTTTCTACTCGTTTGTGAACAAGCTGTACAAAGACAAACAGATGCATCAAGTGCATTGAATATTGTGCCAGATAAACAGGGTAGTGAATCATCATGTCATGGTATGCTCTATCGATATGCAACGAAGAGCCAATTGCTTCGTGAGTTTCATATTGTATCTGTTGTGAAGTGTATTGTTTTTATACATGTGATGCATCACTTTCTTACTCAACCTGTACCACTATCGACAGGCTTTGGAAACGAAGATCAGAAGGAGGAGGTAGAAGAGGAGGAGAGCATGGCCGGGATAAACGAGCAATACTTTGACTACATTGAACAATCATTAGATACTCTCATCTCCACTAGTGTGAATCCTCTCTTGATGTGAGTGTAATAGGATGAGTATAGATGTGAGGCAGCTTGAGGATAATATAGTACACCAGATAACAACTAGTCGTCTCTAGTTACTTATATATGTATTGATATCACTCTACTTGTAACTTGTATTTCGGAGCTAAACTGCTCAATCACTCACTTCGTATCACTTCTTTCTCATGGTATCACGAGTACTTTTTTAGTGTTCCACTTTCACAACAAAAGACCTCCACAACTCAACAGCTCAACAGCTCAACAACTCAACTCACAATACAATACAACAAAATGGAGAACATTGACGTTGATGGCACGCCCTTTTCTGTCCTCTTTGACAGAGCAGTAAAGTTGAAACAATTGCAAACGAAGAATGAACGAATACGCTACGACTCCTATCCAGCCTACCTTGCTAATACACTTTATCCAAATAAAAATGATGAGGTTGCAGCTGTACGATTACTGCCCACATTTACTCAACGACTTGAGGTTGCAAATGATATGAAGCAAGAGGGCAATACTGCCTTTCGTGATGGACGTCTGCGTGATGCATTGACCAAGTACGAATCAGCAGTCGCAGTCTTTCGATACCTCGAGAATACGAATGATAATTGGAAGAAGGAAGGTATCAAGGATGAGTACATTATTGAGAAAGAGTATCAAGGAAAGAACGAGGAAGAATGTCAACATCTCAATAAATTACTCGTCAATTGCTACAATAATATTGCAATAGTTTCAACAAAGCTACAAGACTACTCATTCGCAATATCGGCTTGTAATTATGCACTTGCCTTGGATGAAAAGAATGACAAGTCCTTCTTCCTTCGTGCTCAATCTCGACTAGCTCAAATGAATAATTCAGGTACGGCTGACCAAGTATTAGCCAAGTCGGACTTACAAACTGCATTGCAATGTAATCCCAACAACAAACAAGCAAGGAGACAGCTTGAGAGTCTGAATCATCAAATGAAGAAACAAAAGATTAAAGACAAGCGTACCTTCAAAGGAATGTTTGATCGAGGTGAACTGTACGAAGAGTTGAACAATGAAAGGGAAAATAGTGCACAAGAAAAACGTGATGAAGAGCTCATCGAGTCGAAGCAACGAGATATCATCTTAGGCAGACAGCTAGTACAGTTGTACGAAGAGCGTGGTTTGAATGAGGAAAAGATGCGGTTGGAGCAAAGTCTAAAGAGTGAAATACATTTCTTGGAACAGAAAGAGAAGATGAATAGTGTAGACTTTCACAATCCTAATGAGCAGATGATGAAGGATGCCAAATCAATGGGTGTCGATCTCAGAGATCCACAGACAATCGAATTGCTAGAACAGATGAAGAGTGAACACAATGGTGTTGATGGAAAGTCGAATAGCATACAACAGTCTCTTGTAAGTCAAACTCGGTCATCAATGTTGAGACGTCTCATCAAGACTTGCTCCATTGTGATATCAGGACTCATTATCGGTTGTGCACTTATAATCATGTACTTGCAGACTAGTATTTGAAGTAGAAGGTACATCAGATTGTATCAGATATATACAGCGCTACTTTAAGATGGATTTAAGCAGCAATTTCACTAAACTCGCCCAGATATTCTCCTTTCTCTTCCATATCCTCCTCATCAAAGCCTATGCAAGGAAATGCGGATGCAAACTCACTTACTTCATGACGCAGTTGAACCAATTCGGGATCGACACTAGGTCCTACGGAACATAACTCCCTAAATCCCTTCATCTTCTTGCCTTGCTCAGTACCTTTTAATTTGATTGCAATATTTACAGCTCTGTCGAAGAATTGTGCAACCTTTGCAAAGTCTTCCTCATTAAATCCACGAGTCGTCAGAGCTGGCGTACCCATCCGAATACCACCGGGATTTAGCGCCGACGTATCCCCCGGAACTGTATTCTTATTACTAGCAATACAAGCCAATTCAAGGATACGTTCAACACGTGCACCGTCAATGCCACGGGAGGACTTGACATTCACAAGCACAAGATGATTGTCAGTACCGCCACTGACCATATCATACCCCATCTTTTCCAACTCTGTTGCAAATCTGGCACAATTTTTCAATACCTGTTTTTGATAATCCACAAACTCTGGAGTGTTGGCCTGTTTTAAAGCCACACTTAATGCCCCAATAGTATGATTGTGTGGTCCTCCCTGTAAGCCCGGGAATACCGCAAAGTTAATCTTTTCTTCAATATCATACATGATGGGAGCACCCTTCTTTGTTACACCACGTTGTCCCTTCCTGTAAAAGATCATAGCACCACGAGGACCACGCAATGATTTGTGAGTTGTAGTTGTTACGACATCTGCCCAAGGGAAGCATGAGGGTATAACCTCAGCAGCAACCAAGCCCGAAATATGTGCCATATCTGCCAGTACATATGCTCCAACCTTATCAGCAATTTGTCGAATGCGTTCATAATCAATCAATCGAGAGTATGCTGAGGCACCTGCAACAATTAATTTTGGTCGGAATAACTCTGCACTCTTTTCCATTTGATCATAATCAATACGTCCTGTTTCCTCATCAAGACGGTAAGGCATGGATTCAAAGTATCGTGAGACTGCAGAAATCTTCTTTGTTGGAGTTTGAAAGCCATGTGAGAGATGCCCACCGTGTGGAAGGTCAAGCGAAAGGATACGATCATGTGTTTCTAGAAGGGCAGTGTAAACCTGTATAATTAATTGTAATGGGTTAGATATGAACAATGGAATAAACAATATTCATTAAGCACACGCTTCACACTCTCCAACTCCACTATAACAATAAAAACACTATCTGATATTCCCAAATACAGCAGAATCTTAAGGTGCACCTTCTTAATAATTCACAAACACAACTTAATACATACCTGAAAATTAGCTGGACTGCCACTCAAACTCTGTACATTAACACCCCACTCATCATCACTTAAATGAAATGTTTCCAAAGCTCTCTTCTGACATAACAATTCCACTTGATCAATATTCTCATTACCACCATAATACCGAGCACCTGGATATCCCTCACTATACTTATTACTTAACACTGAACCTAACGCATCTAATACTGCCCTACTTGTAAAGTTTTCTGATGCAATTAATACAAGTGATGAACGCTGACGTGCTTTTTCTTGTTCAATTAAATGACATAGATCTGGATCTACTTCTGGTAAACGCTGATTCAGTGATGCACCAGATGCTAAAGATCGAATTGTTGTATTGTTTAATAATTTGGGTGTTGCAATGATTTTGTGATTTCTATTGCTACCGCCGCCGCGAGATACGTTGGTAGTAGTAGCAACTACTCGACGTAGTGTTGGAGATAAGGAGACACGTAGGGATATCATGGTGGGTTATCAAGATAACAACAGGAGCTCACTAAAAAAAATTCATGAGACTGCAGACTGCAACTTGATGCAACCTGCAAAAAAAGATATGTATCTTCTACAACGAAATTTATTGAACTCAATCTTCACAACAACTTCCATACACTACAACAAATTCCGCGCCGATTTCTTCTTTTCCGATACGATTGGTGAGTTGATATCTTTTAATTTAGCAGTCTCTCTATTTTGTTGTTGGACTGGCATTTTATTTTTAACGGATATCGGTAGTGGTTATGGTTTGTTGAGATTATGAGGTGGGCTGATGGTACTTTGATGTGGTGGTTTATAATAATATGGTTAGTTATTGATTGAACCGATGATGATATGATACCTCACAATCTCCCTGCCTCCCGTTCATTGATAGACACAGCCGTATATATTATAAATATATTATCATGAATAAACGACCAGCTGAAGAGGAAACACCACGTAGGTCAAAAAAGCCCCGTGATATGCAACTTCGTGAATGTTTTATGATTACTGCACTTGAAGGTGGTGGAGAGCAGATTGTTTGCAAGTATTGTCCCGATTACAACAAGACGTTGCAAAAGTTTAACCCTACCAAGTCTCGTACTCACCTTACTGATCACTGTCCTGGTGTTGATGACGGCTTACGTCAAATATTACTCAGCAACACTCAAGCAGCAAAGGCCAGTATGAAGACAGAAGAGGGCAGTATGCCAGCACTTCCTGGAAGTAAACCAAAAAGAGGTCCCAATCGTAAGAGTGTGGTAGTAGCTGATAGACTATCTCCAACATATCTATCCTTCTTTGCGGATCAAACTACTAGTTTGGTAAGTACACTTCACTATTATGGTATTTTTTAGCCCCATACCTACTCTGTATGTTGTCTCATTACACTTCATTCTCAAATACAACTGAACTTTTATCAACAGGATGTTACTGCTCCGATTGAGAATGGTCAATTGATCCTACGTTTATCCTTCCCCGACTCTCTCAAGTTGAGTTTTGTAGCCGATCAGAACTTAACAGGAGCTGCTGCCGCTGTCGATGGTTTCATGAATAAGATGCCTGATGCCACTTGGGCTGCCTCTCTTCACTCAATGACCACTGAGGGAACTCGTGCTGGACCACATTGCAACTGGCCATTGGTTGCAGCTGGAGATGGAATGACAAGGGCTGAAAAGATTGAGCAGTTGTTAAAGACTATGGTTATGAAGTAATGTGTATTTTGTATTGATTATTGATTGTTGTGTATGTTTTAGGAGGAGAAGTTGAGTTTGGATATGAGTGAAGATGTTGACATGACACAACAGAAAGATATAAATGAATGTAAAGGTTCTCTCTATCAAGTATAATCAAACTTAATTGCATTCATGTTTGTAATCTTTCTACACCAATCTTATTTTATAAGTGCTCATTCTACATTATGCATTCGGATCCATCTCGTGTCCTTCTCTGTCGAATAACTTTGGTGTCATATCTCCTGTTTCAGGATTAAAATCTACATCTAATGTCGCTCCTAGAACTTTCATAAATGCTGCGTGATGTATATATAGTTTAGGAAGGCCATCATTATAGCTTTCTGATGGCGGTTTTGGTGTTTCTCCATCCTCTAATACTTCAAGCGATACTCTGTATCATTCCAACGCAGTATAGAGATGAGAGGGGAAACCAATGTTTGAATGCGTGAGAGGTATAAAACATAAGTATGATTATAATATTAACAAGAGTACATAAGATATGCACAAAACAACCACAACAAGTAACTCACCCTTCATCTTGCGCATCCAACTCTTTCTCTGCATCTTTTATTAAATCAAACTTGAATGCCATTCGTAGTGCATGTTGTGAACTAATCTCATACTTCAACATGATCCCCTCAGAATCTGTGGCAGCTATTATTTTTTGGAATAGCTCACGAGCCTTTGGTGTAAGTTTCAAGGCCGCCTTCCTTGGTATCATTGATCTTTGTCGTATAGATATCAATACTGTTGATCTATTTAATATAGTAGATGATGGTAAAGCAGTGTGTATTCTATTATTATTAGATGAAATCGTATGAAACTGGTGGTGTAAAGGACGTTCATTTTTACCAAAAAATATTGGAATTGTAGATGTACAACGAGATGGCGGCGGCATTATTGTAAGGCACCGACGATGTACCGACGACATCAACGATCTAGACATTACTCTATTACTACTAGTGGAAAGCTTCATCGATCGTCTGAACATAATTGCCTCTCTACTAAGCTTTGCAAAAGATTGTTCACTCTCAACTCTCATAAAATAAGTCGTTTCATCGCCAATTCCAGATTCCAATATCGTAGAGTTGCTTGCCCCCGGCTTACCAGAGGTGGGTATGTTGTGAATATCATCCTATGAGCAAACAGCTGAATGTATCTCCGCCGCCATCACATCTTACTTGCAATAATAATATTATTGGTTCCCTATCAAATATTTGCAACCGCGACAAGCAATAATAATCACCATCCTATACAATCATCAAAGTCTACATCATCATTGAAAATGTCCAATCAAGATGAAAACAATATACGTGAGATAATACACAAAGAATCACGAGGATATGATATTGATTCTCCAGATAATATACCAAAACGTTCTGACTACCTCTCATGGGATGATTATTTCCTAGCTGTTGCATATCTATCTGCACAAAGATCAAAAGATCCACATCCATCTAAAAATTCTGATGGAGCTTGTATTGTTGATACATTAGGCAGGATTGTTGGCATAGGGTACGGAAAGTTCGCGTTAGTATTGTTTTTATCATGGCATGCAGCTGTTAGGATGAAGGCTCGACGACTTGACTGCTTTATTTGAACTTTGTTTGCCTTTATTGATTCCCTTGCATATCATATGTACTAACATAAAACTGTGAAATGCGCATCTTCCAGATGGATTTCCCCGTGGATGCTCCGATGATTGTCTTCCATGGGCATCAAATTCTTCATCTACTGCTACAGATAATGGTGTTGCTACAGAGGAAGAAATTGCTTGGTTACATACAAGAGAGCCTTATCTATGTATGGCGGAGATTAATGCAATACTGAACAAGTGTAGTTCGGATGTTGTCGGTGGACGAATGTTTGTCGGCAATTTTCCATCAAATGAGTGTGCAAAGTTTATAATCCAAGCTGGTATAAAAGAATTGATATATGTTAGGGATGACGACCCCGACTCGGACTCTTCTCGTGCTAGTCGGATCCTCTTTGAAGTATCAGGTGTCAAAATGAGAAAGATTCAACCAAGTGTCAACTCTATAAAGATTAACTTTGGAGTAGTAGCTTCAGCTGACGAGAAGAAATCAGATGAAACCACAAACAACAACGGCAAACAGAATGAAGATGAAATGGAACAATATCTTGGACTATTACAACGTGAAGCTGGTTTAGATCCATTCAAATTCAAAGTCAAAAAGCGGAGTGACTACTTGACGTGGGATGAATACTTTATGGGCATTGCTTTTCTAAGCGCACAACGATCAAAAGATCCAAACACACAGGTCGGTGCTTGTATCGTAGACGAAAACAAATGTATCATTGGAATTGGCTACAATGGATTCCCTCGGGGATGTTCAGATGCAGTTTTGCCTTGGGCTAGACACGCTTCTTGTGATCTACACAAGAAGTATCCATATGGTGAGTTGAACAAGTGCTGATTGTCTTCTTGATCAGTATATGTGCATAATAAGCTCACACCATTATTGTTGTCTATCATTACAGTTGTTCATGCTGAGGTGAATGCCATACTTAATAAGTGCAGCTCTAGCGTTCGTGGTGCAACAATCTATGTGGCACTATTCCCCTGCAATGAATGCTCAAAGGTAATCATCCAATCTGGAATACGTGAAGTAGTATACTTAAATGACTTCTACCACGATACTGATGCTTGCAAGGCAAGTCGGATAATGTTCAAAATGGCTGGTGTTAAGTTGAGACAATACAAGCCCGAACGTGAAGAGATTTTAATAGACTTTGAAAGTTAATCAAGTAATGCTGTTACTTAATTGACTTGAATTTATCTTTTTCTAAAATGACATGTATTAGTTCCAACTCCAGTCCTCTCCCCAACAAACATTTTAATCAGATTAGAATCCCCTCTTAGCTTACGGTGGCGGCGTTGTGCAACAATTTCTTCACCAATGTTTCCACTGCTCAAGAAGCTAATGTCACGGCTGTAAACCTCCTTCCTAAGAAAGTTGTGACACACATTAATACAACGATAACATCAACCGACCACCAATGTGACCGACCGTTAAAACACCTCAAACGCTACTTATATACACGCGACCAAGTTAAGAGTTTACCCCAATAATGAAAATGGCAATTAGGTTTGGATGAACCATGAACTAATTAATACTCTTCCTGCCAATAATAACCCCAAATCAATAACACTACACCCCAAATACACCCCACAAAAATTTATACCCTAAATCAGCAACTAAAATATTTAGTTACCAACCAAAATATTATTAATTGGGATATGTACTAACTTAACAAAGAAGCCAATGAAACCCATAATTAAGAAACCAATACCAGTAGCCTTGGCAATAGCCATGAATTCCTTACGGTCAGGCTTGGTACATTTCTTCACCAAGTGGATTGAATCCTTGGCAAATTGTTGAAGAGGTTGAATTAAAACCTCGTTAAATCCTTCCTGTTGTCCCATTTTTGATGATGTTTATATTATTTTGTTAATTATTGTTTGACTGTTTGTTTGTGGGGTTTGTAAAATAGAGAGAGGATAAAATGAGATGTTAGTGATAACGCACACATAAAACATACACATATCCGCTAACAACAAAGATGCATATTATAGAGAGTATCAATCCTATATATAAGCATGCATCCGCTGTCAACAAAGATAGAGTATAGTCACAGCCAACTACTTGTAACGGCCCAAACTAAAAAACATAATTTGGTATCCTTGATAGGCGGCAACCGACCATCAACAGCACTTCCGCCACACGATAAACTACAACAATTAGCTTCTAATATATATAATAATAAATACGCCGCCGACCTTCTTCTACTTAAATATAACTCACCACAATTATTCGTAAAATTGAATGAATGATGATGCATACCGGCAGAGTAAATATTACACATGTAACCTTTTTCAGCCACCATAAATTTTTTTTGAGAGTGATGATGGCGATGTTGCATAGTAGAGAGATTGATACTTGATTGTAGAGGAGATTGCAAGAGAGAATAGACAATAATCAAGCCATCAAGTACAGTACCGGAGTGCGAGAGTGTATTGCTCGCGTTGATATACTTTTACAGTTATAGGATACTACCAAAACATATCGCATTATACATTGCAAACTATATAAACATAGCTCAGATCAGATCAAAACCATTTGCAATCAAGTCTATATAAAAACAATCATACACACATTAAAGTATGGAAGAACAGAAAGTACAAGCACTGCACGATACATTAGCCAAACTCAAAAAGTCTGCTGGATTAGGTACCGCAACACAATATAACTTTGGTAAGATAAAAACGAAACAAGTGAATGGTCAAACAGTCCGTGAAGATGGATTACCAAATAATCCATTATACTTTCCATTCCTCAAAGAGGGTACATATGATAAAACCAAAGCTACACAAGTTAAGTATGGTGATGGTAGAGAGATTAAACGCAACTTTGATAAGTATAATGTAAATGAAGATAGCGCTGCAGAAGACAATGATAGTGATAGTAGTAGTGATGGAGATGCCAAATCCAAAGCAAAGAAGCGTAAACAAAAGGCAAAAGAGAAGAAGAAGGCAGAAAAGAAGGCAGCCAAACTTGAAGCTAAGCGTCAGGCCAAACTCGAAGAGAAGAGACGTTTGAAGATAGAAGAAAAAAAGCTTGCTAAACTGAAGGCTGCAACTGAATCAACAGCTGCATGTATAAAACAGGAAGACGCAAAGAATGGTGATAGTGCAAAGAAAAAGAAGAAGTCAACAAAGAAGAAGAAAGATATAGATGACAAGAAACGAAAACGTGACGATGATGATTCAAATACAAAGGAGGATACATCAATAATAGATGAAGAGGCAAGTAAACCCAAGGAGAAGAAATCAAAGTCCAAAGATATAGACACAGCAACTGCAACTACTGAAGAATCACTGCCCAAGAAAAAGAAGAAGAAGAAGAAGGACAAGTCAAAGAAGAAGAAAAGTTAGCATACTTTGACATCCTCAGGAACTAACCTAACCTATCTACTTAACATAGTTTATAACATACAATACATAAAGTGCCATCTTTTCATCACCACCCGACCGAGAAAAGTAGAGTACGTCCTCTTGGTCGGCATTAGCAAAGTTAATGAAAGTTATTTGGAGTTCAGTAAGGTAGTATCATAGTAGGATACCGACGGTAATATTTTTTCACCGAACCCACCACATAATCTACACAATCGAGATCACTTGTCAGAGAGCTAGTAAAGTATAGTGTGCTTTGAATGATACAAAATAGAGGGATAGATAGATATAGTTAGGCAAAAGTGCTCCCCAAGTTTAGTTGGTTGGTTGATGGCTAGTTATCATCATCATGTCATACTCTCGGAGCACATCAACATCAACATCTTCCATCACTAGTATTGCTGCTCCACTTGAACTATCACAACATAAATTATTGCATTGGGCGGTATCAGAAGCAGCATCAAGTAAAAGGACAGACGATTACAAGCACATTAAAATACTTGGGGCTGGAGCATTTGGCACGACATATCTTGTTCGTAATTTGGTTGATCAGGAAAGTCCGCGCTACTTCATTTGAACTTAGTTTGCCTTTATTGCCTTTCAACCAGATGTGCTAACAGAAGTTACTATCATATCTCTTTCATCATCATAAATCGTTACAACGCGCATCTTCCAGAGGCTATACGCACTTAAATGCATAAGAGGTGTTTCAAAGAGAATACTAAGAGAAGTTGATGCACTCTCTTCATTGAGAAGTGATAATGTAGTGCGATATTATGGAGCATGGATTGAAAGAGGTGAAATTGAGAAAGAAGGCAATGATAATGATACAGCAACATGCAACAATAATTCAAGCTTCTCAAGTGAATTTGGTAGTACTACTTCAAATAATGACAATGATACTGCAAATCGTCATGTAGAGATATGCAATTTGTGCGATCAACAATATACTGACTGGGAAATATCATACGAGCAGTGGGGATTGATCGATAGTGTTTTACACCCACTCAATCTATGTACTGTATGTTACAAGAAGAGCTTACCGCCAAACATTGACGCCAGTGCAATTGATATTAGAGAAAAGCAAATCCTACCTGAATGTCTTTACATTTTGATGGAATATGGCGGAGATACTCTAGCGAATGTCATGCAAGAGATACCCGACAATAATGACGGTGATACTCTACGATGGTCACTCTTTGCTCAATGCGTGCAGGGTTTGTTCTCTATTCTTGAGAAGGGTTTCTATCACAGAGATATCAAGCCTTTGAATATATTTATAAAAGATAAGATTGCCAAAATTGGCGACTTGGGGCTATCTATAGATGACTCTGAGATAGACGGCAATGGTAGTGCTGGCGGTGGAAGCTCTGCTGGCGTGGGCACTTTACTTTATTCAGCACCAGAGGTTGATGAAGGTAGATATGAGACTACCGACATTTATAGTCTAGGGATAGTTTTGATTGAATTATTCAGCAACTTTCAAACAGGTATGGAACGAGTTAAAGTACTAAGCAATATACGAGAAGGGAAGCTACCTGAGAAATGGAAAGCAGATAATGACAGAGCTTGTTTAGCACGGTCAATGATAGATCAAAACCCAGACAACAGACCCACAGCGCATGAGATATTACAACAACTTGTACAGAAAGGCTTGCTTGCAGACCCAGATAAGAAAGTACTGCTGAAAATGCTTACTCAACTCCAACATGATGTCAATAGATTGCAACAGATAGTACATGACAAAGATGAAGAAGTGAAGAAGCTGAGACAGTTACTAGATGCCAATGGTATAGATGTGGTCTGATATGTGTTTATTTGTATCGAGCTTGCAGCTACTGCTAGCAGTGGAACTACACACTTAATGGTTCAACAGTAATCTCTCTAGTTTACAATATCATTATGACTAACTATATCATTTTGCTTTACATCTATGGAAGTCAAAGCCACATACTAATCCGGCTACAAAGAATACTAGGAATCCTCCAGCTACTATCATAAATGCCGCATATCTTGCATTCTTCCACCACATTGCTTGTCTCAGTCTCTTTGAGCTGGATTCAAACTTGAAGGCTTGTTGATTGAGCCTATCAGTTTTATCTACCAACAACTCAATCTTTTCACCTCTTTCTAATACTTTCTCAATATTTTCAACCATTACACCCTTTACGTCTTCGATTTGATTCTTCACCGCCGATAAGCCATCAACATTACTTCCAGCACTATTATAATAATCCATACGTTCTTGTATTTTGGGTGCAAACTCTTCGTTTAGACTAAATGCTATTGCACGCTGAGGCACTTCTAATCCATATTTTGATGTAAATAGTTCCTTCATATCATTTAGGAAGGCAAATGGTACTCTGGGTTTGTTCTGTTCATCTGACATACATAGGAAACATATCCCTCCTTCTACAACATAGTGAAACTATATTTTGTTTGGGAGAGAACAGAGATTGAGTAAGTGTTTGCAACTTTATATTTCTATAGTTGTATTGTCATGCATGACAACACTTACTACATGTTCATCATAAACGTATGTCATTCTTCCATCCACTGGGGGTATTTTTGATAACAGTACTCTTGTTACAGTGGGAAAGTTTCCTGCAACTTACAGATATAAGAGATATTATTATATTAGAGGAGGATGACCGGTTTAAATTGAGCATATCATATGAACTATCACAGTATCACTCACCAGATGTTGCAGTATACTCGGCCAATACCGTTTTTTGTCTTGATACTAATGCATATACAATCATGGTCTCTCTTTATTTGATCTGTATTTCAGGTATGTATATTGCAAGGAACTTGAATATTACTTTTTATGATGATGAGGGCGGTTCTAAAATTTTGAGATATTGTTTGTTGAATAAATTGTTTGGTAAATCTTATGGGCACCGCCGTATAATATGATAATCAATTCTTCCTCTATATAATGTTGGGATTCAATATTGTATATCAAGAGTATTCTGCTGACGATATACCTAATTTTCAAGACAAATATTGCTCCCTGCTCATTCTCTGCAGTCACCCCCTAAACTCTAAACTCTCATAAAAATTAAACCTTCGCACATAAAATTTCATGTGGTGCTCTTTACTTTTAATTCATTGCATATGTAGGTAGATAACAATCACCTCATCTGACATCATAATATATCTTTATCACTGCATCATGCCTCTAGCGGCACTTGCTGTTGTAAACAGACAAAATACACCGCTTTATCTTCGCGATTATGCCAATGAATCACATCAAATATTTAACTTGGATGGTCAATTAGATGATACAAATGATGGTGGATCTTCTGTTGATATATTTGGAGATAATATTGAAGAAATGTCATCCAAACAATTAGATAATTGGCCATGCAATATCAAGTATCAATTTCTACTGCATTCAGCTACACAACGATTAGAGGAGGTATTAAAAGAGAACAAATGGAAGCAAGGTGCAGGCGGCATGGATAATTGTTGGGTTGGATTTCTTTGCTCATCTGATAATATGAGAGCATATGGTAAGTAGTAGTAGTAGAGA
>Ga0214480_100170_pt1 | contig 31210 bp, 18 predicted proteins | sample M1_20Mar14CPVII9_3_FD_165042 | JGI IMG/M metagenome (GOLD analysis project Ga0214480, IMG submission 165042) | Marine eukaryotic communities from Monterey Bay, California, United States - M1_20Mar14CPVII9sort6BwellE17 | ecosystem: Environmental > Aquatic > Marine > Unclassified | place: USA... | reverse complement strand
AATACTAGCAACACTAATCCATAATGACATGATGGCCATTGCAGGGCATATTTTCCACAAAGCAACACATACAGCTGCATTCCTTGATGGTGGGAGAGAGTAGACCCAAATTCGATATCGTTTAATTGTTGGTATCAGTGTCTCATCTGCGTCCAGTCTAGCAATCACAGCTTGTAGTGACTGATACGAAGGCAACACTTGACTACTTGTACTACTGTTATTGGGAGGTGTGAAGCTGCTACTATCATCGGTGCTTTGGTTTTTTTGGCCTTGAAAGCTTGGAGAATCTGTCGAACTGTCTTTGTCTTGAGAGGAGTTATCTGCATCATTACTCTCATTGGTAGCTGATGGTGGCGAGGAATCATTTAAGTGAGTAGATGAAGGGTTAGGTTGCTCATCGGACTTTGATGAAGCCCAGCGATCAATAATCCATTCCAGTAAAGCCAAGCGAAGTGCACCGTCGTCATCCGACAAAATACCTAACAAACTACTCCCCACATCCTTATCACTCCAAACAGCACGTGATGAAATCTCAATAATCGACTGTTTCAATGCTTTCCTTGATATTTCTCCGATTTCAAGGACTGTATCGTTTGTAGCAATGGAAGACATGGTGGCATTACATAAAGTAACAAGGGTGAATACACCTACTCCAATACAGACTATATTATATCCCACTGTACCTAATTGATTTACAAGTGTGTACAAGACATTACCACCTTCTTGTAGATAATGGACATATAACGCTTGAGTCAGTAATGTTAATATAGACATGACTGCCAATGTGGCGATGGAGATGGCATGGCAAGCAGGAAGATGTTTTTGTATTTGGTTATAACTTTTGGAAAACCTTGTATTGGTTGCCACTTGTGTATCATTCTGATCCAATATATTAGCGGCCACTGAAACTACCAATACATTAACAGCTGAAAGAAGAAGAACCAGGAAGCATGTTGATATCGAAGACATGTTGGAGGTAGAACCAGAAAGACAGTACTGATCTTTTTCATATACACACTCCTCTACTCCCATGCCATCGTCAACAGTAAGCACAGACAAGTATATTCGAAGAGAGAATAGAATGACAATTGCTTCATAGAATGCAGTTGATGAAAGAGCGATTGCCCACGGTAGCAAGGTGGATACTGAAGGGACATGAGATGATGACTTGTTATCAACCTCATCATTCTCCTCGTTTGTTGTTGCTTTACGATCGTTCTCCTTGGACCATATCCATATACCAATTCCAAGTAATACCGAAGAACAAATAGACCACCAAGCTACTGTACCTGCCATTGATAATGAATAATTCATCAACCATGTACCAAAATTAACACTACCATGTACAACTCCCTGTACTAACAATGTACCTAAATTATACAATCCCATTACAATCAATGTCAATCCAAATAAACTAATAAGAACAACTAATAGTAATGGTGCAAGTATATGTGATAACTCATGTTGTTCAAAGTATACAGTGTATGTATGTATAATTTGTAACTTTGTTTCATAATATAAATGTTTTAGGAAACAGAATGGTAATGCGTATAATGGATCATGTAGTAGTGTTTGTTGTAGCTTTGTTTTGATTGTTTGTTGACCACTTCTTTGTTCATCAGGTGGTGTCTGATGAGATGTAGATGCTTTGGGTTGATGCTTAGATTGGGATATGTGTTTAAACTGCGGAGGAGATGACTTCTTCTGCTCTTGTCTAAAGGTTGTCTTTTGCCATACTACCTCTTCTTCATCGGTATCTTCTTCTACAGAAAGAGTAGGAAGCTGCTTTTGTTGTTTAATAGGAGCTACAGTCTTCTTCTTCTTTTGCTTCATAGATGATGAGATGTCAGTATATTCCTCCTCAATCATCTTCTTCCTACCAGATTGTTCACGTTCATCTCTTTTTACACGAATACGTTCAATATTATCATCTCGTATCGCATTAGGTTTACTCCATACTATGTTATCATCTCCTTCGGTATCTGATATATTATCATCTTCTACTTTTAATGCAGAAGAAGTAGATGATGGTGTAGCTGTTGTGGTGGTAGTTAGATGATTGATTAATTGCTGTCCCCAAGACCATTCTTGAGATGGTGCAATTGTATTTTGTATTTTTGTAGTATGTTGCTGAGATACAGGCGGAGGCGAGGATGATGATATGGTCTGCCAATCTTGATCATCATCATCATCATTCTTCTCATTATCTACATTATCTACTAATATGATATCATCTTGAGATACTTCTTTATTAGAAGTTGCAATACGGTCAGAGTTGACTTTCATTGCTGCATTTTGCTTTGTGTTGGTATCCTCCTCAGATAACGCCGCCGCGGTAGCATTGCTGGAAGTAGGCTTTGTTGTAGATGATGTAAGAGGTACCCAGTTAGTTTGATCCTCATCATCAGAGGTATATGGTATAATATCAACCATATTCTGTTGCTATTATTCAGCAGAATAATTTGCAAATTATTTTTTGCAAAGTAAAGGATACCAATTACCAATCCAAGCAGTAATAACGGCCTGTTCTATCGTAAACCAAATAGATGCGGTATATAGCAACATAAAGTCATACTATTATGCTACACACATTAGATTAGCGCTTAATCCTTTAATTGGTGGTGACCCGTGGTAAGGATACCCAAACAGAGTTTTCCAACATGAAAACTGAATAAAAAGATAATTATAATTTTATTTGGTGGTTATATTCATATTAACTGGTGTGTAGAGATATATATTCATACGCAGCAGCTCGGCGGCTTTTGACATTGAATCATTTATTGATGAATTCATACTAGATATAAACAGGTCATTCGGTCTATCATTAAGTCATATGGAATTGTAGTTGCTGGTTATAATATAAACAATGGGGAAGCTAAAGCAACGCAAAGGAAAAGGAAAGGAGGCATCTCAAAGAGAGGACATCTCCTCCTCAGCTAAGCCTCTTAACTCTACACCACCATCTCCATACAATCCCAGCATTATAAGTTTACTCGTCTACCTTATCAAGGTTGTACTACTGTCAATCCTCTCCATACCATTTTGGATTCTAACATCAATACTATCAATCATATACGGACGACCTCCAAAGATGGTTGATATACGACAAACAATACGATTTATACAATATGCAATTTATTCGACACATATCAATACAATAAATGCAAAGATTGAACTAATATTGACAATAATACTACATACAATGACCTCACCAGTGTCTGGATTTTGCTGGTTGATAGATGAACTACTTTATAATAATAAACAACTTAATACTACGAACATTACAAAACCACTCTTTGTACTCTCGGCATATCGGTCTGCATCTACCAGTGTAGCAAGAACATTAGCAGACGATACATCTCACTTTATTGCACCGACAGCAATCATGTGTGCCTTCCCATATCTATGGTTATGGAAATTAGTTACATACATCGTTGGGGACGGAATCACAAAAGAAGAGACAAATGCAAAACTAAATAGCAAGTTTACCAAAGAAAGTCTTGAACGACATGATAATAATCATTTTGCAATTGATACGTTTGATGGATACTTTCTTGGATCACACTTGAATGGTTTGGCTTACCATTTAGGTCCAGATGTGATTGTAAAAGAGTTGAATAATGCATTATTCGAGGAATACAATCGAAACTTGTTCGAGAAAAAGTTTGTTGATTATATTGATCGAATAGCAAGGAAGACGTTACTCTTCAATGGCGTGGTACCATCACAAATAGATGAAAGATATTTTCTATTAAAAGGTCACTTTTTACAAAGTGCAAATGCATTGCAAAGAAAATATCCAGATGCACGATTCTTGACAGTATTAAGAGATCCCCTTGATAGAATACAGAGCGGCGTCAATCATATGGCAGTTAATGCTACTCTTTGGCAAGGAAAACCAGTTCGTTGGGATTGGTTAACCGAAGCATATCAACAAATTGAGGTGACATATTGTGAACGAGAGATGGAATGGTACAAGGATCAGGATCATAAACATCGTCTTGCCATAAAGTTTGATGCATATGTGAAGCAACATGATAAGACAATGAAGAGTATCTATAGAGACTTGTTGCGATACAGTGATGATGATATACCCGACTTTAAATCTATTCCATCAAAGAAGGGTTCAAAACATTATACAATCAACAAATCTCTCAAAGAGCTTGGAGTAGATGAGGTTGAAATAAAACTGCAACTCTCTGATTACTATGACTGGATGAAGAAGCAATAGGTCAAATGGAACACTTCTACAATAATGGTAACCTAAAGCAATCTATCTCATCTAAAACTATCTACACATATACAAAGCATACATTCTAAGGATCTGGTTTTCTGAACGTTCCGGACAAAAGGGAGGAGAAACTTTCTGACAAAGTACGTCCAGTATTCTCAGAACTGTCTATTCGACCATCTGAATAGACGGAACGGTCTAATAGGTTGCGTCCACTATAATGCCCGGCAGGATCTCTTCCACGTCTAACAATTCGTTGTGGAACAAATTCAGATTCATCGTCATCGTCGTCATCATCACTACCATTGACTGTACCACACATGCTACTGCACTCGTCATCGGTCGAGTCACCCCAGTCTATGCTACTCTGCCTCCAGTCAACTGCATGTTTAAAGTGTCTCGTTGACGTATGTGTACGTTTATTATGATGGCATCGTCTATCTGTACACAGCTGTGGCTTAGCCGGACATGACGAAGATGTTCTATCCGATATACTAATTCCAGTAATGGAACCTCCTCCCTTGCTCTTCCTTCTCTTCATGAATCCAACCAAACTAAGATTATCAGTGATGACTCTACCACTACTACCGGTTGAGTTGTAACTTGGACGACGTCGTTCCTTTGGAAATTCAACAATAACTTCTGAACCAACTGAGGATTGACTATCTCTCCTGCCTGGCATGCCGGGGCGTAGTACTGACGATCCCCATGATATACGTGGATCATCTGTACTTTCTCTCCGCCGGGGTCGATATACTGGGGTTTCGGATACTACTACCTGTTCCTCCCTCTTCTTGACATATTGTTCTTTCAGGGCTGGTGGAATATGTTTATCCAACACATCCAACATTACATTGTCCTTTCTAATCTCTACCGGAGATTTATGTGTCTTCTTACTACTTCTACTACTACCACCGCTACTGCGTCGTGTAGTAGACGATTTCTTACTCCGTCTAGATGATGATGAGTTCTTTTTATGATAACTACGATGTGAACGTTGAGAACTTCTCGATCCGTCCGATTGTCTTTTATCATATGGTAGTATATCGTCTGATGCTTGTTTACTATTCTTGGACGAAGAAGAATTGGACGATCGACGACGTTGGTGACGCCGATATGTTCTACTACTTCTATCGGTAAATGCTACAATCATAATATACCCCCTATATGTATTACTTTGTTGATTATTATGATAATTGCAATTGTATATATTTATACGAAGTATATATATGACAAGGTTTGACTTTGACGTCGATCGATCGTATCAATACCTATCAATGCACGCTAACAAAGACCAGAAGATGTAATAACAGACAACCTCGGTGAAGTTGCATACACTATTTGAAGCTGAACACGTCTTTTATGTGTATCACTGCATACTCTAAGCATTATATCGTTTCACGAAGGAGGCATGCATTGGCTGAACAATGTGTCGTTTCATGTTCTCTTTTTGCAAAAATAGAGCAGCCCAACTATGTCATTTCAGTGGTGTTTAGGATAAATATTGACGAAAGAGGTCATTAGGATTTTGTTGCAACCAATCATCGTGGGGATCTCACTACTCAATATCATGTAGGTCGGCCAAGAATTGAGCCTATGTTCTCTACAAAATGATGTTATGTTGAGCCTATATTGTATAATCGTGCCGGCATGGGATAATACCGAGCTGAGGCCACTGAGGAGTTAGAAGCATTTGTGAAAGAGGATAGACGTATGATAATAACGGTTTAGGTTACCCGAAGATGGTATTGTACATATTGAGAGATATCCTTCGTATCATATCTCGCACACCAGTAATAGTCGATACTATTTCATCACCATTGCCATCATCACTAACATCTTTGTTGGTAGGGCTTGAACTTGGACTTGGCTCATAAGAGCTGTCAAATTCATCATTAGTAGGCTTTAGACTTGGCTTGTTAGAACCTGTATAGTTTGTGTTGGATGAAGAAGGACTTGGAGACATACTAGTCAAGTTTGTACTAATTGGAAGACTCATAGTATTGGTTGAAGAAGGACTTGGAGACATATAGTTGATTGGAGGAGAACTTGTGTTTGTCAAGCTTGGAGATGGACTCATACTTGTGTTAGATATGATTGGAGACGGACTTAAAGTGACATTGCTTGAGATACTACTAGGGCTCGGTGATGAGCTCGATGGACTAGTTTCCGTTACTTGTACTGACGGACTGTATGTAAGCGGATTGGATGTCGGATGTTTACTTGGCTGTTCTGTAACTGGCGAGCTTGACGGCTGTAAGAGAAGATATACATGAGAGAAGGGTATGAGTGTTAGTTTGGTGTAAGTTTATGATAAGCTATCATGTTTAGAAGATGCCCTTTGTCTTACCTTAACTGAAGGCTCGGGTGTCAGAGGCGATAGTGTTGGATAGTTGGTAGGGCTAGGAATAGTTGGCTATAATAGTAGTCATGATATATGAGTGAGATATGAATGGCACAAGATCATTCAAAACACACACCCCTAAATTTGTTGACTTACCGAATCAGTTGGTCCAGCACTAGGCATAATCGTTGTAGGCTTGTTTGTGGTAGGTTGCATACTAGTAGGAGGCTGAGATGACGGCTGTGTACTTGTCGATGGAACAATAGAAGGTTGAGAGGAAGGTTCATTGCTCAAGGTTGGGTTCATTGTCGTCGGCTTTAGAGTACTTGGTGATTGCGTGGGCGATGAAGACGGACTTAAAGATGGACTCTTTGTGGTTGGCAATGTCGTTGGCTATATGTATTGAATATACAAGATACTTGGTAAGTTCATCACATAAAATCGGTAGAAGTATACAATGAAAAATAAAAGACTCACCGAACTACTTGGTGATATCGTTGGCGACTCTGTTGATGGGCTTTGTGAAGGCGATTCCGTCGGAGATGCAGATGTAGGGCTTAATGAAGGACTAGCCGTCGGGTCTAAGGTTACTAAATCAGTTGGAAGAGGTGTTGGGATCGGAACCGGCTTATGATAATTCAAAATAAGAATGGAGAAGTTAGTCACAAGATGTGCACAAATAAATACTGCAAAAACTAATATAACTTACATTTGGTGTTGGTTTCGATGTCGGCGATACACTTGGAGCGATTGTAGGAGCAAGAGATGATGGAGCAAGAGTAGTCGGAGATGTGGTTTGACCAGGTATTGAATAGTAGACGACACCATTCCATCGTGTCGGCCATTCAAAGTTTTGATGCAAATGCCATTGTGAGATACCCTCTGCTAACGAAATGTAACTATCAGAAGCATATACTGTATTCTCCTGAACACCATCACTGTGATACATGTTATTACCCTGATAATCTTCGACTGTAGCATAAACGCCCAAGATACTATTCTCTGCAAGCTCAATCGGTGGGTCGAAAGCAGGCAGAGGAGTTGCAACGCCTTGCCCCTGCCCTGTTATCATGCCTTCCCAAATCTTTGTCATGCTATTTGTGTTTGGCCAATCTGGATAGCCATCTCCTGTCCAAATCTCGACTAGTTCAGTTACAGGTGCCATGTGTATATCGAACCGTTCAATAGTGACAGCGGTATCGCCAGTCAAAATTGCAAACTAAGGGACGAAAGAGAGAGGGTGAGTGGGTGCAATATCATGTGTACAACAGAACAATCACTTCTGCTTACCTTATCACCATCGGCATATGACGTGTCAGGAGAAGGCCCATCAAAAAGAGTGGCAAGAGAATTACTGGATTGGCCATGCTTGACAAGGCTTAACAAGACAACTATGAGAAGAAGCCTCATCGTCCTTCTTCTTCTTTCTCTTCAAAGGAAGGAGAAGGAATGAAGAACCTAAGAGATGTTATAGTGATTCATCCTTAGTGTGACTCCCATCCATGTTCAGTTCAAAGATCTTTAGGTTTTAAAGGTTGTTTGTTCAGTTTGAGAGTTTGACGACTAAACTTTTGACCTTGCGACTCTTCGACTCCCGTTTTCAAGATATAGTTTACTACTGTTTTCTACCCTATGTCTACAAAGGAAAACGGCATACAATCTTGATACAATATCAGTGAGAAGCAATAACAAATACAATCTCATACAATAATATTGAGAAGCAATAACAATTTTATATTGTAGACAAGTCAGGCAGTATCGATATGTGGAAAAAAGGATCATTTATGTCTTACTCAAAGTCTACCTTTTTCTAGCTGTCTCTCTTCCGATGACCGCTGGTCTCTGCAACAGTATCTAATCCTCCTGTGAAATCAGACAATCATCAGTGGTGGTGTGTGTGAGTATTAAGAAGTCAAAGGACCATTACACACATCTCATGTGAACAAAGAAACACAATATCTAAAAACTTACATCATCATCACCCTCAACTTCACGATTCTCCAACTCCAACCTTTCCATCATGGCTTGTAATTCCGTCTCCTCCTTCAAACTAACAGCCTTAGGTGCCATCTTAACATCCATCTTACCACCCTTTTCACTAATCTTTTCAAGAATAACATCAATAGCCTTCTGCAACAAAGCAATACCTGCATCCTTCTCCAAGGTCATCGTCGACAAGACATATATGGGTGGAGCAATTAAACGAATTTTAATAGGCGAGTTCTCAGTACCCACGGCAATACCTGCAAACAATGCATCACGAATAGCATCAATACCATCATAGGTAAAGCATGATACTTCAACATCGGCACGGATTTTGATTGGCTGTGGTGCCAACCTTCGTCGAATGTATGTCTTTAATTCATCAATAACATCAGCTGGGACATTCAACGTTGCAAATGGATCCTCGGCATCAGAACTACCACCACCCTGTCCCTCCTCAGCCAATGCAATCTTAAATGCATCATATGCGTGTCCATACTTTCTATATAATGGCCATGCAATCCTATCATACAAGTCTTCAAGATAGAACTTACGCCGTTCCGCCAAATGACGTAACACACCATGAACAGCCTTAGCCTTATTAAACTTATCCTCACATGCCGCAACATCCTCAGGACTAACACGCCTCTTACTCAAATCAATATATCCCTTCTCTTTATCAACCCTTAATACCATTGCCACTTCATTCCTACCAACACGAATTAACTTATTGATTGAACGGATACGACGACGACTTAATTCACTTAATAATATTAATCCCTCAATGTTATTATATTCTAATAAACTAACATAGGCACCCATATCAGCGATTGTTCGTACATTTACCATTACTAGACTTTCAATTTCGGGATACTTTGATTCATAGAATCGACAATCTAAATTCTTTTTATCATCTTGATTTAAATAGAGACGGAATGATCCTTCAGTATCGTCAGCAGTGATTGTTGTTGGCTCTGCTGAGGTTACTGTTCCTAATCCTGCAGTAGACATGTTTATGTTGTGTGTTAGTTGTTGTTGTTGTGTATGTTTTGAGGTATCTTTATTCAATCCGAGATATATTTAATCTCCAATACACTGACTTTTTAGGAAGCTAATAATAGAATGCTATAAATGGTACTAATGCACACTCTGTTCTTTCAAACGACGAGGAGGACTTAATAGTTTGCTCACCTGCCGATAGCTTTCCTACTTAGCAAAATAATATGAGAGGTGGAGAGTGGAGATACTAAAGGATACCAACGTAATTCCTCATTATTTTTGACAAACTCAAGTGGATGAATTTGCGTAGGTACTATCCTAATTTACATATAAAGTGTAGCTATATTAGCTACCTAGTAATACGCAAATTATTTAGTAAGCAGGTAAATTATGATCTCTCTCTTTCATCACATAATTAGTTGAATAGGCCGCCTTTGTTGCTTAAACTTGCTTGTACTCCTAATTCTCAATTAAACTTTAAAGATGGATAAGCTTACTAAAGATCAAAAGGATGAATATGCCACATCATTTGCTGCATTAGCTTTGTATGATGTAAGTTATACTTATGAGAGAAAAATGATGACCTCTTGTGCACAAAATATTACTTATTTGCAAATCGATATAACTAACACCATCTATTCTCTCCATATTTCCAATTATTATTATTTAAAACAGGGAGGAGCTGATATATCTTCAGATCAAATCAACACTCTCCTAGAGGCTACTGGTAACACTGAAGTTCAAGCCTTCTACCCAATCATCTTTGCCAACTTCTTATCTGCTGATAAGATTACTGAAATGATTGTTGCGCCAGTCACCGGAGGAGGTGGAGGCGGCGGTGGAGCCGGAGGAGGAGGTGGTGGAGATGGTGGTGAGGAAGAGAAGGAAGAAGAGAAGGAGGAGGTTGAGGGTAAGTTCTTGTTAGTATACCTTCTATTTTGGAATTCGTTAATAAAGCATATGCTAATATATTTATTTTACTGCACACCTTTTATTATTTTACAGAAGCACCCCCTGCCGTTGATATGTTCGGAGGTGATGATGGTGGAGATTACTAAATATTTTATTGAGTTCTGTATTGTTATTCATAAAATAAACAAGTACAAAGCATCACTACTTAGTATTTCTCACACCCCACAAAAGGGACTAACCTTTATGTTGATTGGAAACAGTGTCAACAACTCACTTTTGCAACATACATCTCAAAACATAGAAATGTGACCTGATTCAACATATATCGAATATGAAGCGAATGGGAATCAACATGATAAGCGGGAATGAAGACTCCTTTACCTATGCTTTGCTCATAAATTCCAACACAAGCTAATATCATCATCAATCAAAGGAATATAAATAGATATAATGAAACACACTCATCCCATTATCCTCTTGTTATCGGCAGTTATACCAAGCCATGGACAAGATGCAAGTATTACAACAGGATTTGCTGGTACAAATATGGGTAAGTCGGACTCCGTCTTCGCTTCTTTGTCTCTATTGATCTTTGCATCATCATTCCCCTCCTCACATGTTCATTCCCGCTCCATTATCCAACCTTTTATAAGCTAATGGTAATATCTTTACAATCAAGGCCAAGTCAACCGAATCAATTGCAATCAACAGCTTTGATATTAACATGTCGGGTCCGCCAGCTCCGAATCCAGCCCCTCTCGAAGTTTACTTCTTACCCGGCATTGATCCAGGATCTTACCAACCATCGACACATCCCTATCAAATGATATACCAAGCTGATGTATCTGGTGAGGGGAAGGGCAATGTCACCTCGTTACCCGACTTTGCAACTCCCGTCATCATCCCTCCCGGTGCCACTTACTCGTTTTACATTACTGTTGCCAACTTGTGGCTCGGGACTAATCTGTGGTATAATGTTGGGTCACAAGTCGGAAGCATTGTTGCATCTGATGATTATTTGGAAATTGGTGAAGGGTATGCTGTTGCATATCCATTCTTGGGATACTCGGCTCAAAGGAGGTGGAATGGTAAGCCATATTTGAATGAACGTATGATTTGTGCTATTCATTTGTTTACTTTTTATTCTTGTTTCACTTCTCCAATATGCTCACCATATCTTATACACTTCCTCTTCAACACAATAACAGGTAATGTTCACTACACTATTGGATCGACACCGCCTCCACCAACTGAACCACCATCACCAAGCCCCACAACGAATAGCCCAACTCTCAAGCCTACAGAATTGTTTATATCAAATGACTTTCTAGAACCAACGGAGCTCCCCACTCAAGCTCCTTCACAAAGCCCTGAAGATTCCGTCATCAGTACAAATCCACCGACAACCGAGGCACCTGTATCTCCTCCAACAAGTAGTAATAATGATGACAATGGCGGAGACAACTCAACATCATCACCGCCAACTTTGAGACCTGTCACAACATCAAGTCCAACTACGAAGCGTCCCACTGAGCCAGCAGTAACATCCTCTCAACCAACAACTGATGTAACTGATGGTCCTACTGAGAAGTTGGATTCCTTCTTACCGAATAAGCCAACCCCATTCTCTTCATCCTCGACAAAGGATGGCAACAATATCTATCGTCGTATGTGTATCTTGATGTCAGCAATGTTAGTTGGTGTCGTATCGTATCTTTCTTGTTAATTAAAAGATTCACATCTTGGGTTGTTCGTAATATAAAAGTAAAATAAAGTAATATATGTATTGATAAACACTCTTGCAATGTCTCTTCTTGCGCTTCTTGGCTCTTCTTTAATAGCACTGTTGCAATGTCACATTGTCTGTTTGCAATGTTTCAATAGCCAATTTATAATGCCACTCCGTCATACCTCTCTTTACTGTGAGAAGTGTTGTACAGTGCTTATACCGAGCTGCAGAGATACCTACAACATGTCGTCATCGTCCACTTTATCATGTTTGCTTTACTCGATTTTGTGTATAAGATGTGCACATATCTTTCTAACTCTAATCCATATGATATCCAATATCTTCCCTCCTTTCATCTTACTAATACTATCTAATATCATACACAACATCCACTACATTACTATTTAATCTATGATGTCTCATCGTGGTGGCGGTGGACATTACTATCTGAGGAGGTCGAGAGTCGAGAGGTGGGGGTTGACCACTATTAGATACCCCTAGATTATGCATCGTCATCAATCATCGATCGTGTTTATATTGAACACATCATTGCAATACAAGTAGACCACCATCTTGGCTGGAGCTAGGTGGAGGCAACTTTTTAGTGAGTATTGATTGTTACCTCAATGCAAAGATTTGTAAATAGCCTCATCATTTTTCTACCAGTTTCTACGTAGGAATCGTCAGCAGATGACTCTTTGACGATTCTATCTCACAGGCATTTGCAAATTTTTTGCATGCCACCGAGCTTGCTCGCTCATCCATTGTAATGCAATGCAAGCTCATAAATATTCCGATCTATTCAACGCTTGCCATACAAGTTACTACTATCACAACCTCCTCTAAATATACCAACAAATATATCATATTATCATGAAGACATCATCATTACTAGCAGCCGCGGTAGCGCTTATCTCACTATCGTCATCATCAGCATCGTGGATCTCATCAATTGTTTCAGGGATCAAAGGTAGTGCATCGGATATCCAACCAAGCTCGGCGGCAAGCCCAGAGCCAGAGCCAAACTTCTTTGGGGACCCATGTATTGACTCAATGGACTTATTCTGTCCTTCTGGGTATAATGCTGATGCAGTATTGCCACCAGAGGTAGCCGACCATTTGAAGAGTAGTGGCCTTGCTCCTGCTAGTCTGATGACTGAAGATGTGATCACATGCGGAATCGTTGCACTCATTGGATTATTTGCTCAAGAAAATGGTCCCTTCTGTAATGATTTGCAAATGGCGGCAGGGTATTGTTGCGCTCTCTTTGAGGCAACACATGAGCCTTCTCATGATTGGATTGAGCATACAGAAGATGTACGCGAACGTAACCTCCGCGGTTCCGATTACTTGGTTTAGAAATCTCTATGGGGCCTGTGCGTGAGAGAATGTTTAGATAGGAGGCTGATATATACCTAAAAGTCATGTTAAGTGTTTTGTAAATGAAGAGAAGAAGATAGAGTTGAAACTATGCAGGTCGGGCCTACCATGTATTCATACTACTGAGTGTACTGTGATTTAAGTGATAAGAGATAACGATTAAGATAATCAAGTGTATGAAGAACTTCCCTCCTTACTTGAAGTAATATACAGAATAGATTTCTTATCTCTATTTGTACCTGTTGAGTATGGTCATATGTCATGAACCTGAAGAGACCATGCCAAACAGGAAGATACCTGCATTTGCGGAGGTTTGATAGATGTGTCTATGTTCTACTGAGTCAGTCTTCAGTACTCATATATCTTTTTCTACTTTTATACACACGGATATAAATCAATCTGGTCTTCAATACATAAACACAAAACATTTAGAACCCTTGTCGATTCTGGTACGACTGCTGATCTAACAAATGCAAATCTTCTACAGCCCTAACAGAACTTCGATGACAACTTGAACCAGAACTAGTATGGAACGATGCTTCTCTCTTCTTACGCTCCTTGTGAACAGTCCATGCAATTACCAAGAAGGCAATCAGGGCACATACCGCCAAGGATACCATGACAATAGCAGCATAGAACAATGGAGGGTGGGAAGAAAAAGAAGAGGACGAGCTACTACCGGCAGAGTAGACAACTTCTTGATGACCATCATGGCTGCCGCCTCGAAAGTTCATATCAGGTCCAAGGTATGATGTATGAAGGACACTTCCCTCTTCATATGTTCCTCTGCCTAATCGATGATGGATCAATGATAAAGCATTGATACGTGCCTCATCTTCATGGCCTGTATCGGTTGTTAGATAGATGGAACTCTTAACAACTGCACAGTCTGTAGCACCAGAAACTGTTGGAGTACATTCACCTGTGTGATAGTGTTGTGTGATAATGAAGAATCATGTATGAGCAAGATGACAGGAAAATATCTACAACAAACAGGAGCACACATAAAAGAGACTCACTCAAGGTGGCAATACTTTCATCTTCCATATAATAAACCCTCGAAACATACGGATCAGATCGATGACCACTAGTAAAGCTACTCCGAACTAGACTGCTGCTACTAATCTCATCATCTTTCTTATCAGTAGGACAAACCAACAAATGTTTAGCAACATCATTTAATATTGATAATTGCAACCTTTCAACCTCTTGTTCAATACTAACACGTACATCTTTTTCTTCTTGGCCAGTAGTTTGTATACCATACATGAAAACAATTGGTTCATCAACCTTCTTACTATTCGGATGTATCCCATTAGGATACTCTTGACACATTCGTTTTTCATATACCAACTCTTCTTTCTCTTCTTGAGTACTAATCGTACCTTCTTCAGGTAATGGTACGATAAAACCATCATCACTAATATCCCTCTTTGCACGACCAACAGTTGGCATATATGACGGCCAAAGTGTAGGTATAGGAGTATCCACCACATGAACAGTCGGGCTAAATGTCGGAAAGACAAAGTAGGTTGGTTCATCACTAGTTGGATTAGATGTGATTGGATGTGCTGTAGGACCAGTACTTGTTGGTACTTGGAATGTTAAACTCAATTTAGTAGTCTGCTGTGGTTCCTTCTCTGGGATATGGAACTTCAAACTTAAACCTGCTGGTTCTGTATCTTCTGATGATACTCGAGGTTCAGGATTGACAAATCTTTCAAATACTTCTTCCACTATAGGGACTATTGGTGATATCGTTGGTGAGTATGATGGAATTTCGGTACTGATTGGTGATATCGTTGGGGAGTAGGATGGTAATGGCGTATCTTCATTAGTTGGTGAACTTGTCCTTGGTTTCCATCGACTTGTTCCTTCATATGTCTCTTCAACAACCTCCTCGAGTGATGGTGTTGGAGAGTCAGTATCATCAAATGTAGAATATCTACCAGTAGGTTGAGAACCTCCTCTTCCACTACTACTGCTACCCCATGTCCGACCACTTGTATCATATGGATTAGATTCAGTTGGACTTACACTAACTGCTTCATCACAGCTACCACTTTGTTTATCCCATGCACACTTATCAGTTAATAACTTACATTCATCTTTAGTTGCATTATTACAAGACAATCCATCATTTGCAAATCTTAAGTATACCTCTTCTTCATTAACAATTGGTTTAGACGTAGGTTGAGGAGTATTATCAAATCGTGAAAAGGCATGATTTGTACGACTATCGGCTGCATCTTGATATCCTCTTCCTTGATATCCATCCTCTTCTTCTTGTTGCTCATCCTTCTTTTCTTTTTTGGTTGGCATACCATTCGGTGATGGTGTGGGTATTAACTCAGTACCTAAGCCACCATGTGATAATGGACGTGATACTGAATTATTAACTCCATAGGCATGTGTATTAGTTGTTGGAACTTGACTACTACTTGGAGACTTACTACTACCTACTCCCTCACTTCCTAACTCCCCAGCAGCTAACCGCTGCTCAGCTTCCTCTAAAGCATGTTGCCTAGCCAATTCCTTCTTCTCACGTTGACTAATCATCTTTTGTATATAATTTGGTCGTTCACCGAATGTTGTTGGTGTATATGTCGGCCAAGAGAGTGTTGGATAATATGTTGTTCCTAGATAGGTTGGATATTGTGTTGGTTGAGATTGCTTGTTGTTGTTGTTTTGAGATGTGTCTGCTTCTTCTTCTCTAGAGTCGGGCTCGTTACTGTTTGGTTCAACTGTAGCTGTAGTATTTGAAGCTAACTGATTCGTCTTCTTTCGATCTCTACGCTTTGTATTAGCTTGAGTAACTTGTAATGTTGGACTTACACTTTCTCTTATCTCTTTTGTCTTTATTTCTTCTTCTTCTTTTTCTATAGGGCTTTCCGTTGGGCTATCAGTTTTCAACTCTTCAATTGCACTGTCTCTGTTGTTCTTCTTCCACCGTTTAACAGTAGTAGGACTATCCGTGACAATTTGTATAGTGGGAGCAGGTGATGTTGTCGGTGGCCAGGTAAATCTAATACGATCACGTGTCGTTTGTTGCAATGTTGGTCTGTATCCACTGCTGTCGTTGTTGTTAGCTACTGAAGTTGTTGGGCTGTTCGTAGCTGATACTGAGGGTATTTGATTTTGTTTTATATATTGACGTTCTTTACGTGTTAATTCTGGTGTTATTGTTGGACTATTACTGCTGCTGGTTGTAGTTATGTTTGTGGATATGCTTTCTGTTTCTGTGTTATTATTATTAATTTTGATTTGTGTATTATTATTGATACCTTGATCATCTAGTTGAGACATGTTATCTGCTTATCAACCATTGTATCACCTTGCCGAATGTAGAGGGTTAGAGGGGGGGTTGTTATACACAGCAGAAGAGAGTCATTGCATTAAAGGAGGGAGATTGCTCACTCGCAAAAAAGTTACTGTGCAGTACATACTGTGTCCAATTTTTCAATAGAGGATACCCCAAAAAGATACCCAAGACAAACGTGTGACAACCATCCTATTTGCGAATCATTGTGGAGTAAAGCCTGCTCTTCTTGCTTCTTTTATGTTCTTGACCGCAAGCAGCAATCCCATAGAATCCCATAAATTTTTGAGCCTGGGTTGTTGAAGAGAGTAGCCGAGTTATGTTGCCACCAATCATCTCATAATAGCCCAAGCAACAAAGCAATACCTCCTCATATAAAACGATATAATATAATACCATAAAATGACATCATCATCAGTATCAGTAGTAACAAACGAAAACGATAACAACAACATGTTAGCCGACGCAATGAATTATCTCTCGTACCTCCTCGGTCTCATCGAACTTCAAGATTGGAATAAATTTGAAGAAGTGGCATTATCCAATCCACAAACATTTAAAATGATTTCCAAATCGATTGGAGAATGTGAGGAGTTCAATGGTATGACATTACTACATGCCTGTGTAAGATTTAATCCACCATTACCAATTTTAAAAAAGATGATACAGATTTATCCCCGGGCTTTAGTTGGCGAAGACTGCTTAGGTCGTACCCCGCTCCATGTTGCTGCCGGGTCTGGCGTCTCACCATCTATTATTAAATTATTAACAGTAAACTATCCCGAGGCCTGTAATATACAAGATGAGGATGGACGTACACCATTATTATTCGCTTGTGATACAAGTTGTGAATTATTTGAGGATGAAGGTGGTGGTGATATGAATAGTCAACCATCTAGAGATCCACCAAGTCTAGACACCGTGCGTGTATTGCTTTCTGGGAGTTTGGATAGTGTTATACTCGAGGATGTTGATGAGATGAATGCAGTTGAATATGCCCTGGTTTCAGATGCTGACATTGAAGTTGTCAATCTATTACAGCGAGCAACTCAACGGGTAATGAAGAAGAAGAATCCTAGTAGAAGCAGTGTACCACCACCACAACAACGGGCATCGATAAATGGATCCATGTCAAGAATATCAGTGCGATAGGCCGAGAGTACGAGAGTATTGAGTTTATATGTAGATTATGCTAAGATAAGATTGTATTTAGGAAGGACTCATATGATATGTATATTGCACTACAGTAAACACAATGATAATACTTCAGTATCTATATCTTTATGCACCAATCTTGTGCTTCTTCTTAGGCACCTTCTTCCCCACTCTTGGTCCTGTTAATGGTTTCTGTCGAGCCTTGGGTCTATCGGCAACAGGTTGTGTTAGCTGTTTTGCCATTTGTATCATTGATTGAACCTCATCATCAGATCCTTCACCGCTACCTGCCCATCGAATTCGTCCAATACCATCTACCAAAAAGACATAGGATGTATAAATATTGTGCATACGTAAGATATCTCTCATTTCGCCAGCATCTCCGTAGTATAGTAATGTATTAGCATGATCCTTCTCTGGCACATTCTTCTTCGTCCCAGATACAATAAAAGGACTTAGTAGCTTTGCTATCCTACCTTCATTGATTGTTATACGAACAACTTCATATCTATCTGCATCTTTACCTTGGTTATTGCAAAGTTGTTCAAATGGATCTGTCCAGCTAGGTAATAGTTTTGCACCAAAATCTTTGCATGATATTGCAACAAGAGTACATTGTGCATTTGCATCTTTTGATCCTAGTTGAACAGCATTAGAAAGTCGTTATAATAGATCAGAAGATAAGTGATGAATAGGCAGATACATATAAAGTTATATTGAACAACTCACGGTTGTTCCTTGTAAAAAAGTCAGGAAGATTAACAATTTCATCATGTAGATTAACTAATTCATTCAATGCAGGGAACTTCTCAGCTTCAGTAGCAGGTATAATTGTTTCATTTGAAAGTATTGGTTTGTTATTAGTAAGTTCAAGTTCCTATTAGAGAGTTCAAAAGTGAGTAAACATAATATGATATGAACCAAATAAACATCACTCAAGATGATACAACACAATCATCATAAACATACCTTAAGTGCCCAGAAATATCCAAGAGCATGCTCAAGAAACACCTTCTTATCAACACCTGTCTTTGGATGTTTCTTAATAACATAATTACCGGGTAATATCTGCTGTCCATAACCATTTGGATTCATGATTATATTTTTATTCCGCCGTTGAAGTTGCTTTTCATACTCATCATTAAAGTTGGTAGTAGTAGAGAAAGTTCTATAAGATGATGAAGACGAAACTGATTTGGTGAAGTTATTGATTTGGAATATAACATGTCTCGGTTGTAATGAGTATTGTTTAGATGAAGTAGGTATTGAGTGTTGTAGTTGGGAAAGCACAGAAATGTTGCAAAGAGATACGTGAGCATCATTAGTCATCGACGGTATGCAAGCTGCAACACGTCTTCTTGCTGAAGATGATACCAAAGTATTCCTCATTGTATATCTTAGATTAATGGATCCGTATTATCTGAGAGTTCAATACGATACTGACTGATTCATATGAATATATCGTACCTACCTATGTCATTTTTGAGGATACCGTGCAATTTTGCTAATAAAATCCACTAGATTGTCGCACTATTTGGGTTATGTAGAGGTACTTTAATAGGGTACTTTATTGTGGCCTCCTTATGTATATTGACCAAATGCTACATAATTAGAATTGGTTTAAACAATGTTATTTGACTATTTTACAAACAGCTAAACAAGAAGTTCTTCGTCTCAATCCATCCAGAGCAAATATCATATCAATTTACACGTCCTCACTGGACGTCCAGTGAGATCTTTGCCTTCAGTGAGATCTTTGCCTTCAGACGAAGCAGTGCTTTGTGTAGTATATCCCTCCTCTTATTGATATCCAATCTTTAAGTTCCTATTTAGGTCTGCGTAGGTTGTATGTACCGAGCCAGTATCCTCTTGGAGCGGTGAGGTATTATTACTCTAGACTGAAGGAAGGAGTCTTCACCCATATAACTTCTTCACTTCATATATGAAATCTATATCTCCATTGTCACCTAATAACTTTTGTATCTCTTCTACTTGCTTCTTTGTAAATGACAACTCTCCTGGAAATGTATTGGTTCTTTTCATTTCTATCTCTGACCAGCCCGTCATTGATAGTAACTTCATTTTGTATAGATCATGATTTCCTATTGTTACTATATCAAAATGATTTTGCAGTATCTGAAGTGCTCTTTGGACTTTCGTATCCTTATCAACACCATCTGGATTACGATCGAGAAAGTTATAAAGTAAATAATCAAGCTGTGTTTGCCACATTCCTCTATCACTCTTGGTATATAAATGTTCAATCCATTCTTCTCGTGTAATTCCATCATCAACTCTATCCATATTCTTAAATAAGCTTAATGCATGACTTAATGGATCTCTAAACATTAAATTACCAATGAATGCACATCCCTGTTCTTCAACGATGGATCTCCATTTATTTAAATATACATCGGCTGTTATATTTAAATTCATGGATGAATGATGACAGTGTGCTATTCTCCATTCATTTGGCTGTAAATTTGTAATATAGTTATTCATACCAACTTTGTTAGATTTGCCACCGCCATTAATAAATGTATCTTGTACTGTATATCGTAGTTGAACATTTTCATTCTCCTTTTTGCGGCCCCAATGTTCAAAGAAATCTATATCATATTTGTTGTTGTATTTAGTTAACCATGTTTTGATTGTACTTCCTCCAGTTGAGGGTATGTGATAGAAGAAGACTACTCCACATTTATGTGGTAGTTTTGATTCATCTATAGAAAGCGCTCGGGGTACTACTGTCTTTTCTGTTATTGATGATGGCTGTATATTGATATCGGGATCCCAATTTTGTAATGACGATTGAGATTGCTGCTGACCTAACCGATATGAGATTAAGCATACAATATACATGAAGAATAGCCAAACAAGTATCAATATGATCCTCCTTGATGAGTTATACTGCTGCTGCTTTGATGATGCAGTACGGGCTGTGCCTTTAATCGTCGTCATTAATCAATCTATTTATACTAGGTAATCTCTATGTATGAAGTATGGTGCATTGATATTTTGTGAGCTAAATTTATCGAGGATTGTGAGAGGCGGCTCAAGAGATATTTTCTATATATCTCAAGCAATAAGATTGAAATAGTATCAGTGTATCAACACGGATGATATGTGTGGCGCCGCCTCCTCAGTATTAGACCCTATTAGATAGACCTTATTTAGTGACACAATAAAACTCTAGGATACCGAGTTTATTGCAATCAACTCTCATAAAATTTCAATCAACAATAACAAACCTGGCCTCTCATAATATTACTACTCATACTGGCCTAAAACAAACAATGAGCACACTACAAATAAAGTCCTACTCCGAAACTATAGGAGAAGATACATCCAATCCATATCCACATCCATTATACTTAGTTTCATTACCTTTATTATCTTCTCAAAATAAAAATAAAGATGGTGCACCTACTACTAAAACTCAAAATGATGGTGTAGGTGATATTAATGAGGGTAAGGGTGAGGGTGGTAAAACAACAGAGGGTGGTGGTGAAAAGGAAGAGAGTGTGGATATGTTAGCATACGGTGGTGACGACGGCTGTATCTACCTACTAAACAATCACTCCTCAACTAATACAAAAGAAGGTGCACCTTCCAAATTATCAGACGGTGCACCTACCTCTACCTCACTGAACTCCTCTAATCCAATAGTTATTAGAAAGTACGATGATGAGGTAAAATCAATAGCAGTATCAAATGACGGATTAAGAATTGCTGTAGGGTTTGATGATGGTAATGTTAAAATTTATTCGTATGATAATTTCATTAACAACAATGACAGTAATAATAATGAGGTAGATGGAAGGGTGCACCATCCGTTTATTCCGGTCAAGGCTCTTACCAAGGGTGCTAACAAAAGCGGTGGAGATGATGAGGAGGGGTATAACAGTGACGATGGTAATGAAGGCTTCTTATCCCAAGCTGACTTGTCCCAAGACAATAACACCAACTCTACATCAAATTATGGTGAAGAAGTATTCGATGGACCAAGAGTAAGCTCCTCCATACGTCAATTAACATTCGATCCACGTTCCTCTACCTCAAGTATGAAAGGGTATTATCTAGCTATTGTTAGTGAAGATTCTGATAAACCATTATTGGTAGTGGATGTTACATCCTCTGAAAGTGTACAGACGAATGTTTATTTAGGTGATAAAAGTTGTGAGGAATATGATGGTGGTGGTATACGTTCATTATCATACACTACCCTCCCTTTTACTTCTTCCAAGGATGGAAGCGGCAAGGATGGCGGTGAAGGAGAAAGTAATACATTATTATCAACATTAGGTATGGACGGTAAAGTCATTACATGGGATGTATCAAGTACATCTGACCCAGACATGTTATGGGATATTGTACATAAGGATTATATGAAGGTTGTTACGAATAATGATGTTGGTGAATCTAGTGGTGCTGATGTTAAGGCATGTAAGTTGTTATGGGATACAAGTGGTGTTAGCGGTGGAAAAAACAAGGAAGAGAAGAAGGCAGTATTGTTTATGCCTGGTAAGACTGATATTCAATATCGTGTATGTCCACTATCGAAGAAGTCAACGTCAAGTGGTATTGAAGAGGCATTAACAACAATGGAATGTAAACAATACATGTCATTACCAATTAAGTTTATTGTTGATAGTAATGGATTGGGACATGCTGATACTATTGTTTGTATGGCTGTTCAACCATTTAGTAGTAGTGTAAGTGCAGATGGAGAAGAGGGGAAGAAATTGTTATTAACTGGTGGCAAAGATGGCAAGTTATTATTATGGGATATTAATTTGGAGGATGGTTCGGGTAGTGCTACTCCTGTCGTACTTCCTCCCCGTCGTGCTACTACTGGCGGTGAGGTTGTTGGCATTCCACCCATTACAAGTATCGTATGGCATTCGAATGATAAAGTGTATGTTGCCTTTGCTGATGGGACTGTGTCAGTTCAGCAACTTGATTTGACAAGTGGTAAGGAGGAGAAGGGTGTGTTTGCTGACGATGAGCTGTTGGCGGCCGCCAGCAAGAGTTCTGCCAAGGCAAGTAACAAGAGTGGTGTAGAAAGTGAGGCCGAGGAAGACTTGGATGATGATACTGTTGCTCTTGATGAGGAGAAAATGGCTTCGATTCGTCAAAAGGGTAATGACAATGAGGATGTAGAAGACGAAGAAGACGCGCTTGATACCTCAAGTAGTCCATCCAAGAAGGAGACTTCCAAGAACGACCAGACTTCATCTCCCGAAAAGAATGATGATGATGTCTCAATCCTCAAGAGTATGAAGAAGGATTCTGAAGCATCCAAGTTTATCGATGACGAGGCTGAGGATGGTGATGATGATGAAGATGCTGAAATTCAGTATGATGATGTTATTGCCAAGGAACCCACTAACGCCGAAGAATCCAATGGCGATAATGCCGATGACAATAACAAGGACAAGATCGATGAGGATATGGACATGTTTGACACAAATAATGATCCACTTGATGATATGGAAGCACCCGCCGCTGCTGCCGCGTACACCAACAACATTCCCCTCCAGCCGGCATTTGCCCCATCATCTACTCCTTTAACAGAACCGCGACGTATCCTATGTTGGAATCACGTGGGTGTTATCACCCTACGTTCTGAGGAGTCGGAGGAGAATGAAACGAATGGTTTGAATTTGGTTGATATTACCTTTCATGAAACTGCCGGCTTGGCTGGTGGACGTCGTCCTGCTTCATTTACTGATAATATGGGTTTCATCGTAGGCACGTTGGGCGATGAGGGTGCCATGTTTGCATCTGACCTACAAGAGGAGGAGGAAGACGAAGACGAGGAGGATGATTTCGGTTTAGGCCTAATGAGCGATGTGGCACGTAAGGCTATGCGTCGTTCAAGAAAGAAGAGTAGTAGTACGAATAGTGGAGGTAGTCAAATTTACTACTACCGATTTGAAACGTTTGGAAGAAGTAGTGATAAAGACTGGGTAATGGCTTTACCGGATGGTGAGAGAGCAATGGGAGTTGCTACTGGTGATGGTTTTGGTGCTGTGATTACAAGGTATGTGTTAGGCTTCATTTCTGAGGATATGATTGGTTGCTTTATTTACTCATCTATTTGTCTCTTTTGTTCTCTCTCCATACAACAACTAGTCGTCGATTCCTACGCCTCTTTACCATCTCTGGTATGCAAGGCCCCGTTCTTTGGATTCCTGGCACGCCCGTAACAGTTGTGGGCCGAGGTCGTTTCGTTGCTGTATTCTACCACCGTTCCGTCACACCTGCACAAGATGGTACACAGCTCCTTGGATATTCAGTCTATGACGGTTTGACTGGAGCTACCGTAGCCGATGGGGAGGTATCAGGAATGAGTCCTGGCAGTAAATTAGATTGGGTAGGGTTTAGTGAGAAGTGTGTATTGAGTATCATGGATAGTGATGGTATGTTATCTATGCTTGCACGATACCCAAGTAATAACAATGACGCTAGCACAAACAATGGCAATTGGATGCCACTATTGGATACTGTTGGGCTTAAGAAGAGTACTCATGATATGTACTGGCCGGTAGAGGTGCATGGAGGCAAGTTAGTTTGTGTCTTATTGCGTGGCGGGAAGGAGTATCCCGATGCCGGCAGGAGGCCGGTAACAACCACATTGAATTTACGAATTCCCTTAGCCACAAGTTTGACTGCCAAGAGCGGAGCATGGGAAGAGACCTCCAATCGAGCAATCTTTGCATTGAACCAAGACAAGGTATTGGATGATTACTTGGTATCAACTGGAGATGCGTATGAAGATGAAATCGAGGCGGAGTATGAACAAAAGTGTGCTCAAGTTGATAAGGTCACAATGAAGCTTTTCAATACCGTCGTCCAAGCAGGTAAGGTTGAACGTGCATTCGACCTAGTCAAGCGTCTACATTCCGAGAAAGTGCTGGATGTGGCCATTACATGGGCTGATCGTCAAGGCCAACGCAAGCTGAGTGATCGCATTGAGGAGTACAAACTTCAAAAGTACCCACCCATCGAAGATGATGATCAATTCGATGATTCGGCCAGCTTTGATTCTGGTGCGCATAGTGAGAGGAGTGCAAACTTTGCCGAGATGGAGGAAGACGAGCAGCCCGTGATTACTACACGCAAGGAACGCATGCAGCAGATGCAAAGGATTAGTCCTGATGCTGTACATACTCCTCGTCAGCGCTCTGGAAATGCTGATGCTGAAGTTGAAGGAGAGTATACTACGGATGAGGAGAGTCCACCACGTGAAGAGTTGAAACGTAAGTTTGATGCATCCCCAGAGCAGCCGATTAAGAAGGCTAGAGTAAATCCTTTTGCAAAGAAGAAGCTTGAGAGTCCAGCCAGGCCTGGACTAATGTCAAACATTGCTAGCCCAAGCCGAGCCAAGCTCTCAAGACAGAGCACATTCGCCACGTCGGCTCGTAAAGCTCAAAGGAAGGGTAAACAAATCGTCTAAGAAAGATAAGGGACAGAAGTGAAATGTAATGTTTGTGTGTCTATATTATAGTGACTAAGATTGAAAATTAAGTTTTAGTTTTAGTTTTAGTTTTAGTTTTAGTTTTTATGTTATTTTTTGTCTTGTGAGTGGGGATCGTAAGTCCGCTCTAAGGACTGATGCACACCCGTGACTCTCCCTCACTCGCCGCAGGAGCTCATGGATCGACCTACGGCCGCCTGCCCCCGAAGGGGGCGGCGGGATCTCCAAGAACTGCTGGCCTCGCTGGCCTCCCCGGAGCCAGTCACTTATTGGTTATCCGTGATTTGGCTATATAGATTGAAAATTAAGTGAAGTCTATTATTGAGATCCTATATTGAAAGCGCCTGCCTACTTTTTTAGTTGTATATTCCGAATTATTAAATGAACAGTATGTATGTGTCACTGGGCAATTCTTTGTACAACTGGATCGATATGACAAATGTCAATCGTAAAAAATCCCGGGAATAAATTTTTTGTACTTATTCCGGATAAATTAAATGAACAGTATGATAAGAGTGTACGTATATACCGTATATTCTGTGTGGCGATGTAATAAGTGTCAATCCACTTTTTGGATTTTCTAATTCGGAATGAGCTCCCAACGCATGCCATGTTTCCCTCGACTCAACGCACTGACGCATCACACTCAACCGACCAAATGAATTTGCTGCCGACAATTAATGAGGCAACTACATGAGTTATTAGATTACTTATTGCAATAGAGATGTTGGAAACAGAAGGCGACGATGAGGTAGGCCATTACTACCGGCAAGAAGAAGACGACAAAAGAGACGATAAAAGTAAAGGCGAATCAGATGATGATAATAAAGAAGAGGAGGGCGATGATCAGATGTCATTCACTGGGTTGTGTAACTTCTGTGATTTTTCTTCACAGTTGTATGCAGAGTGTGAGGAGCATGCTCATCGATGTGTAGGAACTAAAATACTTGCAAAAAGAAGTCGAAAGTATTGCAACTATTGCAGTTTATTTAGTGTTAGCAAATCAGAGGCATACAAGGAGGGAGATTTCAAAGTAGAAGAAGACTGCTACCATTGTGGAACCAATCGTAGTAGTGGCGATGAGGAGTCTACCTACACCTCCGATGACGAGTCTATCGATAACGATATCAGAGAAGAAAATGAGAGTACATTATCATCACAAAACAACAACGACGATGACGACGATAACATCAACAATAAAAACAACGATGACTTCAACAATAGCAGCAACAACAATAATGATGACACTGTGATATACAATAGTAAATCATTTACACGATCTGAATATAATGAGATATTAAAAGCGCTGCGTAGTGGAACATTTATAGCCGGTGGTGGTGTACCATGGGAAAGACGAGAAGAAGCATCAAAAAAAGGAAAAGAGTATGTCTATCGTCCTTTTGGCAAGTATGGAACAGGTTATTATTGTGTCGATATACCAGAGAGTAACAGTAACAACAATAATGATGACACTGTTGTATATAATAACAAATCATTTACACGATCTGAATATAAAGAGCTACTAAATGCGGTGCGTAGTGGAACATTTATAACCGAAGAAGCATCAAAAAAAGAAGGAAAAGAGTATGTCTTTCATACTTCCGGCAAGTATGGCAGAGGTTATTATTGTGCCGATATACCAGAGAGTAATAATAAAAAAGAAGTAGTATTATTCGAATTCCATGGCAATACTATCAAACCTCCAAAGAATGGCGATATATTCCAACCACTTGAAGTCGTCCAACTCATCACATCACTAACTGTTAAGGGTACATCCAAGAGAGGAGAACTCATAACACTACTACTGCAAAAGAAGTTAGTCAAGGGGAAAACAACTCTGTATGATACCCTCAAAAAGTATGAAGAAGGTAAAGAATTCAAGTTAACCTGGAATGAGAGGGGAGCCCCAAAGAAGAATAAAGAAACTACAATAAGATATACACATGCAATTAATGCCAATCGTAAAAGGAACCCTGCCAATATTGTTCAAACAGTACCATCACAAAGTATTAACAAGACAATTAGACAACAGATTAGATATGATATTGGAGAAGATACATGTAGTGCTGGCAAACATATTGATAAGAAGGGATGGAGAGGAGAACTATACTTAGAAGTTACACCAGTTCATTTCTCAGAAGTCGATCAAAATGATTCATTTTGGTCTAATAGAGGCGGAATACTACATAAAAGTGTAGATCTGACGAAACCCACAACACTGGACATATGTAAATTTCTTGGCCAAAAAGATAAATCTTATGCAGAAGATAAAGATGAGTGGATTCCCTTCCCAAGAGCAGAGAATACAATCTGTAGACTCTACTTCAACCCAAAAGAGTTTCCTCCGCCCCCCATCCATTTGTCTGATGAAGATGGCATCAATAAAACATTTGCCAAGCTAAAGAATTACATTATGGTTAGTTCTACATCAAGTAAAAATCCCAGATTAACACGCTATTGGGACAAGAGTTACAACTATCGAATTGGCAAATCGAATTCAGCAGTAGTATGCAATGGGGGGAGTAAGGAATACCGAAACAAAGTATTCAGATGTGCTCATGCATACAAGAATGTACAAGGCACAAAACAGTCATGTCCCATGAGCTTTACAGTTTGTTGGGATTCTTCTGGATACTACATTAATCTCATGACAAAGTTGAAGAAGAAAAGGCAAATTGGTAATAGTTTCAAGATTCTTCCTGGAACTAATACTACTGGATGCCCATGGCACTGTTGTGGATCACACGAGTTGCTTCAAAGATGTGGGATATGCAATCAAGTGCAATTGTACTCGGAAAGTTTGCATGAACATATGAAGATATGTAAGCCAAAGAAGAGTCATGTTCAATGTTTGAATGGTACCTTTTGTGATGGAGGAATCTGCTCTAAAGATTGAATTCTAAATAGTTAGAGACATTTTTTGAATAGTACTTTTTACATAGTTATAATACGCGACGCGCTAGCCCGCCGAAGGCGGCTAGTACTAGTTATAAGTCGTATTGAGAGTAGTAACAGGTTTGATAGCAAGATAATTTCCTAACTTAGCACTGATCACCCATAATGTAGTCAAGATAGTTATAATGTGAAGGTAAAATCCCATTGTTGTTTTCTCAAAAGATATTTGCAAATTGAGGCAGTCAGAACCTAGATGCTAATCTCAAGCTCCAAAAAGCAGGCAGTGATGCAATGTCGATTGCTCATCTCATCATCTTTCTAAATTTGATGGATTTTCAACTTGAGACTCGATATATTATGCTGATCATCACTCATGACGATTGCATCAAGTTTATCAATATTTGGAACTCTCTTCTAATGTCATATCTCATTTGTTAACATCTCATCAACACTCCTCAACCCTTGCTTTGTAGTACTGAAGCATGTTTATAATTTATCTAAAATGCTTATGCAAATTGATACCTCGTCTTGATAATATAACTATGGTATCATCCTCTCCGTGTGTTCCTCGTCAATCTACTTGACACGTTTTGAATATTGCACAACCTTCTTGGCAATTATAAAAGATAGGCATTAATCTAAGCCCATATTTCTTTACTTCGTCAAATTTCACACCTCTACAATACTTGACATATTGTTCGTTGTCACTTTGAATCAACTTGTGTTGCAGATACAAATAATGGATGGGCTTACCGATATAGTTGGTCCTTAATTTCTTGATACACCAATGCACTAAACATCAAATCTAATATATTCCAATACTAATTGGTTGATACAATTGGCGGTACTCCTAAACTAAAGTCGATAATTAAATTATTATCACTATTTTCCAAGATGGTTATATAGCTTGTCTATCAAAGATCTAATGTACGTATCCTAAAGGAACGAGAGAGCGAGAGAGAGCACACCTCATACCTACAGCACTTGTTGTTTCTGGAAATATATCGCCCAAATGCATAATGATGAATCGATTTCATATCATACTCACTTTATTGTTTATCAAACGGATGAATATTTTAGATCTAACGCCATCTATCATCGCCACATTTCTCATTAAATCGCATAATAATCACCCAACTGATGGTTTTGATCGCCTATATTCTTTTTTATGAGTGCCAATTCTGTGAGTAGTGCCAACTCCTGTGAGTATCGTAGCGCTGGAAAAGTCGTCTGAGTCTGCGAAGTCACTAATCTCCCTCTCTATTGATCCCCCATCGCCTATCACTCTTTTGCCTGACAACGATGTGTAGTGATATGCCTCCAGGGATGTAGTCTCTCTCTTCTTTTCTCGTTTCTTTCCATCCTCATCGCTGAAATGTAGCCTCAACGCGCGTAGTATTAGCAATAAGTCGGTTCGTGCCATTATGCCTCCATATATTTATATATCCCATACTATTCAATTGCTATTAACGATAATAATACTATCAACTACTATACTAACCAACTCTTCGGGTAAGTTATTGTCAAACTAGTTTGTATATTTTCGGGTATTGTCTTTGTACATATTGTTTATTGACATACTTATATGATATGCACATTGTTCTCCTCACCCAACACAACGAAACATTATAATCAACAACGATAATATCACATGATGTCAATGCTCATCTCTAACAACATACTGTGTTCTCTTAATTCAATCAACCTACTTCCATCCAACGCCAACATCATCATAAACTATATATACTCTATATACCATACAACAAAAATCACGAACGACAACTATACACATTCTCCGCGGCGTCCTACATACCTCATGCCCCGTCGACGTCGATATCATCTATATCATTTTTGGGATTCACATCATTACATTCCCAACGCTCATGTATTCTCAACGCTATATGTAAATGGATCATCTCATGCAGTAAATAACATCATGAAGTCATTCACCATTGCATTAGCTTTAATCACTACCGGGGCATACGCTTCTACATCTGGTGGCCTTGCCACCGAGGATACTGACCTCCGTTCCCTTGTCGAGGCTTTGGCCACCAAGGTTGATGAGCAGTCCAACAAGATTGATCAACAGTCTAACGAGATTGCATACCTCAAGAACAAGATGATCCAAGGCAAGAAGAAGAAACTTCGTGGTCTACGAGAGGACGAAGTTGATCAAAATCTTGAACAAGTGTTCTACTTTGACAAGATTAAAGCGATAGATGATGCCCTCACCACAATTCAAGGATGTCTTGAATTCAACACAGCAGATGGAGGAACATGTACAGTAGGAGAGAATGCTGCTTCTGTAACAGTCTTTACTGATAATATCCATCCCAATGGTGATGGTCCTATCAATGTATCAGGATCTGGTCTCACTGCTACAACTCTCAAGGCGACAGGAATCCTAGAGTCTGGTGTAGGACTTGTTGGTGCTTCTAGTACACCTGCTCTTGTTCTAACAGGCGATCTCCAAGTAAATGGAGCAATCCATTCATCAGGGGAAATCACATCTGAAAGCTTTATCACTGCTAAGTCTGGCGCTATGGACAGTGTAGAACTTACTGCTGAGGCAGCGACCCGATTGGCTGCCGATGATCAAGAAGTAATAGACCGTAACATGGCCATTGCTGATGCCATTAGTGACGAAGTGGATGACCGTAACATGGCCATTGCTGATGCCATTAGTGACGAAGTGGATGACCGTAACATGGCCATTGCTGATGCCATTAGTGACGAAGTGGATGACCGTAACATGGCCATTGCTGATGCCATTAGTGACG
>Ga0214480_100168_pt1 | contig 31365 bp, 24 predicted proteins | sample M1_20Mar14CPVII9_3_FD_165042 | JGI IMG/M metagenome (GOLD analysis project Ga0214480, IMG submission 165042) | Marine eukaryotic communities from Monterey Bay, California, United States - M1_20Mar14CPVII9sort6BwellE17 | ecosystem: Environmental > Aquatic > Marine > Unclassified | place: USA... | reverse complement strand
TTTGCTGGGCTGCCAAGTAACCTTGCTTGACGCAACAAAGGACTACTATTATTGGGCTGATGGATAACCTTGTTCATCGCAATACAGTACATTAATACATTACAGAACAAGTCGGTTTCTGTAAGAGGCAGGTACCAAGGGTGGGAGGGTGGGCAAAAAATTAAGCTCTACAAAACCCATCAAGCAAAGTAACCTACATTGATGGGCCGCCATTGAGAGAGGCTCGACAATCACACAGAACAATGGCAATACAACAAAGAGTTCTCGCAGAATCAACCGCACGTGATCAACCGCGTCAAGTTTATTCCTTCCTTCAAGAACTACTTCGAACAGTATCATGTGTGAAGCTGGTATCCTAGTTCTAATCTCTATCTCTGTATCCGCAGACATCTCAGGAGTCTCATATCCCGCCGTAATATAATCTGAATCTTACTAAGTAAATCCGACAAGTAATTCCTATGGAACATGGTCTATACGCAGTATTTGTGTCACCCAATTAAGTTGGGGGCATACTCCAAACAGGTTGGATATGCATACTACAATCAGATAATGTGAAGATGTGATATACTCTGCACGTTGGATGATGGATAGTACTCTCATCCCATTGATATATATAATCCAATACATTGATTGTATCCACTACTGCATCAAAACAACAGTACTCCGCAGCATATAACGCTTTCAGACTTGCTCCGATTTTGTTCTTAACTTGTCAAGTATACTAATACTACTACGAGTCCACCACCAAGGTAAACACTACTGGATGCTCTGGCAGTCTGGCCGTTTCGGTGTAAGTTGTACCCGACCATTTCTATCCACCTAGATGAGACAGTGGCCACATATTGGGGGTGTAAGTTATTGATTCGATATCTTTGAAATAATTGGGAGTCTTTGAAACTAACTGGGACTATATGTAGAATAGAATCAAATCCTAGAATCTAGAAGCAAACAATTAGATGATGTTAATACGCCGTCTACCATCATCATCTATCCTCTTACTACTCCGATCTGCATCGTCATTCACCCCTATCAATAAATTAGCCGGATATTCAACCTCCTACGTCTCTGCAACTTACAACACTCCAACAACTTTCGGTACCCTTCCAAACAAATCTTTTCTTACCAAAACTAACATGGTGACAGTCTCTACTGAAGAAGATCCATACACCTGGTTAGAAGAAGTTGAATCAGATGAAAGTATTGCATTTGCAAAGGCCGCTAATGGTATGTTTTTTATATGTAGTGTTTTGCAATAATAACTTAATGTGCACATCTCATGCACCTAATTTTATTACATTAACAGAGAAATGTTTAAAGCAGCTGGGTGATCCTTCTGATACTGAAACCTATAAGCGTGTATTAGATGCATTAGAAAGTGATGATCGTATCCCTCATTGTCGATTGTTAGGTTATACCGATGATGGTGATAGTTTGTTGTATAATTTTTGGAAGGATTCAAAGAATCCAAAAGGATTATGGCGTAAAACAACATTAAAATCATATCGATCTGATAATACCGAATGGACTACAGTGCTTGATTTAGATAAATTGGCAAAGGAAGAAGATATCTCATGGGTGTGGAAAGGTTATGTTGCATTACCTCGAAACAAAGATGAGAAGTCTGGGTATAAACCAAGCACTGATTCATCTCCACCAGAGGGAAGAGTTACCAGGGTATTGCTCCAGTTATCACGCGGCGGTGCTGATGCAACTTATCTTCGTGAATTTGATTTGTTGACCGAATCATTTGTGGATGCCGATGGAGATGATATGGGCTTCACTCTTCCCGAAGGGAAAACTCGTGCTAGATACAAGTCTAGAGATATGCTATTAGTTGGAGCAGATACAGGTGAGGGTAGTATGACTACCAGTGGTTACCCTAGAACTGTGCGTGAGTGGAAGCGAGGAACAAAAATTGAAGATGCTCCTATTGTATTTGAAGGAGAGGAAACTGATGTCAGTTGTGGTCAATATAGCTATGACGAAACTCATCGTGACGGTGGTGAATTGTATGAGGTGCAATCTAGGAGCATCGACTTTTACAATTCATTCTACTTTGTTAGGAGTGATCCATCTGATGAGTTCGTCAAATTGGCTATCGATGAGAAAACATCTCCATCCTTCTTTGGTCGTTGGTTACTACTTCACATCAAGTCTGATTGGGAACCAAAAGATTCTGGCAGCCTCGGAAAGGTGTTCAAAACGGGAAGTTTAATTTATGTGGATGCTCAGGCATTCTTGGCATTTAGCAAGGCCAAAGCAGAGGGTAATGAGGATGCTATCAAGGAGGCAGCAACCAATCTAGAGTATCACATTCTATTTGAACCAACCAACACCACATCTTATGCAGGATATAGTACCACAAAGAACTACTTGATTCTCTACATGCTTGATGACGTGAAGGAGAAGATAGAAGTCAATCGCCTTGGCGAGGGTGGCGGAGCGTTTGTCTTAGAAAGTGGTGATAAAGAGGGCGGAATGCTGAGCTTGTCCGCCAGCGGAATCGACAGTAGGGATTCAGACTTGCTGTGGTATACTACTAGCGGTTACCTCCAACCTTCAACCCTACATATTGCAGACGTGACGAAGTATGGTGAAGACGACTTTATTATTGACAAGCTAAAAGCTCTCCCTGATATGGTACGTGGTCTCTTTTGCTTGTTGTTTTATTTGATATCTTACTGACTTTCTCTATTCTGTTCACTTACTTTATAGTATGATGCATCCGGATTCGAAGTAAGTCAACATTTTGCGACTTCAAAAGATAATACAAAGATCCCGTAAGTGTTATATTATAAGAGTCAACTTTCATATGGTACAGATGCTAACAATATACTTTTTGTTCTCATATAATGCAGATACTTTATGATTGCCAAGAAGGGACTTGTCCTGGATGGAACCACACCTACTTTGCTTTATGGCTATGGAGGTTTTGAGATCAGCTTAGGCCCCCGATATGCAGCCACTGTTGGTATCAGTTGGCTTGAGAAGGGCGGTGTATATGTCGAGGCAAACATCAGAGGAGGCGGCGAGTATGGACCGAGTTGGCATCAAGATGCATTGAAAGAGAATCGTAATCTCTGTTATGAAGATTTTATTGCTGTGGGCGAGGATCTTGTTGAGCGTAAAGTGTGCAGTCCAAAGACTCTTGCTTGTCGAGGAGGAAGTAATGGTGGTTTGCTTACTGGCAACATGCTAGTACAAGCTCCTGATTTGTTTAATGCAATTCACATCGCTGTACCTCTTCTCGATATGCAACGCTACCACAAGTTATTGGCTGGAGCGAGTTGGATGGCAGAATATGGCAATCCTGACACTGATGATTGGAAGAACTTCCTCCATAAATATTCTCCCTATCACAACATTGACGAGTCACGGGAGAAATATCCTAATGTGTTGCTCACAACATCAACAAGAGATGATCGTGTTCATCCAGCACATGCAAGGAAAATGGTAAAAAAGATGTTCGATAAGGGCGAAGGAAAGGATTGGCCTGTATTCTATTATGAAAACATTGAAGGAGGACACGGAGGCGCAGCAGATTCCAGGCAACAAGCATTCATGACTGCTTTATCATATGACTTCATGTGGCGAGCATTAACTGATTCTTTGCCAAAAGATAATTGAGACGATAAGACGTTTTTGTATAGGCATGGCTAATTGTTAGTCAATCAATCTACCCTCATTGAAATGCATCTTTATCATCTTCATTCATGATATCAGATATTGACGATAGCCAATCATCTTCATAGTTTTCAGCTGCCACCGCTGAAGATATTTTGACTACCTCGTCTTCATTTATAACATCATCATATGCACTCGGTATATCGTCGTCTTCATCCTCTATCGGCTGATCATCTACTCTTAATGTCTCTTCATCACTAGGAGTAGAAACCACATTACTTGTTGAATTGAGAGTCTCACTGCCAATATCAGTTGTATTGCTTGTTGCATCTACTACATCTTCCTTTGTCTCTGTTTCATTAGATCCAAATATACTAGCAAGCACTGTTGCCCCGGCAATAGTCGTCCCCACAACCCCAAGACTGTCAAAATCTATCTCATTCTTTGTTTGATTCTGTCTTTGAAGTCTCTTCTCTTTCTTCTTTCTCTCTACTTCTAATTGCCTTGCCTTTTCCTCTTCTTTTTTCTTTTCAAGTTCTTTGAGTTCAGCTTCTCTCTCCTGTTCATATTCTATATCTTTAACATTCCGAAGCAAATCAGGATTAGCTCGAAGTTCTTTTAATTCAACTCTACCTCGATCAAGTATATCCAAGTATGATTGTGATGGAGGACGAGAAGCAAGTGCATTAATCGAATTGTAATCAACATTAGCTCTAACTTCTCCCGGCGCAAATTGCAATTCATGAACTCTGTTCAGAGGTATACCGCCAATCAAACAACTCAATAAAGCTGGACCTGTCCCATCAGGAAATACCAATAGTATAGTATCGCCACTGAAGATAAGCGTTTCAGAAACGGTTCATGAAGATGAAGAGAGGAGATAGTAACTTCTGTCAGTGTATGTGGTTTGTAAAGGCAATCAAATAAAGGTAGACTAAGTTCAAATAACTTTGCCAACACAAACCGCACTTTCCTATACAGTGTCTCTAGAACGCTCATTAAGTTTGTCAATCGAACCACTTGATTACTCAGTGTTTCGGCAGGTGTACCATCTTCATTAGACGGTGGTTTCCCACCCTTACCATTTGGTCCACCCTCATCAACATCCATTGCCCATACTGCCTCTTCAGTTGCATTTAATTGTGACCCATCCCATCCACCGATAGCACGTGGATCCATGTAATTGAATTCAGGCACTAGTCTATCCCTTCCGATCTTTAATTCATCACCGACTATATTGGCTGAATCTATACTTGCCGCTGCTAAACTATACCGAACTACAGTAGGTTGTGATGCGTATTCTTTGATATATCTACATGCTTCTCTAACTTGTTCATCTCCAAGGTCTGATAGGGCTGCTTCTCGATTTGTCAAAAATAAGGGATTAGTACTCCATATATCCTCAATTTCTAATTCACTTAATCCACATCTCATGAAATGATATGTATTTAATAGTGGTTCTTTACAAGGGAAGCGGACGAGGCCTCTTGCATTTGCAAAAGATGTAGATGAGCCGAATAATATAGATGTTGTTATGAGAGAAGAGGATAGAAATGATCTCCGTGATTGTTCATCATCATTCGGTGGTATACCATCATCATCATCATCTATGATATTATTGTGTACATTATCATGAGATTGCAAAGGTATATTACCGCTTCCATAAACAACCTTCGGTATATCTATTCTATTGGTCCATGATGACGTAGGTTTTTGAGTTGTCGGCTGTAGTGCTCTATATGAAACGACGACTAACCCATGAATTTAATACTAGAGATGACGCTACATGCAGCCGTATAGCAATGAGTATAAGAGCGTGGAGATCATCATATCACAGCAATGAAATCCTGTGCGTTTGGTATGGGTTTGGTCAATGTGACAGAGGTAATCCATACCAAATCCATACAGCTTACCAAATCCACAGCCATATCCATATTTGGTATCTTTATTTGTACTTCTCTACAATACGGCTTAAATTGCTAGCTAATTCCATGCCAAATCCATAGTAGGATACTGAAAACGTCGTATCCATACTAAAACATACCGAACCCATAGAATAAACGAGAAAGTTGCCGTTATGTATGATTTCGCTTAATGTACACTGACAAAATTTACTAAGTAACTCTGCTCATAAAATCACTAAGTTTGAAAATAACAACAACTCGACCAGTGATATAATAGCAGATCGCATCCCCCACAATATGTAGAGAGCGTCCATCAATCATTTATCCTATTGCAATATAATAACAACAATAACAATCTCTTAGTCGACCGCCGTGCCGCCGCCTCTGCGTCAGCAGCAGAGAGGCCAGAGAGAGGCTGATCTCATCATTCGAACCACAACACACATCACCTTCTTTAGTAGTTGTCAACACATCACCTCCTCCATACATCTTGATTCATGATATAATGATGATCCTGTGTATGATGCATCGATCGGACGAGAGGGACATTCACTGGCAATCGGCAACGAATGATAACGGCGAAGAGTGTTGATGTGGTAGTTGATGTAGGTTGATGTGCAGCTTCGATTAGTGAGTGTCAAGATAGATCAAGACGAGATGAACTAGTAGCGTGTCTACTCTTTGGTATGATAATATGAAGGGACGAGGCTGATGCTTCATGATATTGTATGGTACAATCTATTTGCTGAGGGTTGCTATTATGTGGTGATGTGAGTGATAGACGATAGATGGTAGAAGAAGAGTATAATCTCAACATACGATAATGTGAGGATATCAAATATGTCAGAGGTTGTGGGGATCGATAGAGAAGAGATGTGTTCGTAGAACAGAAGTGCAATCATCATCGTTATCAAATAGATAGAAGGCTAAGCGTAAAGTAGCAATATGATAAACCAACCAACGATATTTGATTGCAATGGAATAGACCATATCCATACAAAGGATACCGGGTATACCGCTGATCTCAGAATTAGTGATATGGATTTGGTATGGTTACTGTATATCGCTAATCTATGGGATCGGTATACCACTCTTCTCCAGTTTGGCCCACTCTTCTCTAATTGGTATGGGTTTGGGTTTTAGCGAGTCTATGACGCATTTAGTATTTACTCTATGGATATGGCCAAACCCATGAGTACCACATTATGGATATGGCAGCACTATTTACCAAATCCATACCAAATCAACAGGATTTCATTGCTGTGATCAACTTGCAAACAACAAAGTTCCACTGAGTTTCTCTCATTCTCTCGCGTTATGTCATCAGTCACAAGGCCAACACCACCAAGCGGGGGAAATTTACAGCCTTTCGTCACATCCATCAAGTCATCTAATTACTCTCCTTGCTATAAAAGTTGGAAGAATATTGGGTGTTGATAGCATAAAGCAAATATATAATTCATCTACATTGTCCTATTCGACTGTTTCTTTATTTAGAGCACGCTTACAATAGTTACAATAGTGTGCCATCATTTTCAACTTTACTGCAATACATTCATCACATCATTCATTCACCAGCCATCAATATAACATAAGCATGACTTTCAACAAACAATATACATATTACTGTATGATATTTGCATCATGTATGTGTTCTTTGTCATCTGTAGAAGCATCATTATCATCAGCGGTATCGCCTTCACTACCCTACATCAAAGATGATTTGCAATTGCCATCAACATTTCCTAGATCTCATACTCAGACACATCATAGACAAAGAAGAACATCATCGGATATCAATAGAGCAATGTATTCTAATGACCTTGGAGATTTGGCATTTATAAACCCTCATCAAACCTCCTCTACTCGATCCGTATCAAAAAGTGCACAAGATATGCACAAATTCCAGTATCTCACATCATCTCAGTCTCAATCCATCAATACAAGATTATACATGTCAACACCAAACAAAAGGCGAACACAACAACAAACAACTAGTAGAAATCGTGGTGCCAATGCAGCGAATCATAACAGAAGAGGACATACATTCCGTACATTAGAAGGTGGTAATAAAAAGATACATCGCAAAGGTGCAAATACAAAACGTGCACCAAGATGGGAAAGGGAGGGTGATTTGTTGTATGCCGAGGTTACTAAACAGTTATTAGATTCAGATAATAGTGAAGGCAGTAGTGGTAGTAATGAGGTATTGCTATCATTGGCTGATAGAAAGATAGAAAGTGTACAAGATGTATGTGATATGTTAGCACCATGGACTGCTACTGATGAAGAGTTGATAAAGAGAGCAAATACAAAGAAAAAGATAGCTCCTCCTCCCAAAGATGAAGAGGATGAATCAAACCAACAACCTACAAATAACAAATTACCTCCATTTCTATGGGGTTCACTACCCATTGGGCCAGTCCTAGCATCTCGATTACATGCAAGTCATCGATCACAACCAACCTCTGTTCAACAATCTGCATTCTCAATACTAACCGCAGGACTATCCAAGGGTAATAAGAAGAATACAACAACAAAACGTACCAATGCAATAATTGCCTCACCGACCGGTACGGGTAAGACATTGGCATATCTATTACCACTATTATGTACATCTCCTGGTGGGCAGAGTGGTGAAGGGACTGGTGGTGTATTAATTGTTACACCTACAATTGAATTGGCATGTCAGATTCAACGTGAGGTGGATGTCTTATGGCCTCCTTCGGATGGAGACGATGGTGAATCATCATCATGTTTTGTGGTTGGTGCTGTTGATGATTTGAACAACAATGTAGAAGAAAAAGAAGAAGATGATGATGACTTCATACCTCCTGGAAGAGTCATACTTCAATCAATTCAACATTCACCACTAATAGCAGGCACACCCAAGATGTTACGAATGCTCTATAAAGAAGCAGGACAAATAGTACATGAATATAATGATGATGATTATACAATAACACGTGAAGAACGGAAAACAGCTCAAGAATTACTGACTAATCTACGAGCAATTGTATTAGATGAATCTGATCGATTGTTACGAACAGAAGCGGTGGCACGTGAAACTACTGAACGAAAACAACATAAGATTGCACAACTAAATACATCTCATGATACCGGTTCTCGAGTGAAGAAGAAACGACTTGTGGTAGCTCGACAGACACAGACTGAGTTTCTATTGCGTGACTTACCCATACCATCATTAGATGATGTACAAATCATATGTGCCTCTGCCACTATCGGACGGACGATGCGACGTCAGTTAATGCAAATATTAGACAAACCAAGTGCCGATGCGGCAGCAACACTTATTACAGGAGATGAAGATGAACGAGTTAAGAGTAAAGATGCCGAAAGGAGGAAGAGTGTATTGTTACCTGGAAGATTACGACATGCATATCGAGTTGTAAAGGAGACAGAACCTGCATCAACAAGAGAACCATTGTTAGATAACATGACAAAGGCTGAACGAAATGATGAATTAAGAGCACGAGATACTATGAGTGCCTTATGGGATATAATGACTTCAATAGAGGATGCTAAACCAATCATAATCTTTCCTGGTCGAGTAGGAGTTGAACGTGTACAACGAGAATTGACAGCTCGAGGTCTTAGTGATGTTCGTACATTGAGAAACTTGGATGGTAAGTCACCCGAGGAGATGGAAGGAAAGGAACTCGACTCAGCAGTATCAATTGACAAGGATCAGAAATGGAAATCTATACCAGTCTATATAATTGGTGAGCGATTTGCTCGTGGGCTCGATCTACCGGACGTTGAGTATGTTTTCATGCTCTCTCCACCGTCTAGTGCTGCTGGATATGCTCACATGGCAGGCCGGACAGGTCGAGTGGGTCGTGAGGGTACTGCTATCACACTTGTCCGGCCAAAGAACAATGAAGTACAGAGATTGGCTGCCATTGCCGAGGCTTTAGGTCTCAAGTTTGCAGAGTCAATGTGTGGTGGAGCAGGAGGAGGCTTTGATGCCGATCAGAGTATAATAATACACGATGAAAATAAGGACACTTCTCATGATCAAACTAAGAATGATGTTGACTCGAAGGAAACGATAACCTATCCTTGGGCTCTTCTATCTGAGTCTCAATTGAGGAAGAAATTGAATAGTGAGCTGTCAGATTATCTAGTTAGTTATGGAGCTCCAATCGGCAGAAGACCAAAGAAGGCAGACCTACTCGCTGCTATTCAAGCTTTACATTCTAAAGTATAACTTACTACAATATACAAAACAAGAGGCAGACCTTTTATCTGCTATTCAAGCTTTACATTCTAAAGTGTAACTTCCTCCATTACACAAAACAAGAGCAACAGAAGTAGACGAGGCAAGGATCTTCAGGCTCCACTATGATGTTTGAGACGCTCACATTCAAGGTGCATCGAGTTCAATTGTTTCTTCAGTTGTGCCTCGAGCGAAATACGTGCTTCTTGTTCGTTTAGAGATCGACTTAATTGCTTACCAAAGTGTGCCAACTTCAACTCTCCAGCTTGGATTATGCGCTCATATTCGTAAATCTTATTGATATTCTTATTGCAAGTAGTTGTTAGCTGATGTTTTTCTTGTGTAAGAGCTTGGATAGTAGCGTTAGTCTCCTGAACCTTAATCATAAGACACTTGGACACCTCTCTTTCATCTTCAATAACATTGCCAAGTTGAATGGACTTCTCTTTGGAATCAGAGACAAGTTGACTAACCGTGGCTTGATGTAACTCAGATTGCTTTTCAATACTTGCTTCAAGCTCCTTAATTGTAAAATTATCTTTCTGATTTCTTACTCGAAAAGCTTCGCATTCAACTTCAATCTGTTTCACCTTGTGGTCAGTCTGTTGATTCATCTTTTCTCTTTGCTTGGCACACACTTCTTTAGTAGTAACAATCTCATCTTGGAGCTGCGAAACCTGAGTTGACAGTTCCATGTTGCTATCTTTTAGTGAAGTTACTTCCCTCTGCAGTCCTTCTACAACTTTACTAGAATGTCTAGCCTCATCCTTTTTGTCAGTTTGCAATACAGCTAGCTTTTCCTCTAGAGATGAAACGGTTGACTTGATATTCTTCTCCTTCTTGACACACATATCAAACTGAGTCTCAGCATCATTAGCTCGATTGAGTAGCGTTTTGACATTGTCCCTGTGTTCTTCTTCTCGGGATTCTGATAACTTTTCAAGCTTAGAGCATCTCTGTTGAGAACTGAGAAGCTCTCGTCGACACTGTGCACTTTCACTTTCAAGTGTTGTGTTTGTACGACGTAAATTGTCAATGAGCTTTTGTTGAGACCGAGTCTCCTCGAGGTGCTGCTCTTTTAATGTATCAATGCATTTGGTCTGTCCTTTAGTCCAGTTAGAGAGTTGATCTTTATGTTTCTCGACAATAATCTTAATCTCTGTTTCGAGCCTCTCATTCTTAGTCTGATACTTTACCTGAGAGATCTTGTTCTCTGCAAGCTCATCACGAGTACTCTTTAACTTTAGTTCAAGTGCAGTTTGCTCGTTCGTGGAACGGCGTAGATCATTCTTCATTGAATTAGCACTCTCTGTGGCCAACTTCTCATTATGCATTGCTGTCTTCATAGCCAAGTCTGCTGCACAAATCTTCTCTGCCTCACAAACTAGCTCGTTGCTCTTTGATTCAATCTCATTTGCTTGCTTGTCGACTTTACATGCCAATGTATTCATTTGTGTAGACAGATCTGATACTTCTTCGTTTAGTTGAGTCCTCTCAAGAATGCACGATTCCAACCTTTGAGCAGTATCAGATTGTTGATCTGTAGCTCTTTTGAGATTTGTATTTGCAAGCTCGAGTTGTTTGGTCTTTTGAAATAGGTCTACATCTCTTGTTCGTTTCTCAGCGAGTAACTTTCTTGCGGTTTCAAGACATGTAGATAACTCCTTGCCAAGAGAGGACACAGTCTCATCACGATTTGACAAAGACGAGTTGGCATCACGTAGCTCGGCAGCCAGCAGTTCGGACTGCTGATTGAGTAGTTTGAATTTGGAAACAAGTTTACTTTCATCTGACCTAGTATTGTTGAGGATATTCTTTAGTGGTGTCCTCGTTGATGATGTAGACGGCACTGAATGTTGGGTTGCCAGTCTTCCCCTTAGTTGAGAGTTTTCGTTTGATATGCGGCGGTTACTCGTAGTTAGTTCGTCGAGGCATCTCCCCTGCTCAGAGAGAAGCTGGCCTAGCTCCTCAATTCTACTCTCGTAGACATTTATATCATCGCCGCCGTCATTGTTGACCACATTGTGTGTAGTTGCAGTCGGCAATGGTAGTGACACACTTCTGCCTTTCTTACCACTCCGCGATAGCCTCCGAAATAGAAATGACATCCCAGAGTAAATCTATGTAGTCTTTGTTGTCCTGTCTCTATCGATTGAACTGATGTTGTTTATGAATATGTTTTTTTTGTTATCAATATTTTTTCAGTACCTTGTCTAGGTATGTATGATGGCGATACCTACCCTAATGCATATCAACTATGATACGAGCCCTTTTGCGGTGGCGGAGTAGTAGAGCTACTGTGGTATGATGTCTAAAGTTAGCAGGCGGCGGCACAAAAATAAAACTACACTAATGTTTACCCACTAACCTATGCCATCATCGACCTAAATCTGCTCAAGTGACAATCCACCGTTGTGCATTCTTGCTAGGTTCATGTACCATATAGACAACCGTTCCCAAACACCACTAATAAATCTCTTCCTAGCACCTCTCTTGGCAGCTAATCCTTGTTCATCTGCTAATCGTTTTAGTTCCAACAATGCCTCTCGTATATCCTGGGGTACATGTGGACAACTAGTCAAGTGGTTTGTCAGCTTGGAGAGGAAGGGTGAATCTGGTAATGTATGCAAGTCAATTGGAAATTGGTTCTTTCGTAGATCTCCCGTCTGTGCAGCACAGTGTTTACAGCAGAGACCCTTCGATCTGCCATTGGTGAGTAGCTTTCCCTCTCCCTTCTTTGTCATGCCATGTGGATTGAACGGGATGAGTTGATGAAAGATGAGGAAATCATAGTCGGACACAGTTGGGAAGTCACTCGTATGAACAAGTAGTGTTTCATTCTTCCGTGCATTGATAATGACATTCCTTGTAGGTTCGGTGGCAACATCTTCAAACTTTCGTAAAGCAGAGGACTTATCCTTCTTACTTTCATAACTTTCCCAGAACTGTGCCGAGGACATTGGATCCTCCGCGGCATCCATTAAACTTTGTAATGTCTCGAAGGGTTTGTCACTCGTGTTGGGCGGGGCACCGAACGTTAATCCAACACCTTGGGTAGAATCAACAATACCGATCTCGGCAGCTGCCTCGGCATAATATGCCTTGAGATACTTTTGGGAACGTTTCTGTAATCGACTCTGTCCTGCCAGTTCACGATACTGGAACTTGATTTCTTGGGGAACACATGGACAAGCAAAGATGTGTGTTCGTTGGAAGTTACGAACTGACTCGAAGATTGTTTCACGTTTGGATGGATAGCATACGGCCTGCTTTGTTAACTGTCGTTTGGGCATGTCTCTACAGAAGAAACATCGGAAGCCTACTTGACCAACTTTGGTAGGACGTGCACCTCGACCTATAGGTGTTTGAGGGAAGAAAAGGATGGATAGATTGATTGTGAGGTATTAAATAAAAGATACCAATAACATATATATAAACATTCGTTCAAATCTCTTCTTACCGGGTTGGGAAATATCATCCGGTTTTGCAACAATAACCTCAAGACAATGGCATCTTAAAAAGATATGCACCGCATCAAGAAACGTAGCATCCGATGGTATAACAAATGTTATTGGATGATTACTATTTACGATTGTATCCTCCTTATTTTTATCGAGTTTCTTGGATAAAGTTTGGAGACTACCCTTTGCTGTAATTGTTTTTTGTGGTGGTGTTAAATTATTACGTTGGGAGGAGATGTTGTCATAACTGGAATTACTCCTTGATACAACATTACCATATCCAGGTGCATATGGGATATGTAAAGGATTAATACTACTACTGAGATTACTACTATTATTATTAACATTGTTCAATTGTGATACCATATTTTTGGATTTATGATTTGATAATCTTGCCATGGCAGCGACCATTGCCTCCTCTGGAGAGAGTGCTGCCTGTTGATGTGTCATGTTATTATTATTATACATAGATGATGATGATGTAGGTATATTTGATTGTTGAGATGCCGCTGCTACTAATTGACTTAGTGGATCCATCGACGATGTTGTGGTGGGGGGAAGGTTGTGATATGATGACGATAACGTTCCTGCCATCGTTTGAGCAAGATATGCTTGATTTGTCATACTTTGAGATTGCGAAGACATCATATTTGATATTGATGATGACATACTATTATTATAGGGAGGATATGGTGATGCCGTTGGATATCCACTGTAATGACTGTTGCCATATGGTTGTTGATACGAGGAAGCATTAGGATACGGATAATTGCCGCCACCACCGTATCCTTGAGATGGCGGTAGCGACGCCGACGCGGCCGATGGGTATGATTGATTCATCATAAGAGCAGCCTGCTGTAGACGATATTGATTTGCTGCTTCTCTTGTTGTCGATTCATATAAAGCAGCAGCCTCAGCATTGTAAGAAAGATTATTATTTTGGTTTGGTAGTTGTGGTTCGTTCCGACGGTCATTGCCGTTGTTGTAGTAGCTGTTATCAGCCATTGTTCTTGCGCCTTATTGAAGAGAATTAGATATATATTATGAATGTTGCAACGGGCTAGTCGGGGAGAGTTGTTATACTTGGTAGGGATTGAGATTTATGGTAGATTGATTGCAACAACTGCAACAAATCTAATGGTAATAATAAAATGAGTACCGGATTCTCAATGTGTGGTATCTTTTCGTACTAAAACGACAATAATAATTATTGAAAAGCTGAATTTAGTCACTCTGGATTGAGAGACAATCTATTTTTCTTAGATACCGGTATCTCTTATCACTAATGGGCAATATCCTTATACCAAGTAAGATCGCCAATTAATTCCTGGATTAGATTGGCAATGATTATATTTTTTAGCCGCCGTATCATAGTCTCAACATTGCTAGCTTGCCAGTGTTTGGTATGTACACTCTTATTCATATTTTTATGCCCTTACTCCTGATACTTTAATAGACTCACCAGTATACGTTTCCTCTTCTAATATATATGTCATTTTACTTTATTTGGTACCAATTACCAAAGATTTTAGATTCAGGTAAACCGTACCAACTATAACACTTAGGTATTATATATACCCTTACACCAAAACAATAAAACTATGTCAGACTCCGAGGAATACGAATATGAATATGATGAATCCGATCAGGAAGCCATGGATGATGGTGGCGGTGGAAACGGAGATGATGATGAAGAACAATCCTTTGACTATACAGATGATGAAGGTGATTCTCAACCACAAGAGGATGGTGAGGCAGCATTGGAAAATGCCTATTATAATGCCAAGTCGGAACGTGATGATGATGAATTGGCCGAGGCACGTGAAACTTTTGAAAGTGTAGTACGTATGGAAATTGCACAGAATAAAAAGGCTGCTGGTATTGATACAACTACCGAGGATAACGGTGGTGGTGAAGATGATGCCATGGATGTTGAGGAGGGTAGTGATGTTAAATCAACAAATTTAACAACACCCCTAAAATATCATGGTTCGTGGAGTTACAAGGCTATTAAACAATTGGTAAAGTTACATTTACGATCCATGGATAGCACTGCCATTATGAAGGATTATTCACGTATGTTTCGTGTTGCCAGCGCATCTGATGCGGGTATTAGTCCCAATTATATGGAAAAGAGTGTTAATAGGATGTTGGATAGGGTTTCCAACCTTGTTGCCGCTGCTGGAAGTAGTGGTGGCGGAGAAGGTGGTAATGCATCACATGTAATTGCCCAGAATGTTTACGGTAAGTGCAATTCATATCATGTGCACACTAAATATATCTCCTTTACAATTGAAATTATCTCACCATATCACTAATTTAAAATATTATGTGAAGATTTAACATTGGAGGCATTCCATCCAACCACGGGTATTTCACCCAATGAACGTTTATGGTTCAAAACTAATCTCAAGTACGGACAATTATTGTATGAAATGAATGAAACTGCCAAGTTACAATTAGTTATTCGGGATTTATTGATTAGTTCTGGTCAACCTGTCGATGTGTTGGAAGGTGAGGGTGGTGGCGGTGCTACCACCGCTGGAGAGTCCACCTCTTCAGCTACTGCTGGTGGCAGTTCGGGTGGTACACACGTTATGGAAATTGCAGCATTACAAATCCAACTATATTCGAAACTCAAGGATACTAAAAAGTTACGTGCGGCATACCATCGTGCCCAGAATGCCCGGGGTGGTATTCCTCATCCTCGTACCAAAGCCCTCATTGAAGAATTGGGTGGTAAGATGCATATGAGTCAACGTAACTTCAATGATGCAAGTCAGGCCTTCTTCCAGGCATTCAAGAGTTATGACGAGGCTGGTGATCGTTCTCGTTTACGTTGTTTGAAGTACTTGGTCATGGCCAGTATGTTACACGCTAGTAGTATCAACCCCTTTGATAGTCACGAAGCACGTGCCCATCGTGATGATCCCGAAATTGTAGCCATGACGAACTTGGTACAAGCATTTCACAGTGGTGATATCAAAAAGTTTGAGAAGATTCTAAAGAAGAATGAAGGGCGTATTATGGATGATGAGTTTGTCCGGGATCATGTTGCAGACTTGTTACGGACTATCCGTACTCAGGTTATTATGCGTAATTACGCTTGTTACACACGTGTCCGATTGGAACGCATTGCACGTGATCTCAACGATATTCCAGTGGAGGATGTGGAAAGTTTGTTAGTTGCTTTGATTTTGGATGGCAAGCTCGATGGACATATTGATCAGGTCAAGGGTATCTTGGTTAAGAAGTCTCAAAAGATTGATGATGGGGAGAAGGATCCTGCTACCAATCCAGCGGTTGGTGGAGAAGGTGTGAGTGTCGAGTCTAGAAACTTGAAATCTCTCATGGAATTGACGTCTGCCTTGGAGCACTTGACCACTATGGTTTCGAAAGTAGGTGGCAACACCACTAGCAAATCATCTTCTGCTGCCTACCAGCCCGTTTTGCAGTAGAATGGAGACGGTTCAATCTGACAAAGAGTTTCACACGGCCTTTCCACATTTGAGTTGGTCATTACAATGCAATACTAGCCAAGGAAGAAATCAAATGCATATCTATATGTAGAAGTAAGATAGTGTTGATCAGTCAAACAAACCATTATATTTTTGTGCAAGGAACCTGCTTTTAAGCATATAGCATCCCATCATATCTACATCACACATCTCTTATCAATATATACAAGACAAAACATAAGAACATATATCCTCCTCCTGTCCCTAAGCACACCTGGCAGTTGTTTGCTTGATAGATGGTCCATGCTGAAACTTAGTAATTCTCCTCGTCCACTCCTTGGAGAATGCCGAGTTTATTTCAGACTCACGGGCAATATAGTCCTTATCACCTCTTATGATACCAACTCGTTGAGCCTTCTGCACTGCAAGGACTCGTTGTATCGCTTGCTTTCTTTGAGAATATAAAGTCTTCAATACTGCTGGGTCAATTAAATGCTCTATGCCATTGATAAACTCTTTTGAGTGTACTTTAACCTTCCTTTCTGGTGATTGATTTGCAGCGGAGTAGGCTATTTGTTGCATGAGCTAAGTATGATGAATGGATGAAGTGAAGAAGGAGATAGTATCAGTATCATATCATGTGATAGTATCTCAAACATATCATATGCACATCTCGTGCTTACCTTGGCAGTCTTTGTTTTTCTAAGAGCTTTAGAAGTATACATTGCTTTCTTCTTGAACATGGCTATATCCTGCTTTGTATACCATACATCCCTCATCTCTTTATCACTCTTCTGTTCAGTGATGAGAAGAGAAGAGTATTCTGCAAATCTTAGCCGTTTGCTCGAAGTCTGTTGCCTTTGCTCGATCATCATCACGTCGTCCATCATATGCTGATACATCTTTTACGTACCGAGCTAACACGGTATGAAGGCAGTAGGCCTTCATGCAGTAACGAACAACATATCATGCTAGCTGAGCATTAGGTATCAGTCACTATGTTCATCATGTGCATAACTGCCATTTTGTTCTGTGATCTACAAACGATTCCGCAGATATCCCAGGGGATTATATGCATGCAGTTTTCTCAACAATTAGCACTAGATTTCTATGACCCTCATTTGTCATGACCCCAATAAGAAAAGAGTGATACACAAGAAAGAATTGTTTCTCTATGCAGTATTGACTGTCTATGCAGTATTTCAAATGTCTCTTTTGGCCAATAACGAGCAAGAATTTGCAATGCACAACAAATATAATATGTGCGTTCAGTTCTCTCTATTATCTGGGTATCGTGGGAAGTAGAACAACTAAATATATTAGCTTCTTTGAACATATCATATGTAAATTTTAGCAGAGTCGAGCCAGTGGATCATAACAATAACAGCAACTCACGAATCTTGAAGTAGTCAATCAACAATGGTAGAGTCTTCATCGATAAACAATTTTGATCAATGTCTCAGTTCTACATCTTCATCTATTATAGATCCAAGCAATAGACAACCGGCACCATGCAAATCAATATTATGCTGTTCCGCCTTCATATTATATCTTGCAACTAGTCTCATCTTGGGCTCTGTAACACTACTATTTGCTACCCTTTTTTGGTACTATGAGATGGTTCTAGAGATGATAGCCGCAGTATATTGCAGTATTAAAGTGTCTCCTTTACGTAATCTTGCAGTGGTATCCTGCCAACATAGAGACTCGATGATGTTAGATGATAATGTTCCTAGACTAAAGATATGATAGGCCAAAGATATGATGTGCTCAAGATATATAAGTTTGTGATGCTGAAGGAAGTGAGGATCGTATATGAGATATTGACACTGTATGAAGAAAGTCATTGATCAATCTGTATTATAAGTATAACATAAGTCACACAAAGAGAAAACATACCTTTCCTTATCTTAAATCCACTAACTTATTATTAGAGCCGGTAGACACTACTAGCTTGTCCTGCCTCCAATCCTTTCCTCTTCTTCTTTGCCCGTCCACTGTCATCTCCATCACCGTGTACCATAGTACTAACTGACTCTTGCATCTTTGCAAAGAACTTGGTACTCGTTTGATACTCTTTACCCATTGCAGCTTCATCTTCCCATGCTGCTTTATTGTCTGATGCTACCACAACCTTACCAGATGCCCGTGCCATTTGTAGCTCTTCTCGCAACTTGCGCTTCTCATATGGATTATTAAGACCGAGACCAGGCTGGAGTTTACTGATGAGTTTCTCATCGGCATGCTTTTGCTTCCTAGCTTTACGACGTGCTGCCTTCTTGCCCTGACGAAGACGCTTCCGTTCGGCCTGTGTGTTTAATGAAAAAGTTGGGTAAGTGGTTAGGGAGAGAGACAGAGTTTATGAGTGCACAAATACAATAATGAAACATACCTGATCCAACTCTGACTCTCCCTTGAGCACACTCTGCTTTCCTTTACCCGTGCCATACACTTCCTCAGGTGCCATTCCTCGACTTTGACTAACATGCAGGGGTAGAACCTCCTCCATTGCAATTGCGGGCACATCCTCTCTATTCTGAACATCAGCCTCATCTGCAACTGGACGGGGAGCAAAGTGATAGTTCGACAAGGCATCCAACTGAGAACATAAGTTGGCAAACAACACCTTCATCTCCTCCTTGGCTTCGTCTTCCTCGGTTTGTTTCTCATGTGCCGATCGATCGAATCCAGTAGTTTTCTTGAGATATTCTCGTTCATACAATTCACCCAATCCAAGTTTAGACTTTTCTTGACTGACCTCCGGTGCTTCACCACCACGTTTATGTGCTCCAATATCAGGCAATTCTCGGGGTATGACATCATCATAATCTTCATCAATGATACGACGCTTAATCATCTCTTCTATATCAGTGGTATGCTCAGCTGTTAATATTGGCGGCGGCTTGAACGCTACCTCAAACTCGGGTGTGGAATCGAGGAGAGAGTCCTGTGCTCTATCACTACCCTTTGCCTCTCCAAGCATTTTCCATGGCTTTTCGGAAATGAGATCTTGCTCAAGACGTAAAGTTTGCTCCTTGAGCTTTTGAGCTTGAAGAGCATGAGCTGAAAGCTTTTGATTGTCACCCTCCTTCATTTCAATCTCTTCTTCTTCTCCGTCCTCCTCATTATCGAATTGATCCTCTCCATTCTCGCCCTCGCCCTCACTGTCATCTTCTTCCTCCGCACCCTTCCAATCCATCCCATCCTCTTCAAAGTTGTGTTCATCCCATGAATCGGCATCATCGTCATCTGCAAAGGATGCCTTTTTAGTGGCTTTATTATTAGCCCCATCTTTCTTCTTATCCTTCTTCTTATCACCATGCTTGGCCTTATAACTTTGAATTAACTTCTTATTGGGTTTGCCAAAGAAGTCGGCTGCCGACATGGTTGAGGCATCAACACCACTGCTTTCATTATCCTCGTCATCGTCATCACTCTCCCCAAAGCCATTGGTATCTTGTTCTTCTTCATATAGTTTATCTAGAAAGAATTGAGAAATCAAAGTATATGTTAGGCAAATATTCCGACATTTAACAAAGAATAAACATATAATATAAACTTACATAATGCATCGACTTCATCATCAGCACGATACTTCTTCCTACGGATAGTTGTTGGTTCATATCTCTTTGACAGTGGATCCTCCTCTTCATCCTTATCGTCATCATCAAATCCCTCTTCACTATCATCTGATTCATTTAATCCCTTCTTTCTATCAGGAATATCACCATAGGCAACATCGGGTAACATTTCCTCCTCTTCATCGGCAAATGCTTCCATTTCATGTAGGTCGAAGAAACCATCCCGCATATCTTCACGTGTTTCGTCTATACCTTCCTCTTCTTCTTCTAAGAGTGCTGCACTTGCTGTTAATTGTTTGAGCTTTTGTTTTCTCTCTTCTTCGGCGTTTTCTAGATTGGTGGTACTCTCATCATCCTCTTCGCTATTGTCCATATCAGCCATTGCCTTTTCCATACGTATACGTACCCTACGTGCATCACTATCTTCATCTGAATCGACATTATTATTATTCCCTTTTGATGGCTCTTCCTCGTTGTCAAAATCAGATGCGGCACTTCCCATTGACATCATTTCTCCTTCTTCATCACTATCATCCTCGTCCTCACCTCTGCTATGTTCCCCACCAACACTCTCATCATCATTCATACCATTCATATCCAATATCCTAACCAATTCATCCTCTTTATACTTGCCATTACTCTCATTATTAGTACGTTTACTTAACTTTTTAATCAATTTCTTAATCTTTGGTATCAAGGCATTATTCTGTAAATCAACTTGTCCCCATATAGTTTCTGCATCTATTGCTTCTTCAGCAGTGGTGTATATTGTTGGTATACCTGATAATGAACATGGATCTTCAATTGTATTGTCTTCCTCCTCTTCTGATGTATTATTAATATTTGACTTTTGTTTCTTATCTAATTCTTTTAATTGCTCTTCTATACTTGACATGTTTTCAATGTATTGGAATAATAATGTTGTTGTTTGAATTAACAACTGTTGTTGCTTCTGCTGTTGTTCGGCAGTACCTCCATTAGTAGTATCAGATGTCTCATTCAACAATGTTGATAGCAGTTCCTCAGGTTGAGAGATTATTGGTAATAGATTTGATGAGAGGGATGTTTGTAAGTTATAAAATATCTCTTCAAGCTTTGTCATATTGTTTCCGCTATTCGAATCGTCTGTTGTCAATTCTTTGGTACCATTGTCAATACTATTTTGATGCTTATCAGATCCATCATCATACTTTTCATTTGTGGTATCCTTCTTATTATTATCCTCAATATTCATATCACTGCTTTCGGTAGCAGCACTAACACGACGCTTACTACTTCTTGTAGATCGTTTGACCATTGCAATTGCCTATTTATATCTATATTATCTGCTTCTTCTATCTATTGCACAATATGCATGGCACATCTCTAACTATTTTGTGGTAAGCCTAGATACCATATTGGGAGTCTTTTATTATTAAATGGGACAATTGCAATTCATCATATCAAGCACATTGAACTACCATACTACGACAATTCAATGGTCTGAACAGACGCCGCATCAGGATAATAATAGCCGGTCAATCACAATTTATATCTAAATAATAATGTCTCCTCCATCCGGCGGCCGCAGCGGCGGCAAATCAACCAAAAAGAAAGAGCCTAAAACATCAACACAAGACGGTGTATCATCAACAACTTCAACATCGAATTCTTCTCCAAATGGTAGTAAGTCCTCCTTTATCGATAGTGGATTATTGAATAGTATCGGTGGGGTATCATCAACAAGTATCGACGGCGGTGGTGTCGGGATATCATCATCGTTGTCAAACAAGGATACCCTAAACAATAATAATTCTGCATCTTTTAAGGCCGTTGAACTTGATCCATCCGCTGGTCTTAAATCACCAGGAGAAGAAGACGACGACATTCAGCAACAACCATTACCGTTCAATCCCATGGCCATGATGAATTATGGATGGCCACAAACAGTACAAGCCTATTCGTATCCTCCTGCTGCTGATCCTCAATCTACTACAACTGCTGGTAAGAAGAATGGCAAGAAAAACAGTAGTAGCAACTTTGAAGCGAGGAATACAAAGAGCTTTCCAGAGACATTATACGCCGTACTATCCATGCCAGAATATTCAACTATGATCCAATGGTTATCGCATGGCCGGGGATTTATCATTACTGATAAGAAGTCATTTACTGACGAGGTACTTCCGAAATACTTTGAGGGTGCAAAGTTTACATCATTTACACGTCGATTAAAACGATGGAGTTTTGAGAGGGTATCGAAAGGACCGGAACTTGGTGCATATTACAACCCGTACTTTGTTATGGATAAGCCAGAGTTGGTACAGCATATGAGGTATCATAATCGTGATAGTGATGATTCACAGTATCGACAACAGGCAATGGCATTGCCCACTATCCAATCTCAACCTAATAATATGAGTATACCAACTCCAGATTTGCAATCAGGGCAACAAGGACCTCAAGGAGGTATGCCGAGTAATCCTGCAATGAATTCACTATTGATGCAACAGGCTATACTTATGCAGTATAATATGATGCAGCAGCAGGGGATGATGCTTCCTATTCAAAACCAGGCCAACAATAATCAGCTTGCACAGATGATGATGATGCAAGGTCAAGGTATCAATCAATCCAGTATTTTTGGAGCCCCTCAAGTTCATTCTGGTGTACTTCAAATGCCTGCAATCCAGCCAGTTCAGAATGTACCAGTTGCTTTGAATAAGGAGGAGTCTACCCCGACAAAAGTTGGTCAGACTGAGTCGGTTTGAGTTGAGATATGAAGAATTTCTATGTAAATGTATACCTTATAATTGTACTAGTATAAACCAATGTTTGTCTGATAAGACTTACTCGTGGTATTTAGGTTTAAGCTTTCCTAGTTTTGACTAAGTATCAATCATAAGCCGAGCTCATGGGCAGTAGTTATAACACTCTCACATACTAAGATCAGAAGTACGACTCGCCATCTTATTAGTACTTGAGTTTGATGATGCCATACTCAAAGTACGTGAACCCAATGATTGTAAACTATCTTGTGATTGCAAATTTACATTTCGTTTTTTCAGCTTAGCAAGTGTCTCTGCTTGTAGCTTGTTCATATCTTCTTGTGATGTTGATTGATATGGATTTGTAACTGCTGATCCACGTGCCGATGCTGCAGTGGCGGCGGTGGTGGTGAAATTGTACTGCTGTTGGTGGTGTTGTACTACATGATTCGAATGATTAGCTATCCGTAATCGATCAACCTCAGACAAAGATACAGAGGTACGATCCAATCCTCTTGGACTTGAAGAGTTAAAACTATGTCGCATTGCACCTTCTCCGACTGTTCTCGTGCTATTCGTTTGTCGTCTTCGTTGCAATTGATGCTGATCATAATATGTAGCAGTAGAAGATCGTTTCTTACCACGTGATGAAGAACTACTACCCCGTCCAGTACTACCAGATCCACCAGATGAGAATGATCCAGTAGAGGACTTATCACCCAGTCCATTAAATCTTGTAATTTGTTGTGGATGTTTGATACTATTCCAATTACTTATTTGTCGTACCTTCTCTTGATTAGTCATTGGAGGAGGAGGAGGAGGAGGAGGTTGATGTTGGTTGTGTTGTGGTATTGCAGTTGTGGTTGTGGTGTTCCCTCCTACTTGTGCTGGTTGCTGACTATGGTTACTACCCCCATTATCATTATTTGTAGCTTGCTGCCGCTGTTGTTGATCTTGAGCAGCCATACGTTCTTCCATCATTCTTAACAAGGGGTTCATTGCTGGCTGTTGTTGTTGCTGCTGCTGCTGGTTATTATTACCATCGCCAATACCATTAGATGGAGGCCACTGTTGCTGCTGGTTTTGGTATCCTAAATCAAAAGTCTGATTACGATGGTTATTATAATTTGTTGTCCCCATATTACTTTGCCTATCTCCTACAACTTGTTGCTCGTGTTGACTTTGTTGTTGTTGACGACGTCGATAATGTGTATTAGTAGCCTGATGATATGGATGTATCTCGGATACTGTACTTAATGAATTCCTTGACCGACGCATATCCTGTATTCTACCCGGTGCACTATTACCTGTATAGTTTGTGGTTGCAAACGCAGGAGTGTTATATTGGGGGGTCATCATGCTATGATTATTATTATTATTATTATTATTATGAGTCCTGTGTTGTGGTGCTGACCTTATATGTGCTAACATTTGACTCAATCGATCATTTGCCTGAGGCGGCGGTGGTGGTGGTGGCGGCAAAACATTATCGTCGTCGTCATTCGCCCATTTCATAATAATATATTTAACACCTCTTGATTGATTTAATAGAGATAGGAAAGGCCTTTTGGTTATATTGTATATTGTGGTAGGGTAATGTGGAGCAATAATGCAGTATGATGTTACTTAGTGAATTTGATTGTTTTTCTTTTGAATCCGCGAGCGAGTCCTAGGAAAAGATGACATTTATATTGCACACAAACCTTCTATATCAGCACAAGAAGACCTAACGTTTGTGTGCGGCGGGCGGCGCCATTAGTACATATACGGGGGTATTGGACTATTGATTTTGTGATTTGTGAGGAAATCTTGTGCGTCACAAAGTGACCTTCTCAGAAGATTTTGAAGAAACAGTCTACGACAATGCTCTTTGCCCTTTCTCTGCCCTTTTCTGCCCTTCATTGTTTAGCTTGAAGTTGTGTTAGTAGTTGTATCGTAATACAGATATGTCTTGAGTTTGTATACATAATGTTGAATAGTATTGTTGTGCATAAGAAATATAGTAATTGATTATCATTAATATATTGTCTGAAATATCATTAATATATTGTCTAATATCCTCCCAAGACTTCAAGACGCAAGCGCACGAAGGAGACATCTTTTTGAAATAGACAAAAGATTACCTAGATATGTACAATAATGGCATCGCTTGAAGACACTCTCAAATTCCTGTCTTTACCCAGTGCATGTCCACTATGCATTGTTGCGTAAGTACTACTTTGTTGTACATCGGATATATATACATATTTTATATTGCATTACTATCGCTACACACTCATATGATGTGCTCATTTTCTTCCCAAACAGCCTCGATGCAGCAACTGGACAACCCATTGCAATCAATTCAACATTCGAAAGTGTCATGGGTCCACTATACAAATTCAATGAATGGGAATTTGCAAATGCGGCTAGCGACGATGAGGAATTACCACCTACCGCTGATGGACGGAAGCGGAAGCATATTAATGAAAATCGTACAAAGTTTAGGAGTGCTATTAATGAAGTACGTGATTCAATCAATAATAATAATAATAGTGGAAGTAGTAGTGGAAGAATTCGAAATATTGAAATGTTAACATTGTCATCTGATAATTCAGGCTTGCCGGTTCGTAAGTTCTTTGATTGGACTATTGGGTCAGTACAGAATTCCTCTCATTCAACTATTATTTTATATGGTGATGTTGTGAATGAGGTTGAATCATCCAATCGGTAAGTATATGTATTATCACTTTGTGCATCAAATCAATATATACTCATATCTATGGTTCAACAGAGCTCGAGATGAAGAGTTAATAGACTTCTTTCAAAACGCACCTATCGCTATGCATTGGCTAAATTCTGATGGTACTGTATTATGGGCGAACCAAACCGAGCTAAATGTTTTAGGATACACTCCCGAGGAATATATCGGTAAACCTATCATGCAGTTTTGTCCAGATGAACAAGAGCTTGTCCTGGAAATCTTTAAACAACTCGGATCTGGTAATGCAATTGCTGATGTTCCTGTCCGATTCCGCACAAAGGATGGCAAATTGGTACATTTACTTATTGATTCGAATGTAGCTTATAATAAGGATGGTTCATTTGGTCATACCAGGTGTTTTATTAGGGATGATACCGCAAGGAAGATTCGTGATGCTCGATCTAAGTTACTCCTAGAGGAGACTGAAAGGGTAAGTGTGTGTGAAGTTGTGTGATATGAAATATAAATGAGTCGTATCCTTCTCTAATCCCCCATATGATTAGAGTCTCCGTATGCTGGATGGCTTCCTAAGCCGTACTCTTCATCACGTAATGGGTCCACTCCACGCCTTACGAGGTACCTGTGAAGTCGTTCGTGACAATCTTAGTAGTGCCGAGGATGATTCCCCCGTTGGAGAGAAGAATTGCGACCTATTGGAAAGAGCTGCTGATACCGTAATGAGTACCACAAGAATGGTTGCTGATGTTAGTGATCTTGCTAGATTCGATGAGGGAGCAAGTTTAAAGACAAAGTTTGGGCCTTTAGATCTTCGTGATATCGGAACGCAGGCAATAGAGAATGTTCAATTTAACTCCCTCAGGATGTCTGGAGGTGATGACGGCATCTCGGTCTCTCTTAGTCTAGTCGGAGGTGGAGGACCAGCAGTCATTCAAAGTGACTCAAAGGTATTGCTCAGGGCAATAGCACATTTGCTTGATAATGCGGTCCGTGAGGCCTCGTCTGGAGGAAAGGTACTACTTCAAGTGAGTAGCTCTGATAGTCATGTGTTAGTTGAGGTAATTGATGATGGTAAGGGGCTACCGGAAGGAACTTGTCTTGATCAGGGGACTATTGGCAGTAAAAACAGAAAACCAGCCCCAAGTAGTCGATATGTCCGCCTCAATCTTTCCTCCAAAGACCCTGACCAGATCAAGAATGCTAGGTAAGTATATTATTCTCATACTTGTTTTTTAATGCAATGTCGAGCTAGACTAACACTTTTATGATCATTTGGTTTGGATACTAGAATTGCAATGGAAGCTGAGTTGAAGGATCTCAAACAGAATGGCGTCGGCGTAGGTCTACCTCTTACTTATCATCTTGTAAACGCTCTGGGAGGCGAATTGAGGCATGATTCTTCATTTGCTAAGGGGACTAGAGTTTGGTTCGCACTGCCTGTCAATCAGGAAGGAGGTATGGACGAGGATGTCACGACTACTCTAAAGACCGAGACTATTGCAAAGCAGGGTATACAACCTCCTGCCAACATCTCTTTCAATACAAAGCCAGCTGAACGAAGGATCGATGGAGCAAGTTTTGCCAAGTTTGCGAGTGATGGCTCAACTTCTGTCACCTCAAACACTTCTGGTGACGACACATTGGAAACAAAAAGCATGACAGTTGAACCAGCTGCACAAGCTGTAGCATCTTGTGGTGTGAAAGCATCTTTGCCCTTCTCTGTCCTCATTGTTGAAGATACTGACATTTGTGCACGCCTTCTAGCTATGCAGTTAAAGAAGTTGAAGTGCTCAACTCAACGTGCTGAGAATGGTCAAGTTGCTATTAACTTACTCAAGGAGTCATTGCCCGGTACATTTGACCTAGTATTGATGGACTTGAGAATGCCTGTGATGGATGGACTTGAGGCTACCAAGTTGATTCGAAAAGAGTTGAACTTGACACTGCCTGTTGTTGCATTGACTGGAGAGTTATCACAAGATATCAAGAGTGAGTGTGAGGGAATTGGCTTTGATGGCTTTTACTCAAAGCCTCTGAAGAAGGATACGTTGCAAGAGGTTATTAGTACTTACAAGGATCGACTCGTTGGAGGAGAGTAATGAGGGAAAGTATCTAGAGACATATGATGCGCTATGTGTATCAAAGATCTAGTTGATTTGTAATCTAGTAATGTAATTTAGATGTTTACAATTCGATATACGATGGTCTAGATTCAATCTTCTCAGCTTTACAGTTTTGTCATCGATCTATTACGCCTTGGGTAGCTAGCATCTTCTGTGGCTCAAGTACAATAAACCATTACCTTCTTCATTCTCTGATTGTGTGGGTATCAAGATAAAACCTTTCTTCTGATACAACCTTAGTGCCGCCTCATTCTTTTGATGAACATATAAACCAAGTGATATCTCATTATTAGTGTTGCAAGTACTACTTTGCCATTGAGTTGATGTATACTTCTTTGCAAATGATATGATTCGTGAGGCGATACCTTTACGTCGATGGAGTGACGATGTTACAAGATTCACGATTGCTGGTTGCGCACATACTTGCTGTTGTTGATCAAAGTCATATTGCTCTGTAATATCATCTTGTAGTATATCACAGTAAGAATCGGATGTTTCCTCACAACTACTACTTGTCGGTATATCCAATGAGTTGTTTGATACTTGTATCCTTTGCTGTTGTTGTATAATATCATTGCGATATCCAATGGGAATGGGAGGAGTTGGGAGATATGCTACTTCACAGAATCCAACGACCTCTCCAGAACAAGATACTGCTGTCATCATTACATGGTTCATCATATCAGAAGTTGGTGTTATATCAAAGTTGTGTGTAGACCAGCAACTCTCTTCTTGAGATAAGAATGAAGCAGTTTGTATTTTATCTCGTAGATTTGTATTCATCCAAAGACATATCTCATCATCATCATGAACCTTCAATCTATAAGCAGTATTTCGTCCTTCCTCAACAGCTGATAATCGATATCTAATTTGTTTCTCTATTATAGATTGAGCTCGTAATCTGTTGATATTGTCATTCCAATTGGTTGACTCTTGTGAGACGCCGATACTTTCAGAAGCGAGCATTGAAGATATTTTATTGATGTCTGAAGCTAGTGTTCTTCGTATTCTAAATTGTCTATCATGTGTTCGTGTACTTCTTCTTGTTGTAATGATATCTGGCATTGGAGGATATGTAGTCGTCGACAATCGTCGAGTAGGTGCTTCGATAACCATTGCAATGACAATTGAGCACATGATATTATGTGCACAACATATTATAAAGACAATATAGTACCCTTTAGCGATCATATCTCCGAAAAATTCAATTATATTCTACATCAACCACCAGCCTAGAGAGAATGGGATAGACTATTGTATTGTACCAACTATGGTACCAACAATGTTCATGGTCCATGCAATTTGATTTGTTCGCTGGCAATGAGTCATTTTCACTAGGAAACTCTATATAGGAAGAAGGTTTGCTTTATTTTTCAATATCATACGTGATAACGGATGGTATGGAATTAGATCAAATCTAGGATGGACGGATAAGGGTGGGAATGACTGGCAACGCAATCCATCGAAGCCTAACCAAACTCCGAGTAGTGGCAATGGTATGTTCGATGGCTTATCATATCCAGTCTCGTTCAATAGTAGTGGTGGAATGAGTTTAGGTACAGGTGTGACGGGTGATATGATGTTTCCGGGCTTTGGTCAATCCGCCAATAGGCGTTAACACATCGAGAAGAAATGAAAGAATGAGAGTCTAATAGTCAAGCTTAATTGAGTACTCGTCGAGTGTATACTATTGTAATAAGGATACAATGAAGTAACTTATTAACACTCTTAGTTCCCAGCAGCGTTCTTTTCAGCTTCTATCCTAGCTTCAATACGCTTAGCTCTCTTTTGTTCCTCCTCTTCCTTTCTTAGTTGACTTGTTAAACGACCAGCCGTCCAGTTATTCTGATCCTTCTCCCGTTCTGTATCAAACTGGTTACCAGCTCTCTCGTTACACTGCTCGGACATGATAACATCAATCAATCCCTCATCATCATCCTTGCCATTCTTATAATCTTCTACAATGAGATTCGATTCCCGATATTGCCTCCTTAGTTCCTCCATGACGAGGACGTACATTGGGCACATTGCCCTAGAACTGCCAGAACGAGCTAGTACCTCCTTGTAAGTTGCTAGCTCATCCAATTTATAAATGGGAGAAAGAACTCGATCAAGTTGCATAAAGGCAATGTGTGATGCCCAAGTATCTGCCAGGTCATAGATGTGTGTTGCATATACGACAGATGCACCACGCTCCTCGCATTCTCGTGACAGATAATCAAAGAAATGACTTCTTGACAAGATATCTAAATCAGCTGCAAACTCATCAATGATACAAATCTGGAATGGCCTCAGAAGTTTGATCATAATTTGTACCTTCTTCCTCTGACCATCACTAACTTGATTCATACGCCAATTCAAATCAATACCCAAGACTTTGACAAGTTCATCACGACGTTCTACATGCTCGGCTTGCCATTTGACGAACATTTCAGATGCAGCACAGTCGATACTGTATGGACAGATACCATTGAAACCAGTCTGTTGACGCTTCCATGTGTTACCCAGATAACATACACCGTTATGTTGATCATTTGGCTTTGATGATCCATTAATACTGAACTCATCATATTCCATACCTGTCCAGATTTGACCTGTGAGCATACGAATCAATGTACTCTTTCCTGTGATGATTATAATTATGTGTATTGAGTGAGAGACAAACATTTATGATAAAGCATAGTCAAATCTCAGACTCAAATCAGCACTCACCTGCACCGTTAGCACCGACCAATAGAATCTTCGAGTTGGGCTGTACAGTTACATTTAAATTGGAGATGGTAGGCTTGCCACGGATATACGAAAAGTTGAGATTCTTGGCAACAATCAATGGTTTGGCATCCTTACTATCAACATCATTCGCATCCACATTCTTCTTCTTCCTAGCAACTGTATGTTTCATATCAATACCTCCATGTCTAACATACTGGCGTTCCATCTCTTCAAGGATTAATGTATACATGGGACACATTGCTCTATCATCACCACTACGATTTAGAATCTCTTGATATGCGGGTAAAGTCTGTATCCTATTCACAGGCGATAGTGTACCATCCAATTGCATAAATGCAACATGCGTGGCCCATAAATCCACCTGATCAAAGATGTGTGTCGCAAAAACAACTGATGCACCACGTTCCTCACATTCTTTCGTCAAGTAATCAAAGAATCGTTTACGACTGAATATATCCAAATCGGCAGCAAACTCATCAATGATTGCCAACTTAAATGGCTTTAACAGTTTGAACATTAAACGGACCTTCTTCCTTTGTCCATCACTACATTCATTCATACGCCAATCCATATTAACACCTAATACTTTAACTAGTTCATCACGACGTTCGGAATTGTCTTGTTGCCACTTAACGAACATTTCAGTGGGTGTGGTATTTAATGTGAAGGGACATACACCCTCGAAGCCTGTACGACGACGCTTCCAACGTTCACCGAGATATGCCACACCATTTACTTGATCATTGACTTTCTCTTTACCATTGATATCAAATTCGTCATAGGATACATCGTCTCC
>Ga0214480_100167_pt1 | contig 31439 bp, 21 predicted proteins | sample M1_20Mar14CPVII9_3_FD_165042 | JGI IMG/M metagenome (GOLD analysis project Ga0214480, IMG submission 165042) | Marine eukaryotic communities from Monterey Bay, California, United States - M1_20Mar14CPVII9sort6BwellE17 | ecosystem: Environmental > Aquatic > Marine > Unclassified | place: USA... | reverse complement strand
GGCACGTTGATATGCTGCATTAACTGGTGATGGTTGTGTATTGTTGTATTGATTATTTGGTGCTCCATTCATTTGTTGTTGATCATAATATCCTGGATTTCCTCCATATTGTTGTTGTTGTTGCTGTTGGGGATAACCACCTTGGTTATTGTATTGAGGTGGTGCGTTTTGATACATATTCTTTAATTGTTGTTATTGTTTGTTCAATCTAATATCTAATTCTATTTAATTGTTCTGTGTATGTATTGATATTGGTTTTGAAAAAGTTGAGCCCTTGTTATCAAATAGCTGTCCTTCTTTTAATCTTTGCTGAATTGTTGATAAAAAAGAGATAGAAATAGATATGTTAGTATATACAGCAAATAAAGATGAACTTACGAACAAACAATTAATCCCCAATTAAATACCCAGAACTTAAAGTAAATATCAACTCAATCCCAGAATATCTCCAAAGAAAAATATAGATACACCTCAGAGACATCCTCTGAAGCTCTATGCCCATATTACATATAAATTTTATCTCTGATTTAATCTCTCGTGTGTATATCACTTCATATCAGTATTATCTCTATCCTCAGTCGCCCTCCAACTCAATACTCAAAGAGGGCAGGCCAGAATTGAATTTTGACACATGATGTGCACAGAATGCAATTCTACCCCTTAGAAACCCCATACACCCACTAAATTCTATAAAAAGATATATAATATCATCAGTAATATCGTACCGCGACCTCTCCAAACCCCACATAGCCCTGATATAATTTAATATACTGATATCGTTTATTGCAATGCACCTCTCCGACAAATAAAAAACTGTCAGAAACAGTAACTAACCTCTTCTAAATCTCTGCCGACCTATAAGTCTCAACAATATTACTCCACACCCCGATATTATAACTATCTAATTAATCTATTTGGTCGTCTATTCCCATCTATCAGCTTATCGCCGCCATTGCACAAAATTCGTTATTTGGCCTACTAAACGAAGTTATCGTACTGCACACGAGAAAGCAAAAAGGATACCCGTGACACACCCGTGAAATCACATTTTTTCCTTGGGAGAACGAGAAAGGTATAAAATACTTGGGATGTGACTGCAAGCGGTACTCAAATATAATACCCAAGGGATAAAAAGACTTCCACCCGAGCAATGCTGAAGAAATGAGATAAATTGGTGTAGTAGGTATGTACTGATATTGTCCGACGGTACTATATTAATCGGTAGTAGCGAAGTATCGGCGTGGATATAGTATCAGTGGTATTGTGCTAATAAGAAATTGTCGACGGGGCCTCACTCGAGCGACTGAAATTAAGAAATCATCACAAGTTTTCATTGCAAAAGCTAATGTGCTGATAATGCATCCAAGAGCACAACTTCTTATGATGAGCTCTAGTGTTGTATAGCTAGAGGTATCAAAAGCTCTCATATATAGTCGAGTATCATATATAGTGTCCAGATTCCATTATCAGCAAAGGTGTATATAAGTCAATCGAGTAGAAAAGTTTTCACTGCAATAACGGTGCATCAAATCTCAATAAAATGGCAACACAACCATCTCAACCAATAGGCAGTGAATCAACCACAATAGATCCATATGAAACATTAGGATTAAGCCATGATGCAACAGCAACACAAATTAAGATAGCATATCGTAAGTTAGCTCTGCAATACCATCCTGATAGATGTCAATCTCCTACACAACAAAATAATTCAGCAAACAATTCTACATCTGCTGAAGGTGACGGCGGTGACTTACAAGAGCAATCCTCCTCAACCAACAATATAAATACAAACAACAAGGATAAGGAAAATACATTAAAAGAAGCAACCGATAAATTTGCAAGAATAGCAGCAGCATACGCTACATTATCAGACACTACAAAGAAAAAAGAGTATGATCATTTATATAAACTTGGTGCTTTTGATAATATTCCAAATGATAACAGTGATGGAGGGGGTGCACAAGGAACAAGTACACCACAAACTAATAACTATCGATATACCGAAAACTTATCAGGAGGATATTACAAACCGGGCTATAAACCACCTTCACAATCCACTAATCCAAACACAACGCACCCGTTTAGTAACATGGCAGCAAACTTTACTCCAGCACAACAGACATCATTTGCAAAACAAGCTGAGGCAGCATTTACAAGTATGCAATCTCAAGATTCATTTTTTGATGATTTATTGTACAGTCCAAAGTCTAATATAGCTCAACAACATGATGATCATGAGGGTACTAATACTACCGAATCAGCAGCAGAAGGAGGAGGAGGAGAAAATGGCAACAATTTAAAATCCAAAGCAGCAACTCATTCATCTACACAACAGAAGAAGAAACAAACAGGTATAGGATATTCATTCAAACCAATAGGTAAACATTTATCCATCCATGTACCTTCCCGAAATGAAATTATAATGAATATGACACAGGCTCAAATGTCCAATATGATGAATAATAATAATGACAAATCAGATGGAATGGGTGGAATTGCTCAGGGTGCCGAGAAGCATTTGTTTGGTACAAGAGTTACCTTTAGTGAGAATAAGACTAGTGGTATAAGCTCATTGGCCAATATGGCGACATGTGGTTTGGCTACCTCTTGTATACCATCCTCAACATGCGGTGCTGATGCTTCTTCTCCTTCCTGCTCCAACAACAACAATAATAAAAACAACAATAATAACAACAATGTGAAGGGTAAAGAAAAGAAGGTAATCTCAACAACAACACGTATAGCCAAGGGTCAAAAGCGTATAGTTAAACGTACGGCACATTTATATCCAAATGGTACGAAAGAAATTGTTATTGAAGAGAATGGAGTTGTTGTTAGACGGTATGTTGAGGAGAATCCAAATACTGTGAATAGTACTACTAATAGTAACGGGAAGGGTGAGAATGATTCAGGTGAAAATGGAGAGGGAAGTGGGGAAAGTCAAAGAGATGATAACGAAACAATACCAAAGACTTCACCAAAATCTAAAAAGGCCGAAGAAGAAGGAGAGGAAGAAGATGACAAAACTAGTAGTGGTGGATTGCAAAAGGAAGAAAAGTTTACATTATTGGGATTATTCAAGGCCTGTTACTCTCCGTGTAGTGCCTCTGGGTAGATCTGTCAAGGTTGCTGTAAATAATAATTATCTTGGCTGAGGTGCATGAAAGATTAGAGCTCTGGATTCCAACTGAGAGGCAAGTACGACACCCCAACCAGCGAGACCCAAGGCAACAAGTATGAAGCCTCCTAGGCAAAGCATGAATTTATCCCGTGGAATATTCATATTCATTATCTCAGATAATGAAACACTTTACGTCTTGTCTTATTCCGTTAGTACCCTTGGCTCCACGTCCCCTGCTACTACTTCTCTTACTCGTAGCTTTTGACCTATACCTAACAAATGAAATGACGGGTGGTATGATATAGTGACTACGGCAGTGGTTGAGAAAAGTGTGAGGTGTCAACGACAAAAATAGGGTACTTTACTCAGCTATTTACGCATTATCATTATTTAGTGGTTAAGGAGTAGTAGGTACAAGAACATCCATCATTGCTGCTAGCAAATAATATGTAAATGAACAAACTACACTATGGAAGGAAATAACAATGATGCCGACGGTGTATTATCACCGGAGATGAAATCAATAATCAAACGGTTAGAGGAAGAGATGGACAACGCGGAAAAAGATTTTAATAATGAGATAGAGCTTGATGATGATAATCAAAGGCAAAATGAAGCCCTTGACGAGTCTATATTCTCAGAAGAAAGGCAAGGCCACGAGGCAGAGCTCGACATTCAACAGATGATACTCGTTGCTAGTCAGGCAACAGCTGAGAATGATAACAAATCACCGCCAGCATTGACACCTCGTCCAATACACACTACGCCACGGAGACTGACATCACCTCTAGCATCATCTAGTTTTACGAATAGCGGTAGTGGTTCATCTTCTACAGAGGACGCAGATGATTCTCTCCACACAGTCATTCTTTCTCCTCCAGTGCAGCATAGAGATATAGAGCAAGGAGTCACATCTGAATCAACCGAACTTAAAGATCTCCCGCCTTCACAAGATAACAATCTCAAGAAAATAAAGTCACCATTAAATCTCGTGGCTTCTTTTATTGCATGTTTATGCAGCTGCATTGGAGCTTGTCTTGTGTCTTGTTGGGCTACATTGGCGTTGGTGGTGAGCACAGTGGCAAGGACGATCAGTAACACAACCATCATTATCGTCAACTCCCTCAAGGAGTGTTATAGTTATCATCGGCATATAATACTATCAACACCAGCGACAGCGAGAACTGCGGTATCATGGGTATCGAACATGAAGAAGGGGCAAGTTGTCTGTCTCGTATCCATGGCATTATCAATCTTCACCTCCGTATATCCGACCACGCCATATTACAACATCTTTGTTGCAATGCTGCTCTTCTTGTTTCAAATCAAACCGATGAAATGGGTAAACTCCCAGGCATACCACAGTATCGCCCTAATCATCATTGTCATTATATCAGTCTGTGTAGACATTGATTGGTTATCATACAAGTACTATCCAACATCGTTATATGAAGATGAGCTGTCATACCGTCTCAAGCAAGAAACTTCTCTAGTTTACAGCGCTGTATGGTATGCTCTGTTGATAAACATCTTCCTCAAACTTCTTTGCCTAAATGAGGCTCTAAAATCAAACAAGCACGGGAGGAACATTAGGCAACAACTGTTGAGTAGATTTGGAAGATGTTGTATCTCAAGTATGATCCCCAAGAACCTGTCTGCCGCAGTTCAGGACAAGGTCGTAGTCTTGACATGGATCGAGTTCATCTGCTCACTATTATGTTTCTCTTGCTTCTTCGTCATCGAATTTGATATTGTGAGCTCATCGTTGTTCTGGAAGGTGTCTGGACAACTATTTAGCTTACAAGCAACATTACTTTACAAGGGATTTAGTGGTGGTATTGTCCTGCTCTCTTTTGCTCATCATATTAGTATGAGAGATGCAGTGGCAATCTTAGCTTGTCAAAGTATATGCCCTGGCTTGGTAGAGAATCATCGGTCAAGCAGGGAGACTTTTATGTCTGTTGGTAAATCAGCATGCTGCATTATCATGACAAAGCTCTTTGATTTATCATTCGGTGTTCTTCCATGGATGGCACTAGTGTCTGTTTACAACAAGATGGGCTTTGACGCTCCAAAAGATGTGAATGTATTCCTTGCTTTTGTTTTGGCTACGCTCATCTTTACAAGTATCGTATCGCCAATCTTGATACTAGTGATGTTCTTTTACATTAGATTATCAAAGCATAAACGCACTACCCAACGCCGACGCCGTCGTCGTCATCATAGAAGAAAAGATATCAGCTCGAGAAGTGGCACGCCTTCGTCAAGGACTGTTGGATATAGGCTTGGTTTAAAAGAAGAGGGCAACACACCGTTTACACCAAACAAGTTCTTGGAAAGGGGCTCATTAGTTGACGAGGACGACGATAAAGATTACTTTGAGTTAACTCGTCGTCCGTCTTCGAGTCGAAGTCAAAGAAGTACATCGAGTAGAAATCATCACACAAGCTCGTTATATCATGATGATGAAGAGAATTGATCACCAAATCATGAAAGAGATGACCATTACAATCTTACTCAACCAAGTAGAACACAAAGTCTATTCGAGAGTCGATTGTCGGGTGCCAGTGCAACCACTCGGTCTCCGAGATCTCCAATTGCAGAGCAGTCAGATGATCTAGAGTTATGCACATGTACACCATCTTCCCTTGAAATGTATAACCCGAGAAACTCTTACTAAAGGGCTCAGAGGAAGTGAATGCTCTAGCGGATTGAATCTCAACCTTGCCGTCAGTAACAGGAGGAGCATTAGCACCGCCTATTCGTGATTGTTCCTTCTCGGATGGTGCCTCACTTGATTCATCTGATGATTCTCGGAAAGTGATAACGAATAATTACACAGAGTCCCAATAACAAAATTAAAAAGTGATTTTGACACTCAAATCATTGAGATTTAAATAAAAGTGATAATTCATTAAGCCTCTTCTTGTCGTTGTGTTCTTTTAAGAGCCGTGCGCAGCACAGCCTCGCTAGAGCCCTCGGAGAGGCCCACGGCAGTGAATAGACAACATAAGTAGCTAAACTCAACTTAATTATTACAACTTTTGATTCTCTTGCTTCTCCGTGGTTCATCAAGGCGAAGAAGATTGCCGGAGATGACAAGGATAAGTTAGAAGTCATTGTAGAGGATATTAAGAGTAGGGCGAAGTATCAAGATGAGTTTGGATGGAAGAGTCAAGCAGCAGCACGAGTCATCAATGGCGAGTTGACTGATACAGATATGGCATCAGCAAGATTGTATGCCGGAGACGACAAGGCAAGGTTTAATGCCATTGTAGAGGATATTAAGAGTCGAGCTTTACACCAGGATGAATTTGGATGGAAAAGTCAGGCTGCAGCTCGAATGCTGAATGGTCAGTTATCAGAGACGGATAAGGTAAGAGCAACGAAGATAGCTGAAGAAGGTGATACAACATATGAGGCCATTGTTAAAGATATCAAGGCTCGGGCATTAACCCAGTTAATGATAACAGCTGCAAATCAAATGGACGATGGCGAAGTAAAAGAAGAAAATAAGATACAAATTATGGAGCATGTGAATGGTGATATGGCTAAATACTTAGCAGTATTGGAATCAATCAATAATATTCGAATCAATATCGATAAGTATCAAATATCACGAAAGAAGAAGGCCAATGATAGATTAGAAATTACATCGGGTAGTGACCATATACTTTGTAAGTGTCCCAAACATGGAGGATCAATTAAGATTAGCCAAACAATCACACGAGAGAGATTGCAATATTATCGGGATAGTTTAGAACAGAAGGTAACAAGTGAGTCAACATATGAAATATACAACAATGAAGAGGATGCAAATGATGACAATAAAGAACCACGGGCATCAACAAAGCCTAAAGACAATCAAAAGGAAGAAATAATCAATCAGTTGATATTATTAGCAAAGACAGATGGGATGAGAAGCAACGTATATGTTTCTGTCAAAAATATTGAAAACTTCATTACAGAGAAAAAGAATAGAACTGTTACAGTATATGAATTAAGAGATATAACATTAAAAGGTAAAGCAACTACAGCAAGAGCAAATGTCAAATCAACAAAACTTATTATATTAAGAAGAAAGAGTTACCAGAACGTATTTATGTATTGCCATTTTGTGGAAGTCGATCTGCGAAGGGACAAAACGGATGTCGACAGAACCTCACTCCTAAAGATGGAAAGACATTCGGAACAATAGCACTAAGTACTATTAGAGAATATGATCTTGAACTACGAAACAAGAAGAAGGACAAGAAGAAGGACAAGAAGAAGGACAAGAAGAAGGACAAGAAGAAGGCTAAGAAGAAGGCTAAGAAGAAGAATGATACGACAAAAGGCCAAAAGAAACTGAAGGACATGAATGTTCCGAAAGGCCATTGTATCCGTTGTCGGCAACATAAGGGAGGTTCGACGTCACCCTACTGTAAAGAATGTCAAACTATGTGTAATCGACGTCCAGGACAAGGACCTGGTGAATGGTGTATGAATAAGAAGTCTCTACCCAGGTCAAAACCAGAAAGATGTCATCAATGCCCTAAAATAGCACCATAGAGTAAATAACAAATCTATAATCGCCAAGTGTCTTCTAATCTACTCATTAACTTTTACTAGTCAATTATGCACATGTTCACCCTCCGAGTTTCAATCAGCATGGAGAAGCTTCGATGATAAAGGCTTAATAGTATCACATCAAGTATTAACAATGCCAACACTAAGTGATATACACAAACACTTCCATTCACGTCGATTTCATATTGTTGCATCTGGACAAATCGGTTACGATGTGAAGCTTTTTGTAATAGGTCAAAGACGGATAAGTAAACGAGGATCACTTCGTAATGCTTTGTCTCGGTGCCTAGTGGAGATTATAATCGATTCATTAAGATGTGAACTGAATGCCGAGGTTCGGTGTAGAAATCATAATGATGTTCATTTCTTTGTGAGTAGGATGGGTCTGCCTGAGCTTGTTGGTTCAAGATAGAGGGAGGATAGCATGTATAGGGACGAATATAAAGATAAACTGTATAGTATAGTGTACATACAACTCTTCTGGCTAATATATCTTTCGAATTTCGATGCTTAGCTAACAACAGAATGTTCCAAACAAACCTATTGCTGCCACATCTCGTACTCTTTGCCGTTGACCCATTCAATCTCACGTTCTCTCCTCAGTTCAGTTCTTACCTCTCATGCCACCTAACTTTCATCGTCACTGTTTTCAACGTCCGCATACGAGATGATGGTACCAATACTGCTCCTCCTACTCCTTCCACTGCCAACCACGATACTACTACTCGACTCATCGTTCCCCTTCTTCTGCTTACGAGCCCCACCACTTGGCCTCCAGTCTTCCTCCTCATCAGCTACCTTGAACTTCCGCTTGGACGATTTCTTCCTCTTCTTCTTGCCGACTCCTCGGGAAAAGAGGGAAGGTAAGGCTGGCCATTGATGGATGATTTCGTATAACCTGGATAGACGAAGAGTCTTCGTTTTGCTTATCTTCCTCACGCTAGGAACGATCCCCCGGCCATATCCCTTGCAGCCAATCTCTTGCTGTACCAACTCAAGTACCTTGTGCATGATTTCAAGTGGGACGTCATCAAAGGATCGAGGATCATAGAGGTCCCTGTTCAAAACACACAAGGCAAGGACCACCTTGTATCGAATCTTCTCTCCCTCGTTCTCTAGTCGGTTGATGTTTCGAAGTTCATTCTCATGACTCCTTCCAAAGTTACTACCCTTAACTACCAAGCTGCAACTATGATTCGAGTTCACAATGGAATCTAGGCTTGTTGTATCACAGAGGAGTTTGAGCAAGTCCTTCCTTCCCTTATTCATTTTGAAATTGTTGCACTGCAAATCTAAGAGTCGAAGGGTTGTGTTACTCTGAAGTACTTCCGTAATTGCAGGTACATTCCTATCGTTCAGATTGTTTCCACTGAGATACAACTGCTGGAGGGTTGAATTCTTCAAGAGGGCTTTCATCAACAAATTCGCAGACTTGACTGGGATTCCATTGTCGTTCAAGTTCAGAGCAACTAATGAAGGGTTCCTAGCCAAGTACTTTGCAACCAATTTGATACTGGGCATTAGTCTAATACTGTTGCCGCTAAGGTCAACATGAATCAATGATTCACTTCCCTTGATACCCGACATGACTGTGGAAAACACACGGTCGTTGATCCCAAGGTCATTCGAGCTAAGACACAACTGCTCAAGGGTGGCATTCTTCTGTAGAGCATCTCTCATCAACCTAGCTCGGGAAGGAGCCTCCTTTGCTCTTGTACTACCCTTCTTTCCCCTACCAATCCCAGCGTTGGATAAACTGAGCTCGGTCAAACTATTCTTCTTTTGTAAGAAGTTGGTGACTAAAGGTAATCCTTCTTTGTCGAATGGTCGGCCACCCAGACTGTCGATGACGAGACTTTTGATACCCTTACTTCCCTGTAATATAAGCTCTAGAGCTTCACTATTATTCCACAGATCAGTTCGTGTGAGGTTGACAAAGAACAGTTCGGGATGATTCTTCATCGCCTTTGAAAGTTGTTTTGCCGCTACGTTGCATCCATCGTTACTGAACAGGGAGTTACGGGAGAGGTTTAGAAGTGACAATGATTTGCTTTTCTTGATAAACTTTCCTAAACTCTCCATATCCGTGCACCGAAGATTACATGATACTAACTCTAATCTGGTAATGGTGGTAATGTTCTCATTCAGAACTGACACAATTTTGGTTGAGAAGAAGGAAGAGTCGGGTAGCGTAACATCCCTGATACTGAATCGTTTAATCCCCTCCTCTAAATCTTCCTTCAAGTCCTCAACAAATTGTTCTGTGGAAGTGGTGAAGGTTTAGATAAATATACAGAAAGTATATTTATACATGCCAAAAGAACAAACTCACCCCAGTTCTCAAGTAAATCCTCGTGGTATGGGGTATTATATGAAGTTTTCATATAGTTCTCGTACAAACCCCCAAAAAGAATCACATGGCCACTTTCACACCTCCTTCCATACTCATCCTTGCACGCAGTCCCTGCTTTAACTAGTGCATGCTGAAGTTTTACCATACCCTCACTAATACATGCTACGGCTATCTTATCTGACCAATAGTCATCACTTGCGGCTACTTCAATTCCACGCTTTTCCCAATACTTTTTATCTACTTCCTCCCAATGAGAAGTTGGTTTGAGTTGGAGATTACCAACAAAACCACGGTTCAAATAACCGTCCACAAATCCATATGAATATGCCATTGTTATTTAGTGTATATATAGTCCTGCTGTTTGTTCATTGTATATGGAATTTGTATAGAAGAGAAAGATAATTAAATACAGCAGTTGCAATATAAAATATATACGCCGGCCACCTCCATATCTTTACGTGCCATAAAACAGATACCATATAAACACCAACAATAATACTTTCAATTGCAATAAAGACAATTGTATAACATAAGAGGATAATAATATATAGCAGCTATCATCATGATAAGAGGTATTGTTTTGTTGTGGTGTACCGTTTATTCTTCTATTGGCCGCACCTCGCATATGCCTCCACCCACTCCACCCCAACAGCGATGTCATCAATATAATTACTCACCAATTCACCTACTCAACCCTTTATTTATTCGATTAGAAGGCAACAAACAGAGTGTTACTCATAGCACTTACACTCTTCACACTGAACTACTTCACAAAAAGAGGTTATGTCAAGTTTATTCCCACCAAGCAAGCTCTTGAGAGAGCAGGGAGAACGACCTGTATGGTTATTATGGCCTAAGTATGAATAGCTTTTGATATACATTTACATACCAGTCTGCTGATATATTGCTGGTTGTTGTTTAATCTATACTACAGAAGTAAGTGAAGACTTGCAGATACACTTGACCTTGTCGTCTGAGTCTGAGCCGAGGATGATAATTGTCAGTAAAGGCCAAGAGGCTAGGAGAAGAGAGGTTCTATTTCTATACATTGACATTAACAGTCTATGTTCAAATGCTATGTTTATACCTGTTTATACTGCAATAGAATGTTCCACACAAACTACAGCTGCTACCGCATTTACTTTTGCTTGCCGGGTGCTTATATCCATATCATCTATTCTCCCCTCCTTATCATCCAATGACTCGGCTGTGGATCATTTCTTTTCCCCCGTACATATCAATACCATACTCTAACTTTCATCCTCACTATTTTCAATGTCCGCATACGAGATGGAAGTACCCGCACTACTCCTCCTACTCCGAGTTCCACTACCAACCACGATGCTACTACTACTCGACTGACCGCTCCTCTTCTTCCGCTGACGAGACCCACTCGGTTCCCAATCTTCGTCTTCATCAGTTACTTTGGGTACTCTCTTTTCACGCTTCCTTTTCAGCTTACCCGTTTTGGTTAGGGAACCTTTACCAGGTCCTCGAGCAAACAGGGAAGGGAAGGCTGGCCATTGGTGGATGGTTTCGTATACATTGTTCAATCTGTTGAGTCTACTGTCCTTCTCCTTCAGATTCTTTCGAGTAATCTCTTTACCGTATCCGTTGTATCCAATCTCAAGTTGTACAAGTTCTAATACTTTGGGCATGATTTCCAATGAGACGTCCTCAAAGGAACGAGGATCATAGAGGTCCTTCTTTCTGGAAGCAGACAACACGACCTTGTACCGAATCTTCTCTCCTTCATTCTTTAGTTGATTGATGTTGTTCAACTCCTCCTCGTTATTACCTTGGTTTCTCCCATTGAGAATGATACTACACGTGTGATTGGACTTATTCATAATGGAGTCTAAGCTTGTGGGATCACATAATGCATTGAATAATTCCCATTTTTTGTTATGGACTTTATTGTGCTGCACGTTGAGCGATCGAAGGGTGGAGTTGCTCTGTAGCATGTCTACTATTGCAGGTACAATCTTTACGTTCATTGAATTGTTCTTTAGGGATAAGTGCTCGAGAGTTGTGTTCTTCTTGAGTGACTCGATCAATACATTAGCACTCTTGGTTACCATCCAATTATTGCTCATGTCCAGTTCAATCAACGATGGGTTCCTTGCCAAGTACTTTGCAACCAACTTGGCACTAGGCATATTCCTGATACCGTTGTCACTGAGATCAAGATGCACCAAAGATACGCTTCCCTTGATACCAGACATGACCTTGGAGAATATACGATTGTTACAACCAAGGAGATTAGAACCAAGGCATAACTGTTCGAGGGTGTTATTCTTCACCAAACACTGTTTCAATGCCTTAGCTTTGGAAATACAACTCGAAATGTTCTCCCCATCCTCGTAAAGTGAACTAGCCATGCTAAACTCGGTCAAAGCATTCTTCTTTTGTAAGAAGTCAGTGACCAAAGTAAGCCCTTCTTTGTCCAAGGCATTGTTATCGATGATGAGGCTGTTGATACCCTTACTCCCCTCAAGAACGAGTTTCAATGCCTCATTATTAGCACCCAGGTTAGTCTTTGAAAGGTTAACAAACGACAATTCCGGGTGTTTCTTCATGGCCTTGGATAGTTGGTTGGCGGCTACACAGTCATCAATACCAAATAGTTCGTTTTGGGATAGATTTAGTACTCCCAATACTTTATTCTTTTTGATAAACTTGCTGATGCATTCGACGTCAGTGGACTGTAAATGGCACGACTCTAATTCCAAACTAGTAATGGTTGCAATGTTGGCAGTAATGATGGGCATAATGCTTGTAGAGAAGAAGGGAGAGGTGGGTAACATAACGTTGTTGATGCTGAATCGTTCAATTCCATCTTCATAATTTTTCAAATCCTCAACAAATGCCTCTGTATAGAAGTTATTAAGGAATTTGAGTGAATATACAGAAAGTATAGCAAATACACATACCAATGGAACAAGTATACTTACCCCAGTTCTCAAGTAAATCCTCGTGGCATGGGCATCGGTAGTGATCTATTTGGTGACGCTTTTTATAATACTCTCGAGTTAACTCCCCAGCTACTATCATCTTACTATCTTCACACTTCCCTGCTGCAACTAAAGCATGCTGAAGACGAACCATACCAACTTCAATATTACACTTCTCCAATTCACTACGCCTCCAACCATAACCACAAGTAGGCTGGAGTTCTAGATCACAGTTGTCTGTCCAATACTGAGTATCAATATTCCGCCAATGAGACATTTTCTTTACTGGAAGTTTGCCGACCATACCACGGTTCAAATAACTATTCTCAAACTGTCTAGTATACCACGTCATGATGTCAATGTAAAACTAATACTATTATAATCGTGTATTTGTATGACTGTGCTGTGGGAGAAATTATGAATTATCTAGATAGCTTAGCATTGCAACTAAAACATGCAATGAGACTCCATTTCTTCTCTAAACCCCCGAACATACTATATCCCTGTGCCAGAATCCCACACAAAATTTACTAAGAAAAAAATTAACTCCGGGGATAACCCACTAAGACTAGCCAACGCGTAGCTTAATAAATATATCTCGTGTAAGGTCATGCGATGGCTCATTGGAAAGCTAGTCTTCTTCTCTATTGACTAGGTGCTTTGGTATTGCGTTTTCGTTATATTTTCGTGGTCGTAGCTCGATTCTAAAGCAAGCCTTTACGCATACTCTTTTACATAAAACACATGCTGTACAAACACTCGGCATTGCCTGTTATATCCTCGTTAGACTACTAATGTTAGATTCTATATTGATTCCGAATAGATATCTAGACATGTCGTAAGGTTTTTTATCGTCTTATAACGTTGTAATGTCTCTTTAATAGTCATCAATCCTCGTCATTTGTTTCAACAAATACATGTTTTGGAAGTGAACTTGGACAGAGTTTTAACCATCGTTCAAAGCATGAATATTGACTACCAATGACCAATGCTATAAGAGGACTATCTCTAATGAACAAAGTCTTCTTCGATTCCTACTGTTCATTCAAGGAAGACGCGACGATAGTACATAGGATGATAGTGATGACAATTGAACCTTCTGCACCACGCATTTGTTAATGAAGCTCTCGTCTCTCAATGAACGTTATAATTGACTTCAACTTCCCGTCTATTATTCAAGTACTTGACTACTCTAATGTTTAGTATCGTTCTCGATTCTCAAGCAAGAGTAGAAGACTCTTAGCCTTTAGAGTTTCTCTATCAAGCATTGCATAACCCACAACATCAGTTGTACTTGTACTATTCACTATATCTTCTTATATGCTAGTTCCAAATGAGTAAGACTTCTACTATTCGTTCATTCCAAGTAGTATCATTTGTTTGCTCCGTCTCTATAGTTGTTAGGGTGTCGTAGAAGATAATGTAGACTGTTGTTATTGTGATGATTATTTATACTCTTTTAACTTGTCAATTGTGGGTTTATTTGTCGTGTATAGCAGCGTATATACGACAAACGACAGTCGGTAATACTCGTCTTGTTCTAGGCAACGTATACAACTTGTCTAAGTGTTGCTAAACCATGTATTGCAAAGGAATTGAGGCACAATCGTAATCTATAATTTTGTATCGAGTTCAATGGGTAGCAAAATGAATGAGGCGTAGCCGAATAGAAATACAACTATATCAACAGAAAAGTCCATCGTCGAATAGTTTAAGAGATGAGTAAGACACGACGTACCATTTATTTAATCACACCTCATTATTTAAGGTGTCGTGATGTGCACAAGATGTGTGTTGACATGATGAAAGTGTAAATAAATGCTCTCTTAAACGAAGCCATCAAATCGACACGCCCTACCAAATGAGCTGAAGAACCATACCATCGAATACAGCAAGAGAAGGGCTTTCCAACGATATCAAAATGGTATGCCATAGCCGAAATAAATGAAATGACATAGAGTGATAGGAAGCATCATTTGAGGTGAAAGTGCTAGTAAAATTAAATCCGGGGATTCCCCGGAATTAAAAATTGAAAAAATTAATTTCGGGGAATCCCCGGGCTTAGTTGGACCAGGGATATCAGATCATGGTATGATATAAAAAATAATGAATTGCAACCAAAAGGAGATATTCCGCCAGAGAATTATGATAGTCTCTGCCTCTTGCAATGAAAACGTAATTTTTGTTTGAGTATGTTTGTATAGTGTACCCGCAGCATCTATAAATCCCGATCCATCTCACCCAAATATACTCACAAATTCAATCTTTTATTTGCTTTGCCAACACACAGGACAAGGATAAGAGATGCTCAGATGCTCTCCTCCTGCAGCAACAACTAAATACTGAAACTGTTTTACGAACGAAAAGTCCTATTTGGCGATTTAACTGTGAGAGTATCGATGTAAGAACTATGTTGTCATAATACTTGTTGCTATACTTCTTTCATTACAGTGACTCATTGTGTTTACAAGCGACCTCTATTTATACATATCTATCTACTGTGCAATCTAATACCCCATGTCACATATAATCATCCCTTCCCCATGTCACTCTATACATGCCAACTACTTCCTGTCACTACCGTTGATTTTCTTTGCCATTCCGTATATTGATGTGCTTGAACCTTCTACTGAAATGACCTGATTCCATTGTACTTCATATCCGTTACTCTGATAGAAGGGTACATTTCCCTCCGAGCATTCTAAGTAACAATCATGTTGTGTTTCCTCGGCAAATGAAGAGACTATACTCAATAGAAGTCGACCATACCCTCTCTTTTGATAAGCAGCATGAGTTCCTAGTACAGCCACGTACCACATCTTATCAATGCCATAGTCCTTTCGCTTGTCGTCCCATTGACTATCTTGTTTAAAAGCTGCCATTTTCTGGATAAACTCTTGAGGCTTATCACCAAAGGAAAGGGAAACATTGGCTCTCGAATATGCCCAATAGTACCTCTCTGAGCCAACCTTCATAGGACCTCCCGAATCTTCCAGTTCTCCAGGAGGATAGCAAGCACAAGAGGCCGCAGTGACGAGCTCTCCGGTCAAAGGATCATGGTCTTTGACTTCTAATATGATCCCAAAATTCTCGCTAGCGGCCAACATTGGTTTGAAAACACTAGCGACAGCTTCAATACGCGATGGATGATCAGGCGGTCCGATACATTGCATCATCCATTCAATACTAGGCTCACTTTTGCCGCCTGGATAGTTACCATGTCCGTTAAAGGCTTGATAGATGCATTCGGATGATGAGTCCATCGTACCTTTCACCACTTTGTCATCTGCAAATGGAGGAATCGGATAGTCTAATGCCGAAAATGTCGATTCAACGGAACATAAGCTACTTCTTCTTCGTGCTACTTTGAGCATACGCAATCCTGCTTCATCTGACATTGAAGCGTTTGATAATCGCCTCATGTTTTCAACTTTTGTGGAGGCAGACAAAGCTAGCAGCTCATCTTTTGTCATGTCTGCCACATATGCTGCATCCTCGATTGTTGCAACTGCAAAGTTTTTAGCAATGTCCAATTCATCTTTGGCCAGTAGGGTCGGCCTTTTTGGGAATGGCTGCTCTCTCTTGAGATATACAACATATAAAGCACATGCGACACAGCCAATAGCTGATGATATGGCAGCCGGCCAAACATAACCGACGAATACAATCCCAATCGACATTATTAATACTAGTGGTAATGTAAGAACACTCAATGCTGCAACTAAAACACCCGAGACAGTTCCAACTCGATTGGGATAGCTGAACGCAACTGCATAACGAGTTATATAAAGCAAACATAACGTTTGGCCGGCCGCCACAAAGATGAGCACGATAGTTTGTACTGTCCAGTCTGCCACACCACATAATGGAGCAACAACGGCGAATGAAGCTGACAATAATATCATGATTTCTGTCAATCCTTCAGAAGGATGCTGACACTTGTCAACAAGAACAGCCACTGCCGGTCCAACTAACAATCCAACGATCGAGTTGATTTTGAGAAACAGCACACCCAAAGTGGATTGATCATCTTTTCTACTACTCTCTTGAGTAGATGATGAGAATATCTCATCTCCAAGTGGGTCTGCCATACTCATCCAGATAAATGGAGGTAGGAATGCCAAAACCGCTGCACAAATGGTAATTTTATGAAACTTTACATGATCCGGATCAAGTAATACCAAGAAAGCCTCGCTTAGTTGTTTCTTGGCACCCTTCCATCCTCTGACAGTTCGTCTCGGAATTGGCAAGCCCAAAACTTTCAGTGCCTGTGATCTATACTCTTCGATAGAAGGTATAGTTAACCCACACACAACACCAGAAAAGAGGATAATTACAGCATATAACACCAAAGATACCGATAAGTTATAACCACTCCACTTCATGAAACTTGATAGAACTAATGGTATAAAGCTTGCACATGCAAAACAACTGTTTGATAATGATACAACCAATGCCTGTCTCTTTGGTAGATGCCACAAGAAGCCGTAGAAACCAAAGTTAACCAGTAAACTTCCACAATCACATAATATGATTCCCATAATAAACACTAACGTTTCAACACTTGGTGATATTGTATACATACTCATTCCATCATCCTTACTACTACTACTACTATCAGCTGATAATAAGTAAACCAAACCTGATAATAAACTAATACCAATACATAACATAGCACAACCCAATAACGCTGAATATCGTCCACCAATCATATCAAATAACAATCCACTTTAGGAAGAGACAAGGTATATGAGAATATATGTATGCATATCATGTGTGCATATCTCATGTGTGCATTTATCATGTGTGCATATCTTATGTTCAAAAACTTACCTAACAATAAATAGAAACATAACAAATATTGTAAATGTATTCATTAAGTTTGCAATTAGTAACCATTGTGCTTGACAGCATTCTGATCCTTCTGTGTTGTTGATAAGCTCTTGTATGTCTTCTGTACTATCGTTGAGATTATCATGACAAGCATATCTAAAGATACCAGCCTCGCAAAATAATCGATTATATTCATTCTGACCAGGTATAATACCCCCAGATATAATTGATGCAATGAAGAATAGTAATAGGCGTATATAGGATGTAATTGATGTTTCTATATCTTCTGTTTCTTTTGATGGAGAAGGTGCATCATTTTGTTGCAAAGATTCTATTGATTTATGACTGCCGTTCTCGCCGCCGCCACCACCGTATGATACACCATTGCTACAACCATTTTCTAGAAGAGATGTACCCTCGTTGGACGAGCTACCACCTGCCATTGCCAACGGGTTGAGCTAGCTTGCGTGTGGTGTTGTATTGTAATTTTTAGCATAAGTATTACGTATCCTAGCCCCGGTATCCTTCATTTTACACTCTCAAATTTTTCACATTGCAAATGCAAAGCTCAATTGGCAGCAGAGATCATCCTTATATCAATCTCATTCGATAGTAGAGAGGAGTAGTACCATCGGGGAGTATTGGCTATATATTTTTATAAGTAGTTGCAAAAGAAGAGTTGCAAACGAGTGCCTCGTATACTACATACTACACAAAAAACACCCAAGAGAATCTGCTATACTATATAGAACAACATCAACACAAATTCCACAGACGAGATGGGTATGCTAGAAAAACCATTACTAACAGGAGGCAATGTCCGTCGTGGCGGATTAAGCTGCTGTTATTGCTGTGATTCCAAACGTGCTACATTAATAGTAACAGTCATAGACATGTTACTTGCAATAATACTAATGATAATGTTGACAATTTCCAAAACAGATCCAAAGTTAGTGACTGATGAATTAAATCAAGAAGAGATAGACCATATACAAAAGTACTATGTTTTGAGTATGGTATCAGCGGGTATTGGATTGGGATTTAACATCGCAACAATTGTGGGTGCTTTGTTGTATAATCGAAGATTAATAATTCTTGGTATAGTGTGGACGATTATTGGTGTAGTTTTAACTTTCATTTATGGTGCAGGCTTGGCTAGGGCGACGGATTATCCAATTAGTGCATTCTTAATGTTTGCTTGGGTAAGTTCTACTCTTTATGTTTGGTATTGTTATCTTCTCTTCTCAGTGTATCTCTAAACCCTATTCTCAATTACAAACAATAAAACAGCCAATAATATGGGCATTTATACAAATATATCCCGAGATAATCTTTATACACGAGGTTAATCAAGGCATTATGAGTGCCTTGACTTATGATCGAGAGGAACATTGTGGATTGTGCAGTTGCAAGATTTGTCTCCGTTAGTTCAATAAGAGATTTAGTGTTACGAGTAAAGATTAATAGGGCCTCTGTAGATTAAAAGAGTAACATGGTGGTTGGAGGTGAAGAAGCAAGTTTATTCGGTGTTTCCTAATCAATTATCTATTAGCTACCTAATCAAGTCAATCAAACAAGATTCAGTCATCGATAATGCAACACAAGAGGTTCGACGACTCTATTCAAACGGGATGATGGAAAACAGGGTCAAATCGTACAGTATCCTAGGCCTTAAAGATGTTGGATTTACGTCGTTTACTCGCACGGTTGGCATTAATTCGGTTCATTCTCCTCAATTGAATGTTCTCATCTTTAAGATCCTTATTCTTCTGTTGCAAGTTCATCTTTTGAATTTGTAACTGCTCGATCTGCTTTTCGTATGACGAGCACGAAGGAGCCTTTTGCGGTGGAGGTCGGAAAACTCTCGTCTTAGGAGGCCTACGGACACGTGGTGGCTTCGGAGGCTTTGGTAACCTCTTCGCTCGAACAGGCTTTGGGGGCTTAGGCATCTTCTTAAGCTTGTTTGGAGGACGTCTAACTTTCTGTGGTTTGATTCTCTTCCTCGGCACCTTCTTATTCGTGACTTTGATCTTCTCTGGCTTGGGAGGTCTTGGGGCTGGTGCCTGCGGAATCAATATGTTGGAATTCACCTCATTGTTTATAATACTTGGATCACTGTTTTGTGTTGGACCTGGCATCGTTATGTGGATATCATTAAGTGAATTGGCAGCGTTGTCTACTTGTGCCTCCAAGTCTGAAATTAGTTCGGAGTAATCCACATCTGGCTCGTCTGGGGAATGACCTGAACCTCCATGGCCACCACCGTGGCCGCCGTCTCCATGGCCGTGGCAGGGTTTAGTTTCTGCATTTCCACAGCCACACTTGCCTGGGGCTGTCTTAAGCTTATCGTTGGGGCAGGCATCAACACAGTCTGGAAGAGGAAGATGATAGCTTTTGTTAGCACGTGTAATGGCTGATTAGGGCCAAACGAAGTATCAGTCTGAACACAACATAACACATGACAAAACACACAAACTTGGACTTTCCTGGGGTACCATCGTTATCAGAGTCGGTGTCTGGTGTATCACATCCACAAATGCCAGGCTTTGTTTTGTTTGGATTGTTTGGACATTCATCTACAGATCCAGGGTCTTGGCAGGGTGTTACCTCTGCATTTCCACAACCACAGACACCTGGGTCAACTTTGTTTGGATCTCGAGGACAATCATCATTACAATCTAGTGTGCCGTCCCCGTCAGTATCGACATCAGGTACTCCACAACCACAGACACCTGGTTCAGACTTTGACGGGTCTGTTGGGCAACGATCATTGCAGTCGAGAACCCCATCTCCATCAACATCAGTATCGGGTTCTCCACAGCCACATACTCCTGGCTCATGCTTTGACGGATCGGTGGGACACTGATCAATGCAGTCTGGGAACCCGTCTCCGTCGGTATCGACGTCTGATACTCCACAGCCGCAGACACCGGGTTCGATCTTCAAAGGATCCATTTCACATTCATCCTCACAATCCGGTGTGCCGTCTCCATCAGTATCAACGTCTGATACTCCGCAACCACAGACACCTATAAATGATAGATGTGGCAAGGATTAGATGGTTAGGTATTAAGTGGATGCAGCAATAGTCAACACAGTAGAACAAACACATACCTGGTTTAGTTTTGTTTGGGTCGAGGGGACAATCATCCTCTCCGTCAATTGTTGAATCTCCATCTGTATCTTCCTTTAATGGATCGGTACCAATGTCCAGTTCATCCCCATCATCGATGCCATCATTATCTGAATCAGAGTCATTGGGATCTGTCCCGGCTATGATTTCTTGTCCATCATTTAATCCATCATTATCACTATCTTCTTCTGTTGGATTGGTTTGATAGTTATGAACTTCTTCTCCGTCATCAAGTCCATCGTTATCAGAATCAGGATCGTTTGGATTGGTGCCGTGAGTGGCTTCTTCGGCATCGGTAAGTCCATCATTATCACTGTCCAAAGGAGGTTCTGGCTCTGGCTCAGGGCACATCGTGTCATCATTGCAAGGATTGGCAGCCAAGTAGTCCAAAGCACCTTGGGCCTTGACAAGTCCATAACCGTAAATGTCATCTCTCCCTGCTACACCCAAATCCTCAGCACTTTGTTGGAGTGCTTGACGTATTTCAGTATGAGTACAGCCGGGGTAATGTGACCATACCAATGCAGCAACGCCCTATAATAATGGGTGGTATTTACTTAGTTGATCTCCGTGTGGATAGATGTGGCAACTCAACACTACACGAACTTACCGAAACATGAGTAGCAGCAACCCCGGTACCACTTTTTAATTGATATGCACTTCCTGGAATTGTTGAATCAATATCAATACCAGGAGCGGACAGTTCGATCCTATCGTTCACGTTTGCATTGAAATCTTGATTCATTTGGTCTCCAATGGAAGTGACGCTGATGACAGTTTTATAAGATGCTGGATAGTAGTATACATCCTTTCCAGCACTGTCTCCAGCACCAGCTACAAAAAGAATACCTTCCTGATATGCCTCTTCCACCGCATCTTCCAAAACTTGAGAGTCTACTGTCCCCCCACCAACCATGTTATTAACCGGGGCAAAGTTGATAATGTTTGCGCCCACATTGATGCAACCTCTTACTGCAGAACGAAATTCATCTGCAGTGATTTCATCGCCTACGGGGCCTAAGACTCGTGCAATATACAGTGAAACTCCTTCGACTAGACCTACCACACCCCTATCGTTATTGACAGCTGCCAGTATACCAGCATTATGAGTACCTAAAAGTGGAAGGTAAGAAGATGTGTTAGATGAACTACTATATGAGGAATGCATGAAAGATACTTTGCTCACCAGAACCGATTTTATCTTGCCACCAAGGAGATGAATGACCTGTGTCAGTGTCAAATGAATCTCCTGAAACTCCTGCTTTAGGCAAATCTTCATGGCAGGCTTGGTTGGCACCACCTCCACCAAAATGAGCACAGTCATAGCCGGATCCAATCAAACAGATCTTGATATCCCTATTGCACGAAGGAGTGTTCTGTGCAAGCTTTGCTTCTACCAATGTGTGGCTGTATGGGTTATTATGTTGAGCAAGGCGACGTATGTGGCCTCCACGCAGTAACCGATGATGCTGGACTTGAGCACATACGTTAGCGCTTGTGACGATCGTACTTATTAGTATCTTATTAATCTTCATTATTATTGTCTTGGTTATCGTGGTTTGTGTAATTTATGAGAGCACTGCTTATTTTGCCATCCTTGCAAACACAAGAGAAAGAGAGCTGTAATACGAGAAGCCTACGAGTAGCCATGAGTGTGAAGATCGGGTTCTCGTTCGTTTCTGATGAACAAGAACCCCTACTAAGTTTGTCTTATTACCCGACATGTTCATAAAACAATTCATTAATCATCACGTCTACTCAACACTGTTGTTTTGTATGTTATGCAGGCAAGAAGCATGAGGAGGTCCTCGTACGTGTAGTTATTAGTGGGAGGGAGGATATCGTGTGGTATCCTGCCATATCCTACCCTACTTTTGTTTGATATGTTGAGATAGAACTACCACTTGTGAATAGACATTCATGAAATATCTCTATTATCAAATACTCTATAACATTAGAACTACTCTTACAACATACATATAGTGCCAATACATCAGGCACCTAAAGAAACACATATACTTCATTGCTAAGCTGCTTGATTAAAACTACTGCGTCTCTTCATTGGCCCATCGGGTGATGGGATTGATGAAGATGATGAATGGACCTTCTGAAACTCTTCGTTTGCTTTCATCAGCTGTTCATTGGCTTTTGCCACTGCCTCTCTTGCCATTGCAACCTTCATTGTACTCTTCTCCCTAGCAACTGCCTCTCTTGCCATTGCAACCTTCATTGAACTCTCCTCCCTTGCAGCTCTCATGGCTAATATCGCTCTGAAGGCATCCGATTGTGGGTTTTGAACGTTTGGTTGAGGGTAATTCCACATAGGTTGGGTAGAAGGAAAAGCAGTTTGGCTTGTAGGGAAGACACCACCAAATGATGGATTTTGCATACGAGTATCCCGATTTTGCATACGAGTATCCCGATTCTGCATGCTTAGCCCAGATTGGAATCCACGTAGACGGCTTTCCTCCATCATCATCATAGCTGACATGCTTGTACCAGATTGGAATCCACGCATACGGCTCTTATTCATCATAGCTGTCATAATAGCTGACGTGCTTGTACCAGATTGGAATCCTGAATGTACCGTAGGAATTAGAGACGACATATGTTGAAAATGTTGAATAGGCATGGGATTGGTCGCAGGAGATGTGGGTCTAACTCTACTGCTTGCGGGTGGTCTTACTGAGTGGCTAGCTGCATGCCCACCAAAAGGGGAAGGCTCCATTGGTTTGGCCTCCATCTTTTTGGACTTCATAGGAGGACCCTCCTCCATTGGGGTGGTAGACAACGTACTTGAATCTCGCTTTCCACCTGTCTTCCTCAGGGTGAACAAAGCCGAGGCAGCAGCAGCCTCATCGCCCCCAAGGATTGAGTTGGTTGGTTCAGATGAGGGTGGCGGCTCATACTTATTGGCCGAGTAGTTGGAAAAGTTATCCTTCTTCTCGAAAGGCTTGGAGAACATACCCATCGTGACTTGGGGGAAATCACTGCTGTGGGAATCGCGCCGAGCACAGGGATATTCATCTGGCTTGACAACCTTGTTCAATTGAGCAGCGTTCATCATACCTTGGTACTGCTTGGCAAATTTCTGAGCATTAACCAACTGTTGAACAGTATCCCGCTCCTTCTTGAGACGTGCCAATTCTTCGAGTTTTGCATGCTCTTTCTTCTCCTTCATGGCCAATTCCATTATCATACCATACTTCAACTTCTCAGCCATTGCCAATCTCTTACAATAGGCAACAACCTCATTACTAGCATTACGCCAATTAACTGATATACTCTTACTCAACTCAGTTAGATTCATCCGACCAGGGCGTTTACGATGTTTACGTTTCTTCTCAATTTCCTTCTTGTGTTGACTAGAATACCAAAATGGAGGTAGAATAACATTCGCGTAACGAGCAGGACGTGGGAACTCTAGTTCATCCTTATGATTGGGATCTAATGAAGTCAGAATCTCATCGCCAACTGAACCATCTTCTTGTGTAAAGAGTGCTTGTTCCAACTTGAAGAACATGGTGTACTCAGTATAGGGCTTGGGAATTTCATCCTTATCCTTCTTGGGGTATGACTTCTTCTTGTAGTAGTTTTGGGGATTTCCGTGACGGATACACAGACCACGGCGATGGGCCACATTGGTGCAACCACCTTCAAAGTTACAAATGGCACGATTATGCTTGTCCACATTATTATTGGGATCGTTATACTTGGGTGGTGCAACAGGGACACATTGTGATATAGTCCGAACCTCCCCACATTCGTCGGGTGATGCACTTTGATGACGTACGCACAACCCTCTCTTCTTAACTTGATTATCACATCCATCAAATTTGCAAATCTTTACAATTGCCCCATGCCGTTTACATACACCTATGATATTGTGTGGGCGGGGATAAAGCGAGGGTGATGGGTGAGGGTTAAGGGTGGATTAGAATTAAATTTGTGCACATCTTATGCACACTTTTAATAAAACAGTACAAACCCCTTACCATTATTAACAATATTATTCGTACATCCCTCAAATGCACACGTACGTTCAATTGATCCATGTCTAATACATGTACCGCCCTTACGTGCCACTTTAGTACACTGCTCGCCACTCTCTGGATCAACATGGGAACATTGTTTCCGTGCTTCACGTCGTGCGCCGTGGCGGGTGCATACACCGCCTTGTTTGGCAAGGTTGGTACAAACTTCATTAGTTAGAGGGTTAATATAGGTGCATAATTGTTTCCGTGCACCGTGTTTAAGGCATACGCCACCCTGTGATTGAAGTTGCAGTTGCGAAATGATAGAAGAAACATGTCATGTGAGCAACATAATTAAACGTACGCGTCGTGTAAAGTAGGCAACCCAATACCGCCGTCGCGTGGATGATGCACATTATACACGTATGCACGAATATAATTATATACACCCACACCACACACACTGAAATACAATAATATCACGATTACGCACCTGTACAACAATATTTTGACATGATGGGTGAGAACAATTTTTATGCCCATGTTTATCTTTCCCATCTTGATACTTATTGCTATCAACGACGCCGTCAACAATACCACCACCGCCGACGCCGCCACCAGTAGCAGCACCAATAGGCATACAAAAAGTAGAAGAGGGCAATGGTAAATGTTTATAACATAATTTACCACGTACAACAATGTTTTGACACCCATCTTGTCGGCAGGTGTTTGTAGTTTTCTTTTTGGATCCGCCGCCACTTGGTAGACTTGCGGCTGCTACTATATCGGTAAGGGTTAGTTCATCCATCGTTGTATTATATAGGGGCGTGTAGTAGTAGGGGCTATTGATGATTCACTATTGCAATTGTAAAATTATGGCAAAAATGATCGTACGTGGAGTGTGCATGGAAATCGTTTTAACTAGAGAGTAAGCCACTTTTCTTCGCGCGGATAATTCCTTACAAAACTATGCCCCCCAACTTGGACTACACCCCTCTCCTCCGACAAGAACTTATACTCCCTTCCTAATATACCCATACATGCACCAATAAGTGGCCAAATTGAGCTATATTCTCACAAATTTCAAGATTAATACCCCCTCGATCTGAGGCTAGCGTAAAACCTTATATCCCAGGGGGAATCACGTACGGTGTCGCACTGTTTTTGCCGAAGACAAATGTGGGGTCATCCACCATTGGGGTCATTGGTATCCTCGTACGATCGAGCGAGATCTACCTGAAAAGAAGAAGAGTGGAGCATTACTACCCCTTTAAAGTCAACATTGATATATGCAACGAGGGCGTTAGCATGGATTTACCTTCGTCGAGTACGAGTGGTCTTCTGAGAGGCTTTTTGATGGTATCCTCGTACGATGATAGTGGCTACGCTGATTATGGTATACTTAAAGTACACCTCACGCACTGGTAAGCAAACTATGTCACTTGTTTTGTACTAGATCCTTACTCTACATCATACCTCAGTCATACATAAACACGTTTTAAATGAGTTATTTCTTTTCTAGAAACAACTTCTATTGCCTTACCTTACTCAAAGTCATCAAACAAATCATCCAACACACATCCAGCAACCACCTCTTTTAAGGCATACTCGAACCCATCAACGAGGGCATTAAGACTAGCACTAATGATATTCCTATCAACACTAACGGTAGTCCACTTCACTTGAGTTTCTACATCCTTGAATTCAATCATAACTCGAGTAGCAGCCTGTGTGGCCGATTCAGGATCAAGGATACGAACTTTATAATCGACCAATTGCAAATTCTTCAACTCGGGATGAGATGGAGTTAATGCCTGTTTCAATGCATTAGCTAAAGCGTCCACTGGTCCATCACCCTCAGCTACATCAAGTCGGTCGGTAAAATCAGTTTCATCATCGGCATTTTCGAGTACGCGGACCTTCACAGTAGCCCTAGATAAACTAGTTTTACCACCTGAGCCATGATTCTCTGACCCATGTGCTTCCATTTTCGACATGACACGACTTGCACTATCTACATTCGTATCGTAAACTTGTGCGGTATAATCCAATACCCTGAATGGTGGGCAGTATCCCTGTGTTGAATGTAATATCATCAACTCGACACTAGCATCGGCACCCTCGAATGTATATCCCATACTTTCCAACTTTTTCACACGTTCCAATATAACCAAGGCACGTTCCGCCACCAACTTATCATCATCAATACCAATATCTAACTTCTTCATTTTGCCTAATATATTCTGTCTGCCACTTAATTCACTAATTAATACACGTAATTGATTCCCAACTTTCGATGGATCGACATGTTGATAGGAGTCTGGTGAACGTTCAATTGCAGCCACGTGTAATCCACCCTTATGTGCAAATGCCGAGGCACCGACATATGGTGCACCTCTATCAGGTGTGCGGTTTAATGTCTCATCTAAGTACCGACTTAAACTTGTAATGTCTTGTAAATTATCTTTGCAACTCATTTTGGATGTGCCGCAATGTAATGCCAATGATGGGATGATACTACATAAATCAGCATTACCTGTACGTTCACCGATACCATTAATAGTACCCTGTACTAATCCCACACCACTATTCACTGACATGATACTATTAGCAACAGCTAATCCACAATCATTATGACAATGTATACCAAAAGTCGTTTGTTGAAACTTGTTAATTGACTCTTTTGTGATCTGTTCAATTTCCCATGGCATACTACCACCATTGGTATCACACATTACTAATACTTGTGCACCGGCATTTACAGCGGCCTGACAACATTTTAATGTATATTCACTATCATATTTATATCCATCAAAGTAATGTTCGAGATCTACCATGACTTTACGTCCTTGACTAACTAGGTAACTAACTGAATCATAAATCATTTCCAAGTTTTCTTCGGGATTGGCGCGAATGATATCAGTAACTTGCCATAAATGTGCTTTAGCCACAATACAGACAGTCGGTGCTTCACTTTCAATTAATTTTAATATCTGCTGATCATTCTCAGCCTTGATACCCTTACGTCGTGTACTACCAAATGCTACTAACTTACCTTGTACATCTTGACTTAATTCAGTCTTTGCTCTTGTAAAGAATTCTTCATCTTTTGGATTTGATCCTGGCCATCCAGCTTCAATGTAATCTACATTGAATTTTGATAAACGTTGTGTTATTTTTAATTTATCATCACAACTTGCACTTATGCTTTCCATTTGGGTACCATCTCGTAGGGTTGTGTCATATATTAATGCCTGTTTTGGACCACGTACTGCTGCATTGTTATTGATGGTTTGTTGGTTAGTATTTGAGGCATGATCGTTGGATTCATTATCAAGTTGTGATACTAAATCTTTTGCAATCCAATCATCTGAGAAGACATCTGTGGCGGAGATACCGAATAGCATATCATTATGGTCAGTAGTTGAATAGATTGAAGTAGTACTTCTTTTGGTATGTAATCTAGAGGTATCAATACTGTGGAGAGTTGTTGATATAGTTGATGGGTATGATTGAAAGGGTTGAACTTGTAAAATTGTGGATAAAAAGATACTCAGGGGTATCTTTAGTGATGATGAGCCGCTCATCATTATCAGTTTTACAATACTTGATGTATAGTATGTTGTCCGTAATAGGGGAGGGATATATTATGAGGCAGGGGGTGGTCAATAAAACACTACTACTTGTACTTCAACACAAAAGATGATGGATGGCTGGCAAAACATCTGCAGACAATGGCGAGGCCTTAAAAGGATACCAGAAGATACCCTGCTCATTACTAAGCTATGAACACTATAGACCTCATCTATTATGGTAGTTTAGATTTGCTTAGCATGCGACGCGGCTCAAGCTGAAGTATAGAGTGTGTCTAACTCCTTACCGAGGAGATAGATAGTCGGTTATCTCTCATCACTTAATATCATACATATTAGTGAGACTATTACGCTATCTAGTGTGGCTAGACTCATTATCTCTTATTAGTCGAAAAAGTATGTGCAATATCTTTCTCTCTCCTCTCTTCCTCGTCCTCGTTTCCTCGTCTTTAATCTATCTTTACTGTTCGCTCATCTACCTTCTGTGCCCAATTCAAAGTCATTATCATTGACTTTATATTCATACTGTGGTATGGCTCATACACAACAGATACTTCTCTCCTCACGATCATACGTCAAAACACTCATAATACCTTGATTAATCTCCCTAACGAATATAATCTGAGGAATAATCTTAATAACTGACCATATAATTGGACCCGCAAACATCAAAAAGTATGGATGATCTTTGTCTGATACTTTAGCGAACCCCGCCCCATACACGATGGACATTATAACGTTAATGATTTGCCATACTATTCCCAATAATACTATTCTTCTATTATACAATGATGCTCCTGTAATACTCAATATATTAAATCCAATCCCCACTCCCGTAACTACCATTGCTATTATATAATATTTCTTTACATGATCTTGTTCTTCTTCACTTAATACCATGGATAAATCCTCATCTTTAGCAACAGTTAGCATAATTAATAGTATAATTCTCAAAATGATATCGATTCCATTGATAATGATTGTGGCACGTTTAGAATCACAACAACAGCATCCTTGTCCTCTTCTTACATTACCACCAGTCAGCAATGGCTTCTCTAGTAGATTCATCTTAAGTACTATATGATGTATTCGTATTAGATGAGTGTTAATATTATTATCTAATAAAGAACTATCTGCACCATTCTAATGAAGAAGCTGTATTATATCAAATATTGGGAAGAAAGTCAATGTATATGCTTATAGAGAGGATAGGGAGAGAAGAGTTGATTGTTTTATGTTTTGCAATGCTTTTTTGCAAAAAAGATATTGTGGTATCTTTTTATTATTGACTTATATCGACCAATATGATATGTATCTAATGAGTTATAGCTTAATATGCCTTTGTCAATCACCGACAATGGTTGTGTTGTCTCCTCAGTGCTATATACCTCTATTGTACTACATAACAATACCACACGTCGATAATCCATCAATTGCCCTAAAAATTTGCATGTGATATCTTTGATTTTATTCATATGATATCGACCACGCGGCAGCTGCAGGCTTCTTGCCATCTATCTGATACCTCTATCTATCAACATCAAACGATATTGTACCTATTGTTCACCATCACTTCTTCAATCATAATTTCCCATTTAGTTATTGAAGACTCCCAATTACAATAAAGTGAGTGAAAAACAACAACAACAACAACAACAACAACAAAATGCAAATCAAAAATTAGCCGCCCAAGATAAGCTCTAGCCTTCTACGACGAAGCCTGGATAGCTTAATATGCCTTTGTCAATCACCGACAATGGTTGTGTTGTCTCCTCTGTGCTATGTATACCTCTACTACTTACAACAACACCACACGATAATCCGTCAATTGCCCTAAAAATTTGCATTTGATATCCAAAGAGAGAGGATGTGGTATTCTTTGTTCTATACCATCTCCGCGGGTGTCTACAATATTGGAGAGTAAGAGAATATCTAGGATATAGGAGAGTGAGAGCTTGAAGAGAGTGAGAGAATTGAGATATAATACAACATCAAGCAGCAATGATATCAGGGGCTAGGGGAAATAGGAGAATGAAAGAACAGCACAATAGGGCTCCTGTTAATGTGCCACCAGTTGCAGCAAATTCAACCAGACGACGCTCTTCATTTACATCGATGACATCAGTATCATCAGTATCGAATAATACTCGAAACAATAACAATGGTAGCAACAATAAGAAACCAATACGTGCATCACGACGACCAAGTCATTTAAATGAAATATCATCAAAAGAACGCCATTTAGAGAATGATGATGCATTAAAACAAGAACTACTCCGTGTAGAGACTGCTCATTCGAGTGAGTGGAAACACCCCATCGGATTCAATTTCCTCAGTGCTCTTCGTATTCTCAATGCTCCTGGAGATCCTGTCCTTAATAATACCGGATATTATATACAACCAGAAGAATTAGAAGATATACCCGCCATGTTTGACAGCTATCTCAATGTGAATTGTTTGTATTACTCACTAGTGGGAGTACTTGCAATAGAAACGTCTCTTACATTACCAATTCCCGAGCCTGATGCTCCTTTATATGCCCAATGGCTTATCACTGTTAGTAGATTCTGTTGGTGTGCTAACGGTATCTGGTCAATGTCCGCTGTGGTTGCATCGTTTCATATCTTATGGTGCATATATGCTACCCCTACTTGGGCTAAACGTCGGTTCGTTTTTGATAATAGTAAAACGATCTCTGTCGTCTATGCCATGGTAAGTTATGTTTATGTTAATGTTTATTGTTACCCCTTATATGCATATAGTTTTGCTCATATCTTGTGTTCAATTTCAGGGCTCCCCAAACTTTGGTATGATGGTAAGTTTTTGTGTATGTTAATTTGTTGTGCACCTCTTATTAGATGCTATAGGTTTGCTCACATCTTGTGTTCATGATACCAAAGTTGATT
>Ga0214480_100166_pt1 | contig 31495 bp, 22 predicted proteins | sample M1_20Mar14CPVII9_3_FD_165042 | JGI IMG/M metagenome (GOLD analysis project Ga0214480, IMG submission 165042) | Marine eukaryotic communities from Monterey Bay, California, United States - M1_20Mar14CPVII9sort6BwellE17 | ecosystem: Environmental > Aquatic > Marine > Unclassified | place: USA... | reverse complement strand
TAGGAGATAAGGGGGAGGGATGCTAATACTTACTTACCTGATCGTTTATATACTTGGAAAACACTAGTTGCAATATGCATCTTTTATCTTATATACTTCGACTTAGACTAGTTTACTGAAGCCAAAAGTGAAAGAGAAGTAGTGTAGAAGATACGGTAGGCGACCATATCTTAGACCCAAGCCGATGATATGGCAGATGGATATAGCTGAAAGCAACTGCCAAATGAAATCGAGATAATCTTTACTGTCAACTAGTAATGACGAATCTTCAGCACTGTTCCAGAATTGCCTTTGAAAATCCCAATAGCTTTGTTGTCCTCGAGCGCACCCTGAACATTGTAGTATGCATAGACTTTCATCGAATAATTCAGCATATTCACCTTGCGTCTCAAAAGATACAATATATAATCGATGGAATCACTTGTTTTGATAGATACTTTCACGACACTTCCTACTGGCATACCAAAACCCTCATTCATGATCTTACAAGATATATCAAAGTTATATTTTTCTTTGATTTTGTTCTTTGCCAATGATTCTCCAAGCAAACGAGACACCACACTAAATGGTAACTTCGGTGTCACGTGAGTGGTTACCCAACCTACGTCTACATCTCCCTTATCTGATAAGTATCTGGAAAGTACAGCAGTCAAGAGGATTGTTATATCTTTGTCCATATCATCCTCCCAAGTAAATCAAGTGCAATTTCTCCAGCTTTGCACACGTCATCTGGAAAGTATAGATAATCTGTAATATCAACAAAATAGCTGACGTGAAGACTATCAAGATGGTGCCTCAAATACCCAATCACCAGTCTACAAATGTGACACTTTTTATCGTCAGGCAACGTCAGCACAGCTTTGCTATTCCTCACGGTCCTCACCATATGAAGAAACATTACCGGTGGTAACCCGACGAAAAGAAGGGCTGAATCCTCTTTAATGTGAAGTATGTTTTCAGTACAAACTTTTGATGCTATTGCAAGTATTCTCTTAGAATCATCGTCTTCCGAGACTGAACTTCCGAACCCAGCCAGGTATTCCTCCATGTGCACAAGATTGCTCATATCTTTTTCGATGAATGCATATATGTCCTCTGTACGCTTGGGAACAAGGAAGTACTTGGCAAAGTACTGGAGTATGCTACGATTATTTCTGTTGATTAGACTAGCACACTCATGCGGCGGTGCATATAAATAGTCGAGGAAATCAGGAAAGCACTTTGCAATATCATCTGATAGTTCTACCACACTTGTACTATTGGAAGATTCACTGAATTGTCCGGATTTAAGTAGAGCTTCAAAATAACCGCTCTTCTTTGGTCCAATTGCCAAGGCAACTTTGTGCACATGATATGTCTTCTTTCTGTTTCTTTTGTTGGTAATCGACACTTCAATCGTCCAATCACTAAAACTTTCATCTTTATCTAATCTCCAAGATAAATGTTCCTTGCTTTCATCGCTCAGGTGGCCAGTTGAATTTTCAATAGTTGTTTTTTTCCAATTGAATGTGTATAGAATCTTCATCTGAATCATAATCCATTTCCTCGTCGGATGATTCATCGGCGTCAACTATTTCACTCCATATAGAGCTGTCATCTTCTACATCGTTTTTACCATCTTGTTCATCATCACTACTTGGTATATCACCGTTCACGTCGTCTGCAGTACCCCCAGCCTCAAATACTACTCGGTCGAAGTATGACATTTCATTATTTTCAGCAGCAGATTGCTGCTCTTCATTGTTGTTCATAATATTTTTTGGTGAGGACAGTATTAAAGTATCCAGCCGAACACATAAACTGATTCGGCGAGAGATGATAGAAGATTATATGAAGTTATAAAGTACAACATAGATAAAGATAGATAGCAGGTAAACTCTCATGGTAACAAAGTAATTCGTAATTTCATTGCAAATATTCACATACAAAAATAATCATGATTCTCACCTTAATCTTCCCAGCAATGAGATCGTATATGAAACTACAAACTCGAGATTACTCGGTATCTGCAGTCATTGGTACTGGACACTGCCGCCAATAAGCCAATAATAGCAAACCGGACAATTCTGTTGAGTGAGTTTTTCCTCCCTTGGGATACCGTCAAGAGGTCCAGGGAGAAAAGTCCCTCACCTTGCAAACTTTTTCTAGCCATAAGTACATACCTAAGAGGGTACTTGAGTTTAGCCGTCTAAATATCAGTATCAAATGGATCTCGATCCATTTCAAGCATTGGACAATGTCCCCACGACGCCTGTCGTTAATCAATCTACACAAGAAAGTTCGTTAAATAATGACGGAGCAACAACTACCACAACTCGATCGGCTGATCAAACGATATCAAATGACTTGGCTTTTATAGGAACAGTCACTGAAGCTGCTGCTACTGCTCCTGTTGCAAAGGATATATCGGTAGATCGGTCTTCGATATCTTCTTCGTCTACACCATCTAGGACGGCGTCTAGAAGTACTGCAACCCCGAGCAAATCAAGTAAAAGTAGTGGGCCTGTAGGTGAGTCTTTTTATGTGTATACTGCCTTTACCCTATGCTTTTATATTTATTAAACAATTGCATGGGGTATTGAATTGAATGTATCAATCAATTGATCTATTCTCTTATATCTAACTGTCTCTTTATGTTATCCCTGTTGCAATCCGGTGTTTGCAAATTTGTGCACATCTTATGCGCATTCACAAACCATACTTGTGTATACACAAAACAGATCTCAATGAAGAACTAGCAACACTCCTACTGAAGAAACAACTACCACAATCATCAGTAACTGCACTTCAAAACCTCCTCCGTGAGAATGCAACATTAAAAGAAAAGAATAACAAACTCAAATCACTCCTCGGACGATCAGCTAAAGCACAACGCGATGCAAAGAATGATTTAGAATCAATGAAAAAGTTATATGAATCATCCAAGAAAGAATGTGATCGGTTAGAAAAACGTGTAGAGGTATTAGCCAATCGACCGACGCATATGGATTTATTGGCAGACTTCGAGACGAACTTTGATCGAGCGGTTTTAAGTATTGGTGATAGTCAAAAGAAGAAGGCACAACATCAGAGTGGTGGCGAGAATGCTGCCGAGTCACCTCATCCGGCAGGAGATTTGGGAATTAGTAATAACGAGGGTGGTGGTTTATCATTGTATGATGATAATTCTACATCAAGATCTTTGTCATATGGTGCACAGCCATCAAGTAGCAGTAGATCTGATTCATTACTCCTCACAGAACTAAACGAGAGCAAATCAAGAATTGCACATCTTGAATCTCTTAATACATCCGCTCAAGGACGGTACAATAACCTCGAACACATACACAAGACTTTACTAAATGAGCAACAGACTACTAAAAATACATTAACCAATCTTCAATTGGAATTACGAATGTCAAAAATGGAGACTGAACATGCCTTGCGGAGTTTGCGAGAGAAGGAGGCAATCGTTACTGAAATGCAATTAGAAATTAACTTAGTTACACAATCAGCTGTCGATGCTAATAAGCGTGCCGCGGAAGGTATGGAGGTTGCACAATCTGCCAAGTCGGATAAAGAGTATGTTGATGGATTGGAAGCAAAGGTGGTCGCCCTTCAAGAGTGGGCATTGGCAAGTACTGAGAGTAAACGATTAACCACCGAGCGTTGCCGGGGATTAGAAAACCGTGTTAAGGAATTAGAAGATGCTATCAAGAAAATTTCTGCCAGTGGTGGTGAAGAACGGTTAGGTTCGGGCACATTGGATGATGCCTTGATTGCTGACTTGGGCAATATAATGCCAATGACCAAGCCGGCGTCTTCGAGTGCAAGTTCTTTGGTTAGTAGTCAGGGTGGTGATAATGAACGTAAGTTATGGACCAAGTCATCCTCACTCGTTGTGGGTGCGGGCATGATAGGCAATGCCTTCTTCGAGCTAGGGCAAGTGCACATTGAAGAACACGAGTCTGTCATACTACGATGGAAGTTTGACTTAACACCGGGAGATTTGGATATATACTTTTCGATATTGAAGGGAATATGTGAGGGTAAGAAGGTACAAAGAGGTGCTGATGCATGTTTTAGAAATCGTCATGTCAAGGGAGGTGGTGGAGGAGATACATCTGGCGCTTTTGCAAAACAGAATGCTTGTACTCTAGTTTGGTCGAACGAAATGTCGTGGGTACGGCCTCGTACTATCAAGTATACCGTTGAGGCTATTGCTATCGAGTGGAGTGATTAAGTTGTTGTGTTTGTATATTGTATAGCCTCTAAATCTTAAGTTAGAGTGTGTATATTACTCCAACACAACTGTTGCTAATCTTCTCGCTGGAAACGACATCGGTGGCAGCTCTGACCATATAAGTGTATCCAAATCGAGCTCATAACAGCATTTTGTCCACTTTCCTCTGGAAGATGAGATAAAAGAGAGAGATAGGAACTTTTGTTACTATATGTGGTTTAAAGGCAATCAAATAATACAAACCAAGTTCAAATGAACCACTCAAATCCATATTGAACACACGAATTCATATGATGAAACAATACGAACGCGGACTTTCCTGATGGTACCACCAATTAGATATAATCTGTTCAAGGATGTTGATAATGTCGCAGTGAATGAGTGCCAACAAGTAATTGGTAATCTTAGTTCACCACCGCTCGGGATGATTACTGGAGAAAAGAGCACAGTATCGGATCTAGGAGTATATCTCATCACCAATGGGGCCTCTGAGTATTCATTTGATTGTTCTGTACTGTAGGGAAAAACAAAGAAACTACTTTCGTCTATTGCAACAGCTTGAACAAGAGGACAGTTCTCAAATGGAAGCTCGTCTAATGCAGACCAAGTATCCGTATCAATATCATATCGTTCGATTGATGATGTCGTTCTACGCTCGTCGATGAACCCTCCAAAGACGTAGATTGATGATCTATCCCTACTTGTTGCAACCGAATGTAACCGTCGAGGAAGAATCAACGGCGCGCATAGCTCCCATTGAGCTTGATTGTAAAGCCAATCCATATCAAGAGATGATCCTCCTTTCTCACTACTAGGGTATTCAAAAGTAAGGCGTTCCATACTTTCACAGCTTAAGGATCCATACTGCCATCCACCTACAGCGTATAGATTGACAAATGTCATATCATTGGATGATTGTTTAATACAAGATACCGCACCAAAAGCATGTCTAGGAGAAGAGAGCTTACTTGCCATTGTGCGCCATCGCCATTCTTCAGTTTCAGTCTCAGAAGATGTGGAATTAAAGTCTAGAACCTCAACAGTATCCGAGTTTCCGTCCGAAGTACCTCCGCCCATGACAAAGACCAAGCCACAGCTTGCTGAACATGCCGCATGAGATCCTCGATGCTCCTGTAAATTTGGAAGCGACAACCACTGGTTCTTATCATTTGATGTGGAAGTAGATAGAGGAAGCATTTCGCATGTAGCAAGTGTTCTACCTCTCATTCTGCCGCCAAGTACGAGCAAAGCAGGAAGTGTTGTTGTTTCTCTTGTTGCAATGCTGTTCGCTTTGCTTTTATCAAAGGGTTCTGATGTGATGATGCCATCTGTACTTCTTCTAAATACAATTGATGATTGATTGGTATCTTTTAAACTAATATCAGGGCATTCAAATGCTCGATGACTACCTCCACATTTATGACAATGATCATGATCCATTTCACATTCCTTCACATCTGCATTTCGTTTCGACCTCTTCATTCGTAAACAGCCTCTTTCGGCATCATAGTTGTGAAATCTACATATCTCAATGACTCCCTTGTTCTCTTTCTCAACATATCGAGGAGGGTAGAGTGTCAATGGGCAGTTTGAGGCACCCTTCTTGTCTCGTAGTCTTCGTATTGGTGTATCAGATGAAGATTTATGTTCATTTTGGATATACTGTTCTAATTCTGTACCGCTTATGTATTTACTCTTTGAACTCATTGTAGAGATTATTCGATACATAGTATCACATTTGAGATGAATGATTGCACTTCTATCATCTTGTTTAACCAGATTTGATACTACATTTTGAATCAATTTAAAGTGTACCTGAGTTGAATCATTATCCACATTTGTAGATGTATCCAACTCAAAGAAGATTACATCTACTCCCCTTTTCCTCTCAATTGTATCTCCAAAGGAACTATACTTTGTCACACTTAAATTTGGTATATCAACATCTATTGCAGTAGAATACTTTCCAAATTCTGTGGTGAGGCGCTTGTGTATTGCTGTAGTATCTTGTTGACTATCTGTTGAAACATGATATCCATCACATATGATATTTTGAGAGTCACTACCGGTATTATCGGTAGTAGGGAACAATCCAGACCATATTCGACTAGCAGTACGGTTTGACTTTCGTGTCGATTTGTAGAATGACGTTTTATCCTTGTGACATAGTATTATAATGCTCTGCTCATGTTGGTGTTTAGCTTCATTTGTTGTTGATGATTGTATACTATAAATATCTCTCGAGTGTATGACTTCTCCCGGTAAAAAGAACATATCCAGTATATCATAAAAGGTGCACTACTAGAGACTTTAACGATCCTAACCTCGTTTGTAGCATGTGGGTGTGATGTCCATCATATCAGAGCTTGCTTTCATTGCCCATTAAGGAGTTTTCATATCATGGAAAACATTACCTCTTCATCTTATTGGTTTGTTGTTGATAGGTATTGAGTTGTTGTCAACAGTAGAATAGTTGTTGCCACTACTGTATATTGTTACAGCGCTACGGATAATACAGGTAAGAATGATGGTATTAGATTGTTATTATACAGAGGCGGTGGTTATGTTATTACGACAATATACGAGTATTATTTTAGAATTGCATATTGTTCTTTTCATCAGCCCGTCAAGAGGATATGTAGGTATATAGATGATGACAAGAAATACTCTGTGGTATCAGATATGCATATATTATGATATTTATTGGATGTGGATATATTTTGTTGTTTCTAACTTTAACATTCCTCTTCAACTAAACAGAGATCAGAGAAGTTGTTACAAACTACTCGTAATTAGCAATACGATATACATAATATCATGCTGAAGTCATCGAGGACTAATACCGATAATAACGTTAATGATGATAAGGAGGAGAATTACTGGGTTAATCTTCCAGCAGATGCTATCCTCCGTATCGCCATGTTTGGTGGTGTATCAGGAATACATTTTTGCAATTCTTGTCGTACTTTTCAACAACATCAACCACATCTACGAATATTAGTTCTCTTCAGAACTAAATATTCAATACCAGCTTTTATACATCATGAATCTCTTCGAGACGAATTTTGCGTTACCCTTAGTACGGAGGGAGACGTACACCGTGTTATTGAATCATTACCACCACATTATGCAAACTCCATTACCCATTTATATTTGGATGCCGTACACCATTATGACAATGCAACGAGGGGACCTGCATCTCTCATCAGTGGGCCATTGAATGATTATGCTACAAATCTCACATCGCTTCAAACACTGCAAATCCGTCAACCCGCAGCAGGACACACTTATCCTAGTGATTGTAGTCCGACGCTTGGGGACTGCCTAGTTCAGCTTTGTCATGCTACCTCTAGGACACTTCGAGCTATTGACATTTCTGCATGTGTTAGATTGAAAGGTATTCATATCTTCCAGATTTTACAAGGTGGAAAGGACAATCTCCATTATTTTAGTGTACTATTCAATGAGTTCGGAGTTAGGGGAAGAACAAAAGGAAGTGAAGAGACCACCCTGAGGCTTCAAGGGCCTTTGTAGTTTGTAAAAACCTGCTGTTTCCAGCGCAGGTTAAATGGCACTTCAATAAATGTCCTTGGATGCCTACAAGTAATACATCATCGCAAACAGACTTTGATGATGACGAGTTTCGTCAGACTTTTTTCCAGACACATGAAAATCAATGCTTGATACCAGATGATACACAAACAGAACGAAACCATTACCGTCCTGCAGGATATTCAGGAGGTTGGTGTGGCTGCTTTGACCATTGCATTCACAATAATCCGCTACCAACCCTAGGTGGGGCGGATACAGATATGCCACAGAAAATTTATAAATTTTCAGGGCTTAGTGCAGATTTTCTTGCACAGCCATTGAACCGACCTACAGGTAATTAGTTTCAGAATCAGCGGAAGTGTTAAAGGAAAGGAGAAAGTGTATATAACTGTATGGCACTATTGTTGGTAATCCTCTTTCCTATGAAACCGAAGACGAAGAGGTAGTTACATAGGTCATAATCTAGTTCATAGAGTATATTTTATATTATATGACCGACTATGGGGTAAGTATAACTACTTATTGCACATATTCACACCATACCTGAATTCGAGGATGGTATACTGAAATGTGCCGAATGTTATTCCTCTTCTAGATTGGTGGCGACCTCTTCCTTTTGCAAAGCGGTATCTTTTTTATGAGAGTTTACTGATATTGATGATGATGTAGGATATGTGATATGAGAATGATTGGAGTTTGATGTGATAGATAGATGTTGTAGAGGATGTTATGAGTGGTGAATAGTTGTATAAAGAAAGGTAAGCTGATTCCTCCTATATTTTCAGATTATACCACGCCATGCAATGATCAATCTGAGGTACAAAAAACATCACAGATGTGCATTCAAAGGCGATATATCAAACAAAGGGTGCCAATTAGGGCAATAGCGGCAATATACTTCTCATGTATATTATACCATCTACCACTAGAGCCTTGACTGCAGGGGCCTCGTTAAGCTTTTATTGATGTATAGGTTTTCTATATTGAAGTTGAAAGCTTTTCGTTTACAGCCCTATCTCGTAGAGATTCCGACATTATTTATGATGCAATGGTACATAGATGTTTATTACATACTCACAATCCAATCTTTCATTTTTACAGATGACACTCATTGATCAACATATAGCAATTGCAACAGTCATTGTTGTTATAATCAGTACATTACTTATAGTATATCGAAAACAGATTGGGATTACATATCGATCATACAAAGCAAGGTCTGAATTGAGAAGATTAATTGCACAAAATAAAACTGATAATGATAACACAGATCAACCTTATGTATCTGGTATATTTATCCATCCAGTCAAATCACTTCGTCCAGTATCGTTATCAGACACAACATTTGATGAGCACGGACTACTAAATGATAGAAGAATAATGATTGTACGACCTCTACCAACACCGGTATATGGAATGTTTGTAGATGGTGAACCAACACATCGATTCTTTACACAACGTCAATCTCCTAGTCTTGCAACAATAGATGCCTCACAACGATATTTGAATAGCCGTATCAAATTATCATCATCAATGTTACCAAATGAATCGATATACATTAATGTTAATCCATCATACATCAAAACATTACCTATTCGATATCAATGTGGTTTATGGAGTGATCAAGTTGAGGTAGCAGATTTAGGAGATGAAGCTGCTGCATATGTAGCCAAGATTGTCTGTAAAGATGATGATAGTTTTAGAGACGTTCGTGTTGTATCAATCATACCATCAAGCACACGGAAAGTAAACAAACTGTACTGCCCCGATTCAGCTAGACGAGGTCTACTAGGTTCCTTACCACAAGGAGGATTGACGGATGGGTTTCCCATTTTGATAGCAACTCAGGCTTCATTAGATGAACTCAATAGAAGGCTGGCAGAGAAAGGCAAAGAGGAGCTTCCTCTGAGTAGATTTCGTGCCAATCTGATCATTAGCAATACTTCCAAACCATTTGATGAAGACAATTGGAAAGCAATACAAATCGGAAAAGGCAAAGACTCTGTGATACTGCACATTGCAAAGGGCTGTCCTCGATGTAAACAATCCTGTACAGACCAATTGACGGGCGAAAGAGGTGAGGAACCACTTGAAACGTTGTCAGAGTTCCGAGCACTAGGTTTAGACGAGGCTGATGTTTACTTTGGACAAAATGCAGTAATGAATGGTGATGTCAAATACCACAAGAGTATGATTCGAGTAGGAGATTCTGTCACCATATTGACCAGAGGAGATCCAGTGTGGGATTCTGAAACTGTTCAAGCAGAATGATAAGATAGACTTCAATCTAATTTACACGCCCCAATTTACTTTAAATCCAATCCCCTTCCCTCAACTTACGAGGAAGATACTCTTCCGTAATGTACTGAAACCCAAATGATGAAAGAGCCTGGATCTCTGCCTTTTCCTTTGTCTTGACCATCTTTTCAAGTTCCTTCATCCACTTTGGATTCTTCATAATGAAAGCCTCTTGGAGTAACTCCTTACCAGTCTTGATATCGTTTTCTGTCATTTTAAGACGGCACTGATCTGGGAGGTCATACTTGTTCAAATCACTTGGACGCAATCCCAGCCACTTGATATCAGGAGTAGTCAAACTGGCACTGTCATAACTCATATTCTTACTACCCGACATGTACACGGATAGAATCTTGAGACCATACGGATCAGAATCAACCAATGCAAGTACCGGAATCTGTAATTCGGACGTGATACGAGATAGAAACATTCGTGATGCCACATCAGGTTGTCCCTTGGCAGTAATCACAATACACGGATATCGTTGGTAGAACCTATCCTCTGCCATTCTCATATATGCAGCTTCCTTCTCAACTAACAAGATGAATGCAGCATCACTTTGAATATTCTCAATCTTATCAATATATGGCGGAATGGCTTTACCGCCCACTCCCATCTTTGTACAATCAATAAAGTCTCCATCCTCGTAGAATGATATCCTACCAACAACTAATCCCTTGTCACTTGCAACTACATGTAAATTAGATCGTGTACATCCAATCATTGTGGCTACATCATCAAGTACACCATCACTCTCGGTCTGATCAACGAATAGTTTAACATCTGTGTAGAATAAATCACGTTTGGTAATGTGGATACGCTTGAGTAATACCTTGTGTAATAGTTCAAGTACACGTGTTGTAATAGCTGCCTTTCGAGATTCCTGTTAAGAGAATGAATAAGTGTATTAAGTATAGATATGGATATATAATACTCATACCAAATATGATCGTACCTTGACATTTAGAAAACTCCGAGTACCTCGTTTATCCCCCAATACGATCCTATCCAATTCTGGTACATAAATTTGATTGGAAGCAGCACGGGCTTTGTTTTTTTTTTCAGGAAGAGAAGTTGGATTATATTAGTATACCATTCACTATTGCAATGAATACAATACAATCCAATTACCAAACATACAATGTACAAATACTACTCACATGGGATATCAAGTTGAAATCCCTGTTTATTCAATACCTGATGAGCAATCTTAATAGCCACATTCTCAATTCCCTCCATCACCTCGGTACTATTCATTTCAACAACCTCAACAATAGTCTGTTTACCATCATCATTATCACCAGAGGCACTACGTTTACTATTTAATTCTGCCAAACTTAATTGTTGTGTCTTTGTTTTACTCTTTGCATTGGTTGTTTTGACATCTGTTTTTAGTGCACCCTTCTTTTTCTTTTTATCATCATCTGATGACATATCCCATTCACCATCATCAGATGATACATCACTATTAGATTTAATACCCGCTTCCATAGATTGTCGTTTCATTTGTTTCCTACGCAATTCATCACGTAGTTTATGACATTGTGCCAATACCTCATCTGCATCCTTGGCAAGTTTGACTACTCGTTTCTTTGATACCGGCGCAATCGCCGCCGATGGTGAGGAGGATTGAGGAGACGACGACATAGCCCCGCTACTAGCGAGGCTATCCATGGAACGTTTGGTCCGTTTTGAGGGTGGCATAGTAATTGAAGTAGTATAAACAACAGAGATAGATGCTTTATTAGCAAATAAAAACATTCAAGGAACGAAATGGCGATACAACGATCTATGTATTAGCTCAAACAACCAAAGCCACATTCAATCTCTTTGTTTGCTATGCTGAGATAGCGTCCTCCGCAGAACCAAGCATGTATAACATCATCATAATCTTCTTCATATTGCTCTTTAATTGCAAATCTATGGCATTTATATCAACGAGTACTCGTTTTAGAATCTGTTCACATCTTGTGCTCAAAAACAAACATCGTCGACATCATCGACATCAAGTTTTGCAACTCACATCATCATCAAGTATGGCTACATCTACTACATCTCTCAATTCAAACAATAGCAATGGTGATATAGATATAAAGATATTATGTTTGCATGGTAAAGGTGGTAATGGAGAGCAATTTGTAAACACATCACTACAGCCGCTCAGATCAATGATTGACAAACGATGCAAAGACAGTAATATCTCATTCAATTGGGAATCCATCACTGCACCGTATCAAATAAGTCCACCCACTAATGAAGAAGAAGATGATGGGGGATATGCCTGGTGGACAATGCCTCCTGGAGTTAGATCATATAATGCAAAAGAGTATATTGGTTTTGATACTACCGAAGATATGGTAATGAATAAATTACACAAATCAGACATCATACTAACACACTCTCAAGGAGCGATACTGACAGCAGCGCTGTTATCAAAACATGACAAACTATGGAATTCTGTACTTGATGACAGTCCGATGGGATACATATTGAATGGAGTTGCATGGCCGAACCCATATGAAAAAGCATTAAAAGCTCTTGCAACTAAAGAGATAAACCATTCATTACTACCGCGTATGTTATTTGTGATGGGTAAAGAGGACAATATCAACCCAATTGAAAGTGCATGCAAGTACACGATGTGTATAAGGAAGGCAATTTTGATGTATCAATAGTCAATCATGATAGAGGACACTCGGTACCAAGAGATGATGATTCAAGGAGAGCATTAGAAGAGATTTCTGATTGGATAATAGATATTGCAAAGAAGAAAGCAGAGCTATTGACTTGATTTAGATAAATGTTATTAAAACACATCATCTGCTGCATCAGCATCTACTACCCAAACTAGACTGTCCTTGCCTTGTGGTCTAACCATACCACAGGGGAAAGGAGCCGGATTTGTCATCTCTACTTCTAACATCTTCACATTTGCAGCTTTATTTGAGGTCTGTGGTTTTGTTTTGCCATTCTCAAATATTGCCTCAAGTATCGGTCGTTTGGATGATCCAGCACCACAAAATATGATTTGACGAGATAGTTTGTTCAGAACTTTAAATGTCAACGTTATCCGAGACGATGGTGGCTTGGGAGAGTCATCTATCGGAGCAACCAAACGAGTATGTTCATTCAAGAGTGGATGGTTGGGAAATAGAGAACATGTGTGCCCATCGGGACCGAAGCCAAGCACTACACAATCTAACATTCCACTACACTTCTGCAATAGAGGCTTTACAACTTCCTCTTCATATGATATCGCGATTATTTCAGTTGACTCGTTCAATTTCAAGAATGCTTCATCGATGCCATAGATCTGTTTGGTTGGAATTGGTACATTATTTGTAAAGTTTGTTCGTATTGAGCCGAGATTTGAATCAGCATCTGTTGATACCACACATCGTTCATCTGCTAGTAATACGTGCCATTTTCTCCACTCAGGATCGACACCAGCTTTTTCAAAACGTGCCGATAGGGTTTGTAAAAAGGATGCGAGGCTTCCACCACTCAAAGCAATGGTGAATATGTCTCTTAATTCGAGGGCAACTTGGCATGTTTGGACGATCTGGTCGGCGAGGGTATTACTAATGGAAGACTTCGATGGAGCTATAAGTACTTTGGCCTTATAGATTGGTGGAGATCCAATCATTAGAAACCCCCCAAATTCTGATGAATAACCAATATATCGTCCATGAGACTTTGCTAGGTATCGTTCTTTCAACTCATCACTTCGGAGATTATCAACAACTTTCAATTCATGTTCATTCCTCTCCGACTGCTCACTACATTCTCTAACAAAATCATCTACACTATCAATACCATACTTTAATGGTTCACCAATTTTCTTTGAGCTCTTCCTCATCGTGTTGTTCAAGCATGACTCGTCAAAGTAATCAAAAGCAATGTAAGATCCTCTACCGCATTTTGATACCTTTGATATAGTTGATAGTACCACATGCTTATCAAGATAGTATGATACACCTTCCCAAACGAATAATGTTGGTAAGCTCTTATCAAAGTCAGATTTAGATTGCAATATCTCCATCCAATCTTGTGTTTCAAAGTCGACAGAGACGAATGATACATGACTTGTGTCAATGTTTGCCTTGTTCAATGCATTCATCTTACTCTCCTGACTTCCAGCAGCATCAACTTCATATAACTTTGCATTTGTATTCTTCTTTATACTGCCAAGACGATAACATCTCGTGTCATACCCAGCACCTAAAATAACTATATTAAATTGCCGGCCTTCATTTTCGTTTGCAAACATATCTACAGCATCATCTAACCAACAAGTTCGTAATTGAAGTAGTCCAACTTCACCAAACTTTACTATCTTGGAGAAGCAACATTCACTAAGTTGATCTACGAATACTCTTCCAGTGAGATAAAAGTTAACTCTTGATAGGATTGAATATACTTTGGTGAGTGTGTAACTTGTTGGAATATTTGGTCCAATTGGAGAAAATTGATTCATGATTAGCGGCGCTATGTTATCCGGTCCTCCACTTTGCTGTTTATACATTTGTGAACGTGCATGTAATGTCTTGAGAGCGGTGATACTACCAATTGTTGTATTTGATGTATTAGTATCTTTATCTGCGGATGCTGATGTAGTTTGTGGAAGATTGAATATACTGGGGTATCTCATTATATATTTGGAGTAGAATATGCATGGTAAAAGTATGATGATATACCATACTAATAATATGACAACGATTCCCAATCCAGTTATTATTGATAAAGGTCCAAATAGATATTTATCCACAAAAGGTTTGGTGAACTTAGGAAAAATATCGAGTAATCTTTTGCAATGTATTGTTGTTCTATCATTCCGTCTATTGATATCATATGCCAACTCGGCAGTGTAGGATGATCCAGACATACTATAATTGTTGATGGGAGTTCAAGTATACAAGCCAACAGACAAACTATATCGACCTTAATATAAATTAAACCAATCTAAAGTTGGTACACAGAACACACGAAGAGAGAAGGCAAGAGGATGGAGGGGTTATAGTTCAACATAGATTTTACTCTAATCTTAATGACTAAAGTTTCCGAGAGTACTCTTGAAATGGCATCTAGAGTGAATTACTCAACAAGATATACACTTCCACTTGTAATAAATATATTTTAGGAGGTAAGTATATCATTCGGTATAATATATACCATAAGTGCACAAAGTGGCATTGCTATTAATTGTGTTGTCGTGCTCAAATTGCTACCTTTGTGATAGCGAGCGGCCCCTTATCACATTGCCGGTTTATCAAAGAAGTAGTAGTTGTAGTATTGAAGTAGTTGTTAAAGTATATATCAGGTTTTAGCGGCTATCAATAGAAGTAGTTAAGATTTTGTTAAAACAAAGCTTACAAACATATAAAAAATGGCACCATCTGTTCCAACATCACTCAAAAAGATTAAAGTATTCCTAGCCCGAGCAGAGGAATTAGATCGAGATGCAGCACGGAATCCAGAAAGTCGTGTAGTAGCATATAATTTGCGTCAGTACGCAGTGCAGGTTGGTATATCATTAGCCAACGATGCCGAATCAAAGAAATGTTTAGGTGATATATTAAGTGAATTAGAAAAAGAAAAGGCACCAATGAGTGTGTTCAATAATGCTGAACATTGGAAGATATGTCGTAAGATGGCTGATAAGGTATTTGATAAGGCTGATTCAGAAGATAGAGGTGGTGTTGCAAATAAGGGCACTGCCAAGAGTTTCTATGCAGCGGGTACGTTTTATGAAATTTGTCAACAATTTTATAAGAAGAATGTCGAAGAGGAGACTGATGAGACATTGGAAATGAGAGAAGAGGAGGAACAACGTCGATTATATTGCAAGTGGAAGGCTACTGAGATATTAAATGCTATCAAGGAGGGTAGAACTCCGACTCCGGGAGGATATCAGCAAGAGGAAGAAGAAGAAACTGGAGAAGAAGGAATGGAAGTAGAAACACCACAATCAGACGAGTATGGATTGCCACTATCTCCATCAGTTGCAAACGATGGTGGTGGTCTCCCATCTATCAGAGAAGCAAGCCGGGAAGATGTGTTGCCTCCTGCTCCATCTATTCCATCTTCTGATTTATACAACACCAATACAGCAGAACAAAATACAGATGTAAATGGCAGTGTAGAACTGAATCTTGACGGACAACCAACAGTAGAAGAAGTCAACGAGGGAGACGAAGACTCTGGGTCAGAAGATATCTTTATTCCTGCCGTTGCTAAACAGGCAGCTGACGATATTACAAAGAAAAACAGTGTGTTTGATTACTCACTATCACCTCCACCACCATATTCAGACATTGCAGCAACATCGGAAACTGATCTACCTCCGCCCGCGGCAAGTAAGCCACTTCCACCACCAACTCCACCATCACCAAGCAAGTCTTCAGGAGGAGTCTTTGGAGGACTATTCGGTGGCAAATCATCCTCTACAAAGTTATCAAAAGATCTATTGGGAGATGCAGTAGAAATTACAACATTTGCAATATCTGCATTAAAGCATGGTGATTGTGATTTGGGTAGGGAAAGGTTAGAACTAGCTTTAGGACTCTGGAAAAGGTAATTCACATCATGTTATGTGTCATGATTCTTTTATTTGGTTTTCTAACATTGTGTCAAACCTCGTTCTCTTACTCATGATAAATAGCAAATCTTCTCATTCAAAGAGAAGACTCACTGATAGTGAAATGAGAGATGCGGTTGGTCGGACTAAAGTTGCATTATCTGTTTTGCAGAAAGGTGATTGCAAGTCTGGGAAAGAGATGGTAGAGAAGGCACTAGCTACTTGGAATTGAGCAGGTTGAAGAATAAACACTTCTAAAAGCAAATGTTTCAATACACATCTTCTTATCTTTACAATCTCCCAATAGCTTGCTCTTGAAATCAATGAACGACATCGACTCCATCACGCAGTTAAAACTCTATATCCCCACAGTTTATTCTATACTCCATACTCATTACATTCTCTACATCCCACTGTCTCTATATATTACACACTCCACTCAACGATCAACCAAATACACACTCTGATCTCGACTTGCACATCCACTCAATAGAAACAAACTAATCTCTTCATGCCTTATTCTTCTTGCCAAATAGCTTCCTCATACTAAGCTTTTTCTTCCTTGGCGGTGAGGAAATCTGTGGTTCTCTACTCGTATTATCCATGAAAACATCTGCTGGCTCTTCTAATACTGGCATATCAATACCCAATCCTTTCGAAAATTTGCCATCATCATCCAAGGATACCTCATCCATCATATCTGCATCCTCATCTGATCCATCCTCTTCAATAACACTTGGTATATTATGAATAGATCCGTCACTTGGTGATACACTAATATACATTACATCATTCTCTTTTGTTCCACTAACCTCTCCTGGTTTTACTGGACTACTTTCTGGCGTAACAGCCAAACTGTTATTTCCTGGACTTGCTTGCAAATTATTATTATTATACATTACATTCATGGCATTCTCTCTGGATATTTTATCAATTACATAATCATCTGAGTCATTAATATCAACTACGGCACATGGAAAGCACGAAGTAAACCAAGCGCTTGCAAGACATGTAGCACCAACGAAATCTAATAGGGGTGGCTGAGAATTATTAGTATCAGCTTCCGAAGCATCGGATGTACTGATATGATCGGGTGCCGTGTCAGCCGTCCTCTCATCCTCTTCTGATATTTTCCTCATGGGTATTGATGAAGAGTTCTGCTGTTCTGTAAGTATATTCATTTGCTGTAAACTCGATACCTGGAAGATGCGAGTTTCGCGGTTTATGAAGATGAAGAGAGACGATAGTAACTCAAGTTAGTGCATACGGTTTGCAACGATAATCAAATAAAGGCAAGACAAGTTCAAATGAAGCACTCCTCCTCAATACAAAAGCACTTTCCTGCCGTGTACGTTTTGCTCGTTGTTGTCGTCGAACTTCGTGCGTACTACTATTGTTAGGCATTGGTGATACTGTTGGAGTAAATGCACTTCCCATGATTAATATTTAGTTTGACGGCTTTGATGGATATCGGATAGTAGCTCAGTCAGGTTTCAATCCTTTAAAAGGAGAGCATACATATCGTGGTATGGGTAATAGCGCCACACGGCCAATAAACGATTTATGGGGATACTCTTTTCGTAGTCGGAGTAACTCGTATGCTCGCCTAATTTTCTCACACATCATCACATGTAAAGCCCCTGACTCAAATATGTTGAGCCTTTCGATACACGTTCGGTAACATATCTTGGTCTAATAATCATTAAATACAACATAGCTCAGGTATCCTACCTGATGATACCTCGCTTTCTCTAATCTAACTCCCTAATATGGTTCATACATTGCCTTTACTCTTTGGCGGACCAGACTTTGACCATTGTCTTTCCCAAGCTCGTTCAAATACATAAACGCCACGTATCTTCCAATATGCCTCCTTCAACTCTTCAGGATTGCTTGCTACCCATTGTTCACATGTTTTGAACTTTTTATGTTTCTTAGGGCTGGAAGATGCGCGTTGTTATGATTTGTCATGATGAAAAAGAGGTGATTGTAACATATGTTAGTGCGTGTGGTGAAAAGGCAGTCAAATGAAGACTAAAGAAGGCAAAATGAAGTAGCCAAATCACCGAGTCTTCGTATTGAACACATAATAACACAAGACAATACAATACAAACGTGGACTTTCCAGTCCATAAAGTACCGGGTGCCAGCCACAGTTCCACAGAAGGCAAGGTTGAGCACTAGACGCATATTACGAAAGTGACCAGCTTCACAATTAGTTCCTTCACCTGTGTTTGTCAGTGAATAGAGGGATTAGTTTGAGATTTGTTCGGTATCATTTGACATAACATTTGAGCATTTATTTCACATTTCACTTACCAATGGGAAAATGACCATACGGCAAGCCCCATTCATTGGTATCCGGGGCAACTCTCGACTCTATATCTGCACTCGTTGCTGTCCTAAGTGCATCTCTCAGATTACTAGGCACTCGCCCATGCGGACTAAATACCCACGTTCTAATATGCCTGTTGACTGGGTCCCACTCTAATGCATATACTCCGCCTCCGTTTTCATTCAATGGCATGCCAAGACTCCGTCCCTCCAACTTTAAATCAGTCGCCACACATCCTTGATTGATCCATTGATGTGGATCATATACAAAGCAGTTCTGAGCCCATCTAAATGTCATGTCAGGGATGCCAGTCTTTGCATTAGGTATGCCAACAGAGGTATCCCAGCTACCAGTCTTTGATCCTTCAGGAACGTCATCCATTTGACAAACCTTTGTGGTATGCAATGCCGTCTTGGCAGTATCTTGATAATTCACTCCCTCAACGATATCTATCTCACCGTTCACTGGCCAGTTGGCCTCATCTGTCAGCCAAAAGGCAGGCCATGTACCACATCCAGCAGGCATGTGACGTAAATCTATAATGAATAGGCCGCGATTAAATCTCCTTCTGCCTTCAAGTCTTACTGAATTTCGTGGTCCCTCGGGTGTCGGACTTGAAGAGATCATTACAAATGTCTCAGTGGCGGCTGATGATGATGTACTGTTTGTATTGTCAGGATTGAATGGTTCAAGCTTTGGTGGAGGACTGTCATTTGTCATATCTTGTAGATGACGAGATTCAGCTTTCTTCTTCTTTACCGTGCTGGTTGAATTTGAACTGGTACTGTTCTTCCCTGATTCATGCTTTGTTGCATTCTCTAACTGCTCAGTTATATTCTCCGCAACCTCTTGTCTTTTCAATTGATCTAGAAATGCCAAGTCTTCTGCAAGCCAATCTTCTTCAAATTTAGAATCATCCTTGTCATATATCTGTACCATACTCTTCTTCGGGATAGTTTCAGTAATCACTTCAACTATACCAACTTCTCTAGCAACCTTTTCTGATACATAGTTGATGTAGCCATTCGAGCCTGCCGAGTCTTTACCTGCATAAAAATCCCAGTACTGCCAGAAGTCTTCCCCTTCGTGTGCTTCTACTATTTGATATTCACCAAGTGGCTGTCTTGGTGGACCGACTGCCAAAGTTCCCAAGGCTAATGCCATGGCCAGAAGTAAGATTACAAATATCATTAATGCCATCATTGAGATAACCTGAACAGTAAAGTACTTTGGTATCCTCTTCTTCTTCTTATCAAACTCTTCTTCCGATCCTTGATCAATCTCAGGATGGGATGTTGGGCGTGACATCATACCTCTCATACTACGTATCCCCGCCCCACCAGAGGTTACACGACGTAACTTACGTGTTGACTCATGTACCTTTGATATCATTTCTTCGTCTTCTTGCTGATAATCTGAAGGAACATCTGATAGTTCTTGTGGCGAAACCACCAATTTTAAACTACGGGACAGTATATTCTGCTCTAATCTTGTATTATCATGTGCTTCTAACAATTCATTACCAATCTTGTCAACGGTTTTCTTCTTTACATAAGTGTAACTTGATATATCACCACCATTATTACTACCGTCACTACTTCTCCTTCTCTGTTGCTGCTGTTGGTTACCTGTTTGAGATAGGTATTCTAAATCTTGAGACGATACAGACTTAACCAACGTATCAGTATCACCTATGTCACCAATATAACTAAGCTCTGATTCATCATCGTCATTATATTCCATCCCAGCTAATAATCCATTAACACTATCGGTATCTTCCAATCCATGTAAACTATTATCATCTGCCAATCGAGCTGCACCTCTTTCCATCTCTTCTATATTTGATTTTGTCAATGTTTGTCTTGTAGTTGATCTAGCATATGGTTGTTGTGTATCATCATTATTATTATTATTACTAGGATTATATGGATGTAATAATGTTGGTCTAGGACGAGTGTTATTTGGTGGGGCGGTGGAGGATGTGAGAAGTGATGTACGTTCATGTTCATCTTCAAAGATCATATCTTCATTATTGTTATTGGGTGATGACATTATATTAGTCCAACTCTATACAAATGTAGATTGCAATGGAAGACCTTGAGTTGCAAGCAAAGTTGAGGAAGATATATTTGATGCACTGAGATTATATGTTGATGTGTTACAATACAAAGCTCACGAGGATAAAACTTTATATGTATCTCCTCAACCACCAACCAAGCACTCTATAAAGCAGCTTTTCCTCTTGTGTAGGCTCTTCTTCTTCCTTGCCGCCTGGTTACTAATGTAAACATATGCAATGTGCAAGAATGTGCAGCAAGGAGGAAAATTAATTCAAAGTTGGTTGATTTATTTTGGCGATCTAACAGGGAATAGCAAGCAGAAGTGTCTCCTCTAATATTGCAGATTCTAATTGTGATATTAGATATATATATATATATATATTTGTATTGGGACTGGTGATATGATGGATAAAGATATTATATATGCTTGTATCTCTTATTATTATTATCAGGTATCTACGTCTACACCCAAACTCAAACATTCACATCTTACCCAAGAATCTCTTCTATTACATTCATAGTATCTACACATATCGTCTCTAAACTACCAACATCATTATTGTCAATATATATCCCCATCTCATCTAAACAACACAGAGCAAAGGGACACATGCATGATAAGTCATCAAAATTATTTGTCAGCTCCTCCGGCAGATCGTTGTAAAACTTCAACTCAATCATCTCATCATCATATCTACTACTTTTAATGATGTTCGTAAGGAATATTATATATTCATATGTATCCATCATATTATTTGAATTGAGATTAGCATGCTTTATTGAATAGATACATCTTTGTAGGATATCCTCATCTAATTGCAGATCTATATCGTTGTCGTTGTTGATGTTGACGTTGCCAGTACTGTCGGGTTGTTCATCTGCTGCTTCTGCTTCTAATATATTGTTATTGTCGATTAGATTGGGCATTGATGCGTTTAGAACAGTAGTCTCGCTGCTTTTTATCGATGATGTTGATGTATCATCCTTTGTCGCTGATTCTAAGATATAGATATCTTCTACAGTTTCACCATCACTTGTGGATAGAGATATATAACTATCGATAAGTACTGCACCGTGATTCTTCTGCTCGGTACTACTACCATCTTCTTCTTCGCTGATTCTAATATCTGCTCCAATTGCAATTGTATGATGATGATGATCAACAGAAGAAGTATCTTCAGAATTTTGTTGGTATGGAAAGATATTTGCAATTGCAATCGAGATAACAAATACAAGTAGAAGACTGCACAATCCTATGATATATCGATTTGGCGATCTACAAACCATGTTAATAAGTTATATGATCGTTTCTTGAACACATCATACCAAGAGGAGGCATGGGGCGATAGGGCGGCTTCATTCATTAAAAGTCATTTTTTACAGCAAGAAACGGGTCCCCCCGTGATTTGATATCAGCTCTTCTATTCCACTCTAGTTGTAGTTATTGATAGTCCCCATCCCATAATAGTAGTCAAGGAGGTCGTTGAGGTTGCCTAGTACTACCAGGAGAACAGATATTCTAGATATAATAAAGGATACCTTTTGCAAAAGATTATAAGTTAAAAGATTTTGTTTATAGAGATAGACATCACATACATTAAGAATGTGCAATTGTTTATGTTTGGGAGGATTATGCATACCATATCCGGCCTTATTACCCATGTTTATAATAGTATTGCAATGGATATCAAAACATACTGGTATAAAACTGCCTCGTTTCATTAGCAAGCGTATTTCAAATAATAATAATGTCAAGACTGAGACAGAATCGGAGAAACAACAACAACATGGTATTATTTGGTGTTTATGCACGCAAGCAGAGATTTTATAGAAAGAGTAGTGGTGATTCTACTATTAGTACCACATCTACCGAAATTAGCACATCTTTTGACGATGATGACAGTAGTGATGGGGAAGAAGTTCAAGTCGTAATCACATCCAAACAGGAGGAACAGAAGATTAATAATGTTTATAGAAGAAGGAGTAAAAAGACAAAGAAGACGCCAAATAATATACAACTTGTTGAAGGTGATTGGTGTATGACATGTCAGGAAAGTGATGAATTCAGATGATATTGCCTCTTCCGGACGAGAGAGAAAGCTATGTAATGTAGTAACAATATTAGAGTTTTATTAGATAAGAAGACAAAAGTAAGAACCACTTATATCAAATTTAGCTATGGGTTAACTAATCGTCTTGCACTCTTCAGTCCTTCCTCATTTGTCTTGATATTATCAAAGTGATTCTCAAGTGCCTTTTCCATTGAACTACGCTTGTTGATTAATGCTTGAACTCGAGACTTGACATCATCAGAGGACGTGCTGGAAGAATTAGAAGTGATGATACTTTCAATCATGTCCCAAAGCATATCAATCAGATCATACGGGACATTTACAATATTGCCCCTTTCAGGCAAACGAGTAGATGAATCACTGCTCTCTTCAGTAGAAAGGATGGAAGTAACTACTCCACATGCCTCTCCATACTGATGATGCTTGATATACAGACGCATCAAAGCGGTAGGATCTGCAACAGCAGCTCTGCCCTGTCCATCATTTCGCTGAGCAAAAAGACCATTCTTACTACTCCCAGAGCTAGTGACGTCAAACATGCATAGATCTCTTAACCATAATGGCAATTCAGAAACTTCTTTGAGAATAGCGTCCGCCACATTTAAACCTAATCTATGACATCTCTTGGAATAAACAGTAGTGTATTGCTGTAAGAGATCCATTGCCATTGTAGATTGTAAGGCATTTCCACCCGGTGAAGATCGTGATGAAGATTGCATCCCCGAGGACAACCCAAGTTTACATGCGGATGATGCTGTACGAATTTGTGCAATCTTTGATCTTGATTGTAAACTTTCAAGGACGCCATTATTAGCAGCATCAGTTTTAGAGGAAGACTTGACAGCCGCTGGTACAAGGTAGGTGATCAAAATGTACTTGAGTGCATCATCAAACAGGTCAACTCCACCGGGCAATCCCTTCCTCTTGGAGGAGACACCAGATGCCACTGCAATGGCTTGATCGTAATAACCAAATTTAGCAAGCGAATCAATAGTATCTCGTGATGTCGATTCAAGTATACTACTGACTGAATCGGGAGCATACTCGTCAAGAGAGAAAGTCCGTAGAGCTAGTGCTCTTACTGCTCGTCGTTCCAAATCTTCCTGAGTTAGAAGCCTTGCTTCACTTGGGATGTCTTGATTTCCTGATAAGAGGTATCTTTGTGATGGTTTCTCAACCAAGCTAATGGCATGAACACAGGCCTGAGCTGACATACAGGCGTCATCCATAATCTTTCTTGATAATGCCTTGGACAATACAAGTGGCTTATCAGAACTGGCCTTTGATGACGATACAAAGTCAGCTGTAGCTTTACCACACATATCCATGGCGTGTGCTGCCTGTCTCCAATTACCACGTGAGGCATGGAGTGCATATAAACTCTCCCAGTAGTTGGGACGGTTTAGTAACACATTCTCAACATCTCTGGAAGAAGATCCGACAGGTAGAGAAGCTTGTTCAACGGCGGCTTCTTCAATGGTTTGAGCGGCCAAAGCAAATAGATCAAGCCCTCCTCTCGATCCTGTTCCGCCATCTTCCACAACAGCTAAACTCATATCCATAAGCTTGTCAAGAGCTCCCGCATTGACCATTCCAAGAATGAGGAGCTTTAGATTCTCCTTCTTTTCATCTGCAAGTGGATGTGAAATACATGCGTGAAGGGCTTCATCCCAAAGTTGTCCAAACATTGCACTTTGGAATGCAACGCCCCACAGAGCTGGAATCTGAGTTGATTCTATAGATGTGTCAGGAGGTAGGTACGATGCGATGGAAGAGATGGCATCCTGGACAGCCTCAAGAATCATAGTGCCACAAAGAGGCAAGGCGGTCTTGCTAGGCTCAATTTGAGTTAAGTGACGTTCGAGTGTTTCCACACGATTCATTAAGTTCCAAATGATATCAGGTGATTCTGTTACTGAGGTATCAAGGAGCAACTTTGATGCAAGACGCCAAAGTAAGTCAGGAGATGAAGTTTCATCGACAACCGACACATTGCCACTGAGTTTTGCTACCGTTGCTGCTTCCTCAAGGAGGCACTCAGCTGTTTCTTCTCTCCTCTTTTGGTTGATTTCAGATGATGACTGAGCAGGGTATTCGACAAGGGGAGCCAGAAGTCGAAGTGCCACCCTTGGCTCATGAGATGGAGAAGTCAACTTGGACAACCCCTCATCCGGTGCCTCATTTGCTTGGAAACTACTCTCATAGAAACTAAATGCAGAAGCAACAAACATATCAGCCAATGATAAAGCTGCTGTCATACCTGAGTGGTAGAATTCCTTTGTCACCTCGTCAGATAAGTGTTGAATGAGCACTGTCCGACTTTTATCACTACTAGACGACTGATGGATTGCCCATGAAAGAGCTGTGCAATAGAGAGTAGATCGTAAGGCGCCATGCTGAATTGCCACTGGAGCCTTCTGAGGTGATCCAAATACAAGTATCAAACGAGATAGTGACAGAAGTCTGATGGATTCCAATCTCGCTGCAATTAGAGATGCCGCAGAAGATATGGCATCTCCACTATTATCAGAAGTTGTGTCATTATCCGAGTTTGGCATGGGGTCAAATGGCTTGGAGATTGCTAGGCTTGTAGACACAGAAGCAGATACAGATAAAGGAGATCGTTGCCAAGTTTCGATAAGCTGAGAATGGAGCTGTGACAATTCATCCAACAGCCCAATCTGCTTGTCAGTCAATTCCAACTTCATCATGGCAGAATTACCCAACTGCTCAACTTGAGATAAGAGTTCAATGTAACTCTTGTCATGCCAACCATCCACTACAGATGATGCCTTCGAGGCGCCATTGTACAACATTGATTCCACCTTGGATAAAAGTTGACGTAATTCCGGATCTGATGTGATAAATGTCATGAGATAAACAGAAAGCTCGTCTAATCCTGCCATCATATCACGTTCTTGTTCAGGAAGAGCCGTGGTGGCTGTGATCGATAAACCATCATCAATGGTAAGGGCGGAGATCATACTACCTCGAACTATCAAGTTGATTGTGGATGAGGGTGCGCTAGATAGACACAACGCCTCGTCAAGATGAGCTTCTTGACGACGAATCTCAGATAAGAGACGGATCCACTTTACTCGATGAGCTTGACGTGCTGCTTCCACTGCATCGACTCCTCCGGATTTACTAACAACTTGAGGATCTTCGATAAAGAGAGGAGCTCTCTTTTTCGTAGAGCTTTTCGTTGCACTACTTGCAAAGGCATGATAAATTGATTGACCATCACTCGTTGCCAAGGGAGAACTTGCATCTTCATCATTATCATCATTGTCAACGAGAACCAAAGCACTACTTGTTGACTGGAAAGCTGAACGTTTCTTCCACTTGCGCATTGCCGATAGAACTGTTACCGGTCGAATCGTCTCTTGATCATTACCACCATCCAACAAATCTAGACTTGACAAGGCACGTTGTACTGCCAATGTTGACGGCCGGGATCTACCAAATGGTTGTAACATTGCCAACATCCCCGCACGGTCAACCTTGGCTTCGGCCTTGGCAATTGAAGCTGATGATGATGCATTGTCATCATCCATATCAACATCAACATCATTACTATTACCCACAATACTCATACACCGATCCAACTCTTCGTCAACCGAAGGAGTAAACACATAACCAAAATGATTCAAGTCTAAATATGGCAATGTCATATTCGATGGTAATATAACCTCGGAATATCCACCCTCTTCCTCCTTATTTGTCGGATATAATGCCAAAACAACCTTACCTCGATCCTTCTCTTCACCAATATCATAAAAAGTTTCAATGGACTCTGATTCATCATCAGATACAGGATTATGACGTAATAATACCATCAAATCATGTTTCTCAATAGACCAGCCAATATCAACTACAGACAAGGTACCCCTTGGTAAATTCAATATTGACATCTTGGCAGTATCCCCACTAGGCAAAGATTGCATATCATCATAATCAACCGTGCCAGAAGATCCACCTTGTACAACATCGCCAACAAATGAATAAACCACACCATCCACAGCATTATTCCTACCAGTAGATGAATAACATTGGACATATAACACTACTTCATATACATACATTTCACTAGATGTATCATAGGTAACTTTACCACGAATTGTTATCGCGTCACGATTTGGATCCCACTTTGTTGGTTTTGGTATTGGTAGATTGATATATGTTACTGCTGATGTCCAACTGTTGTTGGTGGTGGTAGAGTCAGCAATGGCAATACGTTGTACCGATGGGATACGAAGTTGACCATTGTTGTTGTTGCTTTTACGGGATGGTTCAGCTGTCCATATGCGGAGTGACCCATCCGAATGTAATGTTGCTACTCGTGCCGTCTTACCATCACTATCATTTTCTTCATCATTAGTCAAATTGGTCAAGGCAGCAATTGACGGTATCGTCATGGTACCAACAACTCCCTGCTGTTCCTCCTCCTCATCTTGATATTCATACTCTTCACCATTATTATAATCACTAATACCCATTAAGCTATATGTAGCCTTGGTAATTGTGCTTACCAATCCGGTTCGTTTCTTTTTACGTGGTGTGGGTGTTGCCATGCCCTTACTACCACCTCCACCTCCCGCACTTGAGGCAAATGTTGATGTAGAATTATTATCAGAGATTGGATCAGAAGTAACAATATGCTTGTTTGTCCACACCCTCGTCTTAGCCCTACAGCCATCATCCCCATCTTTCCCATCTCCACTTTCTTCGTTATTGGCATTGTCACCAAAATCAACACAATACAAATGTGGATTCAAAGCAAACACAACACTACTCTCATTAGGAAAACAAATTGAATTCGTATTTTCAATAATTGATCCAGGATGTGGATTTAATTGATAATTAGTTGTGTATTTTTGTAATGGTAGTAAGAATGATGAGTTGTTGTTGTTTGTAGGGTTAGGGGAGGTTGGGAGAAGGTTGGGATAAGAGAATGTTAATGTAAGGATGGTACCGTATTGATCTACCAGTCGTAAGTGTAATAATGATCCCTCATTCTTCTGTTGATGATTATCGTTCTTGTTGGTTGTACTTGATGTATCCATGTCATCCTCATCTTGTGTATCAACCAATGGTAAATCTACGCCTTGTTCATTTTCACTTTCACCCGCGGTGCCCCCGTTTGATGATGATGTGGGGTGTGTAACAAATATTGACGTACCAACAACTGATTCAAATAAAGTTGAATTGGTATTGATATCTTTTGTTACTTGTAACTTTGATATATCCACTTCGATATCACGTGTGCCTTCTTGTGATTTATTATTAGTTTGCCCCGCATTATTTTCTAACTTTATTGGACTTTCCACCACCATACCATCCTCACCTCCTAAATTATACTCCCCACCACCAATTCCAACACTATTGCCAGCATTACGTATACTAATTTGAATTAAACCAGTACCATTAGAAGGTATACCATTAGTAACTATAATAGTATCATCAATTGAATTATAGTATGTTGATGATAAGGCACGTAGGTTATAATTCTCATCTTCAAAATTTATTGTGGATGTTGTGTTATTGGTAGAAGTATTTTCTAGAGGTACTAGTGCAGTTGATGATGTATTGGTATTGTTTGCCTCTGATAAGGTAACATAAATTGAACCATCAATATTTTTTGTGGTTGTTTGTTGGTCTGCTGATACTACAAATCTTTTTACCGTGTCTTCCTTATCAACCCCATCGCGGATATTACCGCCCGGTAGAGGGATTAAGGGGTTGTGTTGGATAAAGGGGATCTCCTTCATACTAACGCTCTGTTATTAATTATGCATACACAAAAAACACAGTGATTTCTTTGCATATTGTTTGGTGATATTTTATGTGCTGTCGTACCCTTTAAAAACTTTTATGTAAATTTTCAACAAAGCAATATGGTAACTATTTAGAAATACTGAACCAAATGATATTTAGTGGCTCTATAGATATATCAGATATGTAGTTTGAGCAGTATCAGTTCATATTTATTGATACCTATGTATTAAGGTTAGGTACATAAAGATACCGATTCCGCTCTGAGGTTTTTTGATTTTCCAATCTTATTTTCGTATGGATTGTTATTATGAGGTGAACTAACAATAAAAGCCGTCTAAGCATTCAATAACAACAGCTATTAAACCATTACCCTAAAGCCTCATGCAAGAGATCACAAATAAATTACTTAGTCTCTTACCATCTTCCCCAAGTAAATCATCCAAGAAGGAAGAATCCACAAGAACAAATTTAGCAATGCCAACCTCAAAAAATAACATGAAATCATTGGAAGATGAAGTTGCTTCCATGCAATTGTTAGGGTCGGAAGCAGTAACCAGGAACAACAGCGATGCTAACAGGGTCAACGCTGAAAGAGAAAGTGTTCTGGCCGTGGTAAATGCATACAAAAACAACGATACCATTACCAACCAACAACAACAAATACAAACTACTAAGAAACAACAGCCACAAGCAGTAACACTCTGTACACCACAAGACATTGCATCCTTACCATTATTACAACCCTTCAACATTAGAAACACCAACCAATCCACAATTATTAATACTATTATTAATGAACAGCATTCCAATGATTCATTATTAAGTGTATTAAAACGTGAGGAGGAATTACGTAAAGAATTAGCACTCTTAAAGGATGGTAAGAGTAAGAAGGATTCAAAGGATGATGATAAAAAGGATGGAAAAGATGCCAAGGATGATTCAAAAGATGTTGTAGAAGAAAAGGATGTCAATGGACGTGCAGCAGCATTATCCAATGCCAAGGGTGGATCAAAAAAAGATAAAAAGGCAGCCAAAAAGAAGAAATTATCACCCAAGGAAGAAGCGAAAGTTAAAGAATTGGAAATGAATATTGATGCAATTAATATGTTGGTTAAACAACAGCGTGAAAGTTTGGCACAATTTGCTAATTGGACCAAGGGTGAGTGTTTGTTGTTGTGTTGGTGTGTTTGTGTGATTGGTTGTTGTGGTTGTTGTGTGTGAAAGGGGGTTTATATGTATGCACGTGTGTCATTGGGAGATTTATATCTCTGCTCTAAGGTTTTGATATTTAAGATTGTCAGGGTGGATTGTTGGTTTGTGTTAGGGTTTGTGTTATGGTTACCAGTTTGTATGTGTGCGGTGCATGAGTGTTCATTATTAATTTATACTTATCTCGGTTCACCCACTAAAATACCCTCATCTTATTCTACCTTTTTCCCACCTCAATAAACATAACAAAACAGCCATGCTCCAAGCCGAGTATTCAAAATTGGTCATTACATTGGATCCTGAGTCACAACAATATGCTGATCTTGAAGAGTCTTTAGCATTTTTATGTCCACGTCTTGGTACATCGGACAGTTCAGACGGTACCGAAGATTATTACCACGAACAACGTTTGACATATGTAAAGGAATTGATCCCCGTTATCAATGGTGATAATGGTAGATCATTAACCGGTCCGTGTGTTCGACATTCTCCCGATAGTTTCACGGCACTGCCATACTTGAAGAAGTTTCAGTGCTGTGGTGAGGAAGGCGATAAGGAAGTGGCACCAATCATCGCGGCCTTGGTCGATGAAATGTATCAGCTATCAATTACCCAGGGTGTACGTAAACGTTTCGAGAAGCAATTGGATGATGATGCCAAACGCAAGGTACTCAAACATGTCGAAGAGGTGTTAGCTCTGAAGGAGACCATCACAAATGATTTGGTAAAGAAACATTACAGGAAACGAAGTATAAAGTTACATCCCGATAGGAATGGTGAACATATGCGGCCAGTATTTGAGGAGTTTACCGATGCTCGAACAGTCCTCACGGATATCAAGTTACGCCAATCCTACCTACGGGGTATGCTTGATGTGTTCAAAGTTACCAGTGAGAATAAGTTTGAGAAAACTCCCGAAGAAATGATTGCAGATTCACATGAAGCTTGGATTCGTCAACACCGTCCCGATAAGGCTGAGACTGATGTACGTAGTAGCAAGAAGAAAGACAAACAAGGTGCAGGTAAGACACTCAAGCTGGAAGGAGGGTTCAATCATCAAGTACCCCGCGGTGTTAGGTTACATCATCGTCGAGATGGGAAGAAGTCACATGTTGTTAGTATTAGTATCAATGTCTTACGTCCCGTGCATGAGTTTTATGCCAGAGTACGAAGTATTCGTGTTGAGTTGAGAGATACGGCAGATGGGAAACATGTTATATCTATGAAGAGGGATGAGATTGTGAAGAATATTAGATGTGATCGACAGGTAAGTTCCTTATTTGAGGTCGGGCTGAGAGTTGAATACGATTTTGAGCGTACTATTGATTCTCATCCAACCATACCTACTCCCCTTACCTCACAACAACAACAACAACAACAACAACAACAACA
>Ga0214480_100165_pt1 | contig 31595 bp, 38 predicted proteins | sample M1_20Mar14CPVII9_3_FD_165042 | JGI IMG/M metagenome (GOLD analysis project Ga0214480, IMG submission 165042) | Marine eukaryotic communities from Monterey Bay, California, United States - M1_20Mar14CPVII9sort6BwellE17 | ecosystem: Environmental > Aquatic > Marine > Unclassified | place: USA... | reverse complement strand
TTAGTGATATGTGATAAGCTCTACGGTAGACAAGATGAGGAGGCAAGGTTGGGTGGGTTATACCAACAGTACATGAGTGAAAAGACATCGAGAGGTGTCATTATCTCAGGAGGGGCTGGAGTTGGGAAGTCACGTCTTGCACTGCACGCCCTGAGACTGACAAGTGAGTCGAATGGGCTCTTCTGTGCAGCAAAGTTTGAGCAGAATCAATTGAACTCCAAGCCACTACAAGCGGTTGGGGAGTTGTTCAACGCGCTTTGTGATGTGTTCGTGGAAGGAGCTACTCCTAATGATTTGTTGTTGGTTGAATATGAGTTGCAGGCTTCGCTTGGCAATCAGGCAGGTCTTCTCATGGGGGTTGTGCCCAGTCTTATGAAGCTTTTGCCTTCCTGCTGGAGGCAACTGCTCGGAACTCCCTCCGGCGGCTGTGTAGATATAGTGGTTAGTATGAGATACCTGTTTGGAGAGCTGTTGAGGATCATATCATCCCATTCCAAGCGGCCGATCTCGCTGTTTATGGATGACATTCAATTCGCCGATGAAACATCGTTACTGTTGATTAGTCAGCTGCTAATCAGTGCAAAGGCCTACTCTGGTGGAGGTTTCTTTCCTGCCTTCTTCATCTTTTGTCACCGAGACGACGAGGACTATCACAACACGCCTTTTGGTGCCTGGCTTAGCTCATTATCAATCTTCTCTCTGGAAAGTATAGTGTTGGGAGATCTGAGTGTTGAAAGTGTCAACAGTCTCGTCTCGGAAACATTGCACCTCAGTCCACGCATTACACGTCCACTGTCAGCTGTTGTGCATCATAAATCGAGGGGCAATCCGTTGTTTCTGACTCAGCTACTGGGATCTTTGCACGGGCAAGGGTATATCTATATCGATTTGACTTTGTCAAGATGGGCTTGGAATATGGAGAAGATTGCACAGGAGCCTGTCTCTCCGTCTGTAGTGGCCCTGTTAACGAAGGAGATGAAGCGGTTACATGCTGATCTTCAGCTTGGCTTGGGAGTTGTTTCGTGTTTGGGATCTAGTATCCAGAAGGATGTGCTCGACATCTTATCGAAAGATCTCAATGTTGATCTGTTTGACATACTGAACCAAGTATCGAAGAAGGGGTTTATGGACAAGTTAGATGATGATGTTGCAAAGTTTCGTTTTGCACACGACAAGATCCAGGAGGCAGGTAAGTATATCATCATCCACCCTTGTCAATTGAATTGTTTGGTCTTCTTTTTCAACCACTGGTCTTTGCAACTCACACATTCATAACACTCCATACCTCTCACTTACTCTAGCATATGAGTTACAGTCAAAAGAGCAAAGACGAAAAGATCACCTGAGATATGGCCTAGCTATATACTTTGATACATTAGGAGATGATAATGCAAGCAATGAGCAGCTCTTCTTCACCTCCATCACCCAGATAAACCACGGAGGACCAGATATAGTTGACGATCCTCACAAGAAGAGCATGATAGCAGGTCTGAACCTGAAAGCAGGTCGACTCTCGATTGCCCTCTCTGACTATACAACCGCATTCACATTGTTTGAACACGGTATTTCGTACTTGGGCGATGATAAATGGACATCACAGTATGAACTGTCTATTGATTTGTTCGATTCGGCGGCCGAGGCTGCCTGTGTTCTGAACAAGAGATCAGTTGTGAAATCTCGTGTGGAAGAAGTGGTAGCTCATGCCAAATGCTTCGATGACAGTCTAAATTGTAAGTAGTTGCTTATGCTTGGCTGCTCGTGTGATATTAAGCTTCTTCTTTGTATCCAATGATCATGACGACTAACTCTTATTCTGCAATGTTCTTCTCTAACCTTTGAATACAGGTTTGTCTGTTGCTGCCAAATCTCTTCAGAGTGCAAACAAATTGCAAGAATCAATGGAATCTATACTCGAGATACTAAATAAACTCGGAGAGGCGGCTCCTCGACCCATGGGAGACAGTACATTGATGACAGATATTGATGATATGAACAAAGTATTACATGATCGATCGGATGACTCTCTCCTCAATATTCAAGACACCAAAGATAAAAAGCTTGTGGCGTTACATCAATTGTACTCTGACCTCATTCAAGTAATATATTTCATCAAGCCTGACCTTCTTGGTTCTGTGTCTCTTAGGGCAATCGAGCTTACCATGACAAAAGGTATGACTCCTACATCCCCCTTTTCGTTCGTGTATTTTGGAGAAACGCTTGCTGCAATGGGTAAGGTTGAGGAAGCTTGCAGGTTAGGTGAGTGCTCATTGTATCATGATTGTATACTGCAACATCGTTTTCTTTACACACGGCTCAATCTTATTATGTTTGTCATTCTAACCCCACCTATAAAATACAACACTGCAGGAAGACTAGCACTTAAGGTAATTGAGAAGAATGCATCGTCATCGAAATACAAGCCAATGGTGATCTTAGTGGCACATCAGACAAGCCTTTTTTATTCGGAACCACTTCAGTCTACCGCCGAAGCACATCATATAGGTTACAAAGCTGGTCAGCAGCTTGGCGACTTCCTGACCTCAAGGTGGAATTTGCAGCTATCTATAACAATGAACTATCTTGCTGGCCAGAATCTACGCGCTGTCCAAGCAACTATCAAAGATGATTATGTCAAGATGATGAAAGACGAAAAGTCAGACTTTCTTTTTGGCTATATACTACTTCACACCCAAGTTATCGCTCTACAACAAGGATTGCATACTCTGCATGCTGGTCGAGTGGAGAAGTTAATACCCTCTGAAGCAGAACTTCTTGCCAAAGATAACTCAAATTTAATAGTTCAAATCATGAGCAAGATCAACAAGCTAGAACGGTCAATACTCTTTCAGCAATTTAGTAGCAACTTACTCGATGAGACGAATATATCAGGTACAATTGCTGAAATGAAGCTGCAGCTACGTCCTGTGTTATGCATGGGTATCTTCCTCGAGGGATTGGCATGCTTTATGTTGTCACACATGTGTCTAGTGATAAAGGCTACAATTGCAAGAGGTGCTGTAAGCGAAACAAAGACAAAACTAATTGAAAGAGGACGGTCTGTATTGACAAGGATTCGTAGTTTGGCTGAACATTCGTCTTGGAATTGGGAGAACAAAGTACTGCTACTCGAGGCGATGGAGATGCACACAATGGGCAATCTAGATGCTGCAGGGCCACTCTACTTTAGCTCAATACGATCTGCTCGTGAGCACAAGTTTATACATGAGGAAGCTGTTGCTAGTGAATTGGCAGGGGAGTACTTATATGAAAGAGGTAATCATTCAGACGCATATGCATTGTTTATGCATTCCATAAAGTGTTTCAAGGAGTGGGGAGCTGATGCAGTAGCAAAAAGAGTTGAGACGAGTGTACAATCGAAGTTTGGTGCCAATGTATCTCATTTGCAAGCTATTGATGTCAGCGATACAATGAAACGAATCCTATCTTTAGATCAGCAGCCGCAGCAACAGCAGCAGAAGAGGAGCTCTTTGGATCTCTGTTCTTAATTGCAGGAGACTCCATTATATAGCTATTTTACTTTCAAGCAGCATCATTTACATTAGTTTTCTGACTATAGTTCGTTCAATTAATTTTACGGTCAAATTCAGTGTATAATCATACTATGAAGTTACGTAATTATGTTATTCATCTGAGGATATCATCACCATCTTACCATACTCGAATGCCAAGAACCCAATGGCTGATGGTGGAAATGAGAGAAGAGTCGATCTCCAACTTGGCAAAGAAGCCACCTTTAAACGAGCTAGCAAAGTATTATAATTCTTTGTCTTGTCAACCAATCCTAAACACTGTTCTGATAAATGACTAGTATGTGGAATTGTCCAGCAACACCTCCAGCCAATGTAATTGATACAATGTGACTTATAGAATCATTATTCTCTTCGTCTTTTGTTGAATCAGGTATACTGTTTATGAACATGCGCTTTGACGTTTGATATGTACCAAATAGTACAGAATGAGCCAGTGAATGATGTGTAATATATGCAGATGAATACCTTAATGTTGGAAACTGTAAAGAACTTTTGAAATTGACGATCGAACTGTTTGTTGTCCCCTTGCTTGCAGCTAAATTACTTTTCTTTATATCCATTAACAAAGATAAGATTGAATGGGATATCCCCGCCATTCCGCCAGCGAAGAAGTGTTGTGACAAAGTTGCTCTATCCATATCATCCTCCTCTGTTTCTTTGATCTGCTCTTTTAATTGTAGATTGGGTTGCATAATATGCACATCTTCTTTTATACTACCGCCAACATCCGATGTAGCACCAGATTAAGTTTAATATTGTATGATCTTATATTGTTGAATTACTATAACAGGCAAACAAGGATAATGCTGATGGCAGTATTAAGTCCTCTGACAATGAGAGTAGTGAGGATAGGGATAAGAAGTTAGCTGCTAAGGAGGTATGTATTTTTATGTGTACATATGATATGCACAATTTTGTTAACATTAAATTATATACTTTGTTTACTCAATAATCAGGGTGGAAAGGCTGAAGAGGACGATAAGTCATCATCAGAATCAGAAGAAGAGGATGATAGCGACGAGGATACATCCGAGTCAGAGGATGATGAGTCGGCATCTAGTGAGGATGAAGAGGTACCAGCAGAACAAAGGAACAAGCTAGCTAAGATTAGGCAAAAAGAGAAGCTGGCAAGTCTTGGATTTGGTGAAGGTACTATTATATCATCTTATATTTCTCAAAGGAGGGGTGGAGATGATGCTGTTCAAGAACGTGAAAAGAGGGCACAAAAGGATGATACTGCAGGGAATAGACTACTACCCCGACGTGAGCTACCCAAACGCAAGGCAACTCAGAAGAAAAGGGGTGAAGTGGACTCGTGTGATTATGTTGACCATGATGAGAAGGTAAGTACATTGTTGATGTTTTGTACTCCCTGTCATTATTATTATTATATATAATGCTCATTAACATAATATCTTTAACTCTATACTACATTTAGGATGATAGTGACGACGACGATGATGATAAGAAGATGCCTGCTGATAGGTCCCAAGTATCTACCCGTACTAGCAGTCTTACTACAACTGAGGCTGCAGCCGAGATGAGATTGGAAGAGGAGGGTTGTGATGAAATGGTAAGCAATGTGTGGTTGTATACTTTATTCCTTACCCCAATACAATCTCATACCAACCTTAACATCTCATATTAATTACAGGAGTCGGCAGTGGCGCCAGGTGACAGTGACAAACGGTTTGGCCGTGGCAGGTCTAATCGTTCAGAAAAGCAGAAAGGATACGACGATTCAAAGAAAGGTGTTGTGCCCAAACAGTTGGAAAGTGCAATTGCAAAAGCACAACAAAGTGGAGCAGGACAACGTGGCGCCAAGATTCACTTTCTTACTGCTATGACCGCCATTATGCCGCCAATGGATGCACTCGATGAAGACCTTCTTCGTTGGTGGAAAGAAGTCTCCCAAGGTTACAACAACTTCAAACTTGATGTGGCGAACGTGCATGAACTCCGATTTGAAAAGGACGAGGAGTGCGGTGTATACACTCCATGTGAAGATCTAGACGAAGAAGACCAGCTCAAATATGCACAGAAGGCACGAGATATCTTGGCTAAGATTAGCCTTGAATTCATCGAAGGCCAATGTAATAATGAGCAATACCATGGTGTCAAATGGCGTACAGATGGACACGAGGACCTTGCCAACCTTCTTGGGTACTACGAGGTGCCTAGTTCTAATGGTCGGGGAGTTCTTAGTGGAAGTGCTCAATTGAACGGACAAGTTGCGCGGCTCGGTTCAACTGACAATTCAGGAACATTTGTTTTGGTTCAGATGTACAAGGGGCCGACTGAGGTACATGCGTATCACCACACACTTCGTTCTGGTGAGGAGTGGTCCACTAAACTGGCTAGTAGAACAAACTGTAAGGCATTGCCTTTTCTATCTGCACCAAAGGGATTCACATTGAGTGTCAAGGGTAAGTTTGTTCAATTATTATATATATATATTTAGGTGCAATTTGGAATTAGAACCTAACCAATAAACATTCATACTACCCAACTTTCATAGACTTGAAGACAAGGAATACATACAAAGAGCAGTGGAAGGTCATGGCTGAGTCGAACAATCGAGTAGATCTACTCAATAAAGAGATTAACCGTATTGTCAAATTGGTTGCTGAAGGGAAGGAAACAGTCCTTATTACTCCAACAACACTCGAACCTAAGGATCGTAGGCTCAGTGCTAATCGAGCATGGAAACGTTTGAATAAGTGGCTTGACAAGAGCTACCCAACTGGAGAGACTGCCGAGAAGAAGTCAGCCAAGAAGGCTGCCAAGAAGAGGAAGGCAGTCGAACTTGCCGAGCCTGCTGCCAAGCCTGCTGCAAAGCTTGACCCTAAGAAGGTCGCCGAGCTAGAGGAAGCCAAGAAGGCCAAGCTAGAGGCAGCCATTGCCGCTGCCAAGCCTGATCCCGAAAAGAAGGCCAAGCTTGATGCTGCTATTACCTCAGCTAAGCGCAGTTCTGATGGGGAGGTTGGTGCCAAGGAACTTGATGCTGCTATTACGGCCGGCTATTCCAAGTTTTTCATCCTTGCACGTGCCAAGGAGGCGATGAATTAGATGTGCACAAGAAGTGAGCAGGGGTACTTGTGTAGCAAACACAGCCATTCCAAGTATTGTATTAGTAACAAAAACCTTCCCAAAAGAGCTAATCTGCTGTATATATTGAGATATTCTAATTTGCATGCTCTTCTTTGTAACATTATTATTATCCACATTTGCATCTTCCATTGATGAAATTATGTCAAACCCTTTCGATGCTCGATCGCTTGCTTTTGCAATTGTATTAGCATGGCTCTTAGGAACCTTGATATGACTCTTTGGAACTCTTATCTTTGGTGTTGATCTGGGTATACTTCCTCGAGGTGAAGACGCTCTCATTCGAGGTGCTCTTTTAGGCAATCTTGGTATATTTTTAACTGACAACCCAACTGAAGAAGAAGTTGATTGCACAGGCAGCCGACCAACTATTCCTCTGGTACTGGTGGCAGCTGTCCTAGCTGCACCTCTTGCCACCGCTGCCGACTCTGCTGATGTATCAGATTCCGACTCATCTGGAGATGTGCTGTCGTTGTTACGCATAATCGATGGCTCTATCAGTCCTCCCATTAAGTTACCCAACTAACTTATTTCCGTTGTTGTTCTTATTATTATCATATCTACTCAACCTCCAGGTATCATAAAACATTCCCAACCATGGGATCCCAACTATTAACTAACCCAACATTCCCAGAGATTCCCAGGCGCAGCATTGTTTTTTGTTTTTTAAATAGGAAGGTATCCTAGGATACCCAAAATATAACACTTACTAGAGGAGAATCTCTAGTGTACTTTGTACTGGATATCTTCTTCACAATAAGAGAGTAGGAACTCTTGGGAGTAGTATTAGCACTATCTTATCCTATTTAGATGATATTAGTATTCTAGATATGTTGGTATACACGTCAAAACAAGTGATTATTATTGTACACACAAACTAACTATTCTTATTATCTATCCCCGTTAAATCAATCCCTGGCTTCGCCCTATTCAGGCATAGTTCACCATCTTTCACTCTTTAGACCAATGTAACATTGTAATTACGAGTTTCCATTGTTTCCAATGCCCACGTATCATCACTACCCGCCGTAACAGCTTTACCGACTTGGATAGAGGTCTCCATCTCCATGGAGGCAGTACCCAACTCGATCCACCCGTCTCCTTCAAGTTCCTTGTGATATGCCGTGATATCGGTACCATTCTTGACGAGCTTAACCCACATTGAGTTCTTATTATTCACATATACCATCTTGTGATGTTCAGCTGGAGCCCCAGAATTAGGACGAGACAAGAGAACTACACCTTGATCGCGTCCTGCTCCACCCACGAAGACAAAAGAAGAATCATCATCATTAGTACTTCGCATCATCAAGCCTCCACGACTATTTAACCTCCAATTATCAAACTTCTGAATCTGCATCTCCACACTCTCAATGGACGAGGAGGCAAATTGATCATTAACGAAGAAGAATGAGTCGGACGAACCCCAAATCTCACGTCCCGATCCTTTCACAACATCACATTCACAAGATTCTCCATAATATGCCTCTCCATCTCGCTGAGGCTCACCAATGTCAACATTGGGTTGCCAAGGTGTAGGAGCAGTTGAAATGGAAGGTGCGGAGGTGGGAAAGAGGTACTCTTCGACAACAAAATCTTCAAAGGTTCCCTCGGCACGATGGCTTGAGTAGTGACTTGTGACTGCAAGGCCAACGCGGTATGAGTTATTGGGAAAGAAGACTTCCTCTGTTGCTTGTAAAGTCCACTCGTCGGCCTCGTTTGCCTTGTGATAAAACTCAACGGTCTCCATCTTCTTGACGATCCTAAGCCAGGCACTTGTTTGTGCAGGCTCTGTCTTGTACCTCTTGTTTGAAGTTGATACATAAGCACCTTTAGACCGACGGACTGAATTGTCAACTCCATTACTTCCAGTGAGGTAGGAAAAGGCAAAGACGGCATTATCAGAGGTATCGGACCTGAGCATTAAGCCAGCCTTGGCCCAACTCTGATCTCCATTATTTGAAAAGGCAGACAGATGGACGGATACATCAATATCATCTGTTTCTGACGGCTCGGAATAGTAGTGGAACTGATCTTTTTGATTCCAGATATCCGTACCACCTAAATCGGATAAGAAGAAGAAGCATGTATGTTAGTCTTCGTTTATCAGTATCTTTAGTGGCAAGATACATCATACCGTACAAACAACTTACCCCCTTGTACATAGTATACGTCACCATCGACCAGTGTATTACCAGTAACAGAAGGTGAACCAATATCAGAAGCCGTAGCATGAATGGAACGAGTATTGTTAAAACCAGTATTAGATGGCTTGTTGATAAAGTATGCAACATTTGGTTGAGGCCCTGGAAGATGCGCGTTTAGCGGTTTATGACGATGAAAGAGAAGTGATTGCAACAAATGTTAGTGCATGCGGCTTGTAAAGGCGATCACATTAAGGCAAACTGAGTTCAAATGAAGTATTCGAATGGCCAAGTCTTCATATTGAACCACCATAACACACAGCAAAAGAACACAAACGCGGACTTTCCTGGGAACCAATCAAACTTCGAGTACTGGTCACGAGTCCTAGTACCATCTGGTGAACATTCACCATCGAATAATGCTCCATAGTTGTAACCTTCATCACAAGTCCATGGATCATCACCTGTTACGGCATCTGAATAGCTTGAATGAAGAGTGAAGTCCTCGTCAAACACGTTCTGTCCATTACCATTGTTTCGTTCGTACAATATGTTATGTAAGAGGTCAAACTCGGGATCTGTAATGTTGGTCAAACGCCTGTAGAAGATCTGTAAAGATACAGAAAGATAGAGCAATAAGAGAAAGATGTTCAGTGTTTAGCTATCACCTGCTGACCCACATATTGTTTGGAGACAGACGACAATACACTAAAGACTTACCTTCCTATGAGTACTCTTACACCCTGGGCACACCCTCATAATGATGGGGGTAGTACCAGCAGTCAATGTCTGATCAAAGAATGCACTATCAAAAGCACCCTTTCCCATCGGTTCCATTGAATACATATTATCCCTCCCCGCAACCTTGGTGAAGATATCTCTCTCAGCTTCATATCCGGTAGTATAACCCTTTAGCTGCTTATTAAATTCAGTACTATGATAACAATCATGATCATTCGTTAACTTCCTCCCGATTGTACCAAAGTTTGCAGCAGACATACGTCCTTCATCATACAGTCTTGCAGAGTAGGCCCATAAATCGTTGTTACGATTGTTACGACCTTGACAGGCATTGAAATCGATCTCAATATGTATTAACTTGCCTGTGAAGTTACTACCATTGTATTCCATATCCCACTCCTCTGTTAGATCTACTTGAGTACAATCAGATCGGGTAACGGTGGGCATCTGGTCCATGCATCCACACATCTGTATTATAAGAGGAAGTATATGATGAAGCAAAAGAGATTAGGTGAGTTTGCTGTCCAGATGATGGAAGGAAGAAGATCGCATACTTATCATAACAATAAGCACATCAACTTACCGGCATCCCAGGGATATTCTTCACATATCCACGCTGATACATGTGATCATACATACTAACAAAGAATAGATTATTAGATCTGTACCGACTAGTTGTTTCATACTCATCGTCTGCCCAAGCAAAGCCATGGCAATGAATAGCACCCTCGCCATCATTATTGTCCTCGGGAAAGACGGCAAAGCCATCACTAGTGAAGTGTGATGATGCCTCGCCTTGTGATAGGTCTGCAAAGCATAGATTGGTATTATCGGCAACATCCTTGTTGACACAGTTCTCGTCGTAGGGATCATCACAGTTTCCATTACCGTCGTTGGCTGATATTATTATGAAATAAGGAAAGAGAACAAGGAAGTACACACATGATGTGAGCGATATGCATAGACTCTAGATTCATTGCAACAAAGAAGAACAAAGAGTACAAAAACACACACGAGACATACCTTGACGATCCTTAGGCCAACAGCACATGGCAGCATTCATAGTACAAGTTGAATCTTCAAAGTTGGTAAGTTGATTAGGCCATTCTAATCGAGTATAACTTCCATCACCAATGTAGAACTCGCGGACTTTGGAAGCATCCTCACGTAGTACTGATGTGGGTGTACCATCAGTTGATTCATAGAGTGTTTCAACCTCGTCTTGCCACTTGGTTAGCCCATTGTAGAATTGTTGTTCAAAGTTCATGGTTGGGTCTTCGGTATCTTGATCAGCAGCGTAGGTGAATGGACTGTGTATTGTATGTGTTGGAGAGATGAGATGTGTGTGAGTATATCATGCCCGCACAGGATACATATCATATACACAAAACAAATACTATACTCACGTTTGAATATCACTATCATACATCATCTTACAAATCACTTCAGCACTCTCCTCTCCACTAGACAAGCCAGTAGATGCCATTAACTTTGCATCTAAATCATCCTGTGCAGTGACAGTACTACCAGCTGAACATGTATTACCGGTAACATCATATACCTGGCGTGTATACTCTTCTAGGAGAGTGTCATAGGTACATGGTCCTGATAGACTTGAGAGTTTGAATGAACCATCTACTCCTGAGCATGTCCGTTCTTGAGCTGTTACGATGGTTGTGGTGATGAATGATATGTTTGTTAAGATTGAGATGGCGGTGTTGGTAACCTTCATCTTGGTGGTAATAGTATGTATCGGCGGTGGCTAATGGCTTTGTATAGTAGTAGGTGTAGTTGCAATTTGCAATGAACTGTTGACTTTGTTATTGTGAGATGATGAGCCGAGGAAGCAGCGGCTGAAGTATGATAAAGATACCTTGTGAATAGAATCTTTTTGTGGCTGGTCTCACTTTGTCGAGCTGATTTATCAAAACACGGATTAAACTGTCCACAGTCGTACTAAGCAACTGTCCATTGAACACGATGCCTGTCATTTGATACCCTAACTTGAAATTGTGGGCAGGTGATTAGGGGCAGTTCTATTCTGTTCTAATTGAGTCCGAAGAGTACCGGTCGGACAAATTAGATAGGCCTAGGCAGAAAGGTCATTTCAACGGCCATTTGCAACTATTACCTCACGACCGATATCAATTTGTCCTACGAGCTACGATCCTGTCACTTTGTCAGGTAGTCGAGCCCACATAGTGAACCAGTTAGTTATTCAGCAACATCTAAGGTTTTGGTCCAACTCGAACTCATAAATTTTGCTCAAGCACCCCCCACAAGTGATAAAATTATCATCATCTACTACCGATAATAATAACATCATGATCAAGTTAAGCTCCTACGCCCTAACCATCGCTCTTCTTACACATCGTACCAAGGCTGAATGTCAGGGTGTCTTCTCAACATTAGCAGCCGGTGCCGATTGCAACTATGCCAACTTTGAGTCTAGCGCTCTATCTCAAGGATGTACCGCCGACGAGATAGAGAACTTATTCGTTTATCCATTACCATCTCTAAAAGATTTGCAAAACAACCTCGGAGCGGACGCTTATGGCAGATGTGAAGGAGATTGTAAGTTTGATATATGTGTGCATGAGATGTGTACATGATGTCGTTCGACTGTATATCTCATCCATCTTTCAACAATAAATAGGTGATCGAGATTCCGATTGTCAGGGCGAACTAGTATGTCTCCAACGTAATAATGGGGATGCAAACCCACCAGGATGTATTGGTGCTCCTGATGGGGACTCCGATTACTGTTACGATCCTAACTACACTTTGACTCCCTTGACTACTGTAGATCGTCAAGCTGAAGTTGAAGCTTTGTGTGACTTCACTGATACACAATTCGTTGAAATCCAGGGCACCTACCAACAAGATAGGACATACTTTGCAGGTGGAGGTAAATTTGTTGATGGTGAGGATTGGGACATTGACGCTGGTAACACCAAGAGATTTGAAGACAATCTAAGTGATAATACTATGATTGGGTTCCCTGAGTATGCTGCTCGCTATCTGTACAACAAGGAGACTGGACGCGGATTGAATGGTTATCCTGCCAATATGAACCTCGAGACGTCGTGTGAACTCAATACAATCATGTGTTGCTTCACTGATGATACGGCCATGTCAACTTTCGGAGATAATGGTGATGCTGTAACTGATGTATGCCGTCATGACCTTGCAGACTCTCCTCAGTCGAATCATATCAACAAAGGTTGGGCAGTCTTCCCTAACTCTCAGACAAAGCCATACTGTACTGGCTTTACTTGGAAGGAGGAGGACGAGGATACTGCACTCCTCGGTAATATGATGTATGATATCTCACTTCGTCAGACTGTCACAAAAGGATATCGTGCTAATGTTCCAGGAGCTCCAATGTGTGGTGTAAGTTATTTCATATAAGTGATATATGATGTGTTCCTATTCTCTTTTTCATCTCATTCTAACCCAACATCATTGATTTATCAATCTATATACCGCCATACAGTGTGTTGAGCATATGCCTACCGTAGAAACAGCATCCTGCCGTACTGCATCCAAGAACCCTAATTCTCAAGTTGTTTACTCATTCAAGGTCATGTATGATGAGGAAGGAGTACCCGCTGTCGGTGCCTCGAACACCGTTGCTATTGATTATGCTGACTGCACCGAGGGTGATCTAGCCTCTCAATACAAGTTCAATAATGGCGATGATGATGCCATTGACAAGCACCTCGTGGGTGCTGGCAATTGTGCCGATGATCTAGAAGAGTATTTGAACGATGAACAGTTCCTCATTGCTGGTCAAGATCCCACCAAGTATCTTACCCCCGACCCTGCGAAGTGGTCTGACCTTGTGGTCGGTGAGGGTATTAGGTTCCAACCTCCTCCCATTAGCCAAGACGAAGCCGATGGTAACTTTCGTGATCTAATCAATGCTGGTTGTAAGGAAGTAGATGGTACTACTGAGCGTCACTGCATCATCCTCCGCATGTGCGATTCCTGTCCCGATGAGAGCCATCGTTCCATTTACTACAAGCGTAAGACTCCATTACCATCCGAGCAAGAAGTATACCTTTTGGATATGTTCATGAACAACTGGAGTAGCGAGAGTAATGTAATGATTGATGATGAGAATCCCGATGGTGACTTCATGTTGTTCTCTTCTTATGAGGATGCGTTGAATGAGGATAATGCCTGGGAGTATTGCAACTATGATGCTGATCGTATTGGTTTTCCCCGGGAGTGTGGACCTTATGGACGTAAATGGAACCAGTGGAATAGTTATGTGAAGTCCGGAGGTCATGCACATCAACATGGTTTCTATGTTGAAAAGGCATAAGTTGTTGATTAAGGGACGGGGGAGAGTTTGTTGTTTAGAGTTTGCTTTGATGTTGTAAAATAAAGAGGGGATAAGGAATAAGATTACTCGGTGATCAAATTTCTACTATTGAATCATACTAAAGTAGTAGTCTCTTACCTGTACGAACATACACATAACTGTTGTTCTAATAATTCTTCTTCCTAACTTAACATTCATAAATTCCTATTCCCAATGTATTATAGTCTTGAATTTCTTGCACTAATTTGCAGTCTCTGGGAAAGCCTAGTAGCTCTTCTCTTGAGTGGGGGTAAAGGGCATTGATCAATATAATCACCCGCACACATACACTTATTCACTTGCTGTTCAATCTATCAAACTAATACTTGACATTTCTTATCTCGATCACATGTGAGAGCAGGGCAGCAGGGCTTTGAATCTTTACCTTTGCAATATTCATTTTCTTCTGCACACTGTGCATTAGCTTCAGTTGTTGTCGGATCTGTTGCTGCCGTGGTGGTTGATGTTGTTTGAACCATTGTTGTTGCTGTTGTTGATCCAACAGTAGTAGCTTGTGTAGTCGTCGAGACCGTGGTTGAACAACTTTCCACACCCGTAATCGATGGATCACACACTCGAGGAACGCAATTCGTACCAAAATGGTAATTGACGGTGCGGACTTTACCCGCAGAGCAACAATCAGCATGTTGGATAGACGAGCCACAAGATTCACCAGAGTAAAACCCTACCGCTCCATCACCTGGTGTGCAGCCCCATCCGGAAGATAAAGTACTCGTAGATACGGGCATCGAGTTGTCTGCATATCCCTCAAATACTGATACTGGGGCGTTACTAGCAACACAACGGATCAGTTCTTGATTATTACATTGTCTGCATGTACCACCCTCCCATATGCAACTACCACCACCATTCACATATGTACAGCTATTCCAGTTATTGTATGAAGTATCGAAATAGCATCCTATTTCAGGGGTACACTGTCCACCGGTTGGTGGAGATGCGGTGGTTGTAGTAGAGCTTGAAGGTATTGTTGCAATGGTTGTGGTTGTAGGAGAAGGACAATCTTCTTGCATCCAGTCGGCTTACCTAATCGACGATTTACATTATCAACAACAGGCACTGATGGTGTTAGTAATGCCCATGGTGTAGGTATATTGATCGATGATGGAGATGGTACCGCGCCGCGGATATTGTTGGTGTCATCATGCTTGATGTCATCGACATCAATAGCAGCAGCTGTTGATGGAAGTAGGGAAAATAGCAAAATGGTGGCTCGTAGATTCATTGTGGTGTTTGTTTAGATGGCAGAGTATTTGTAGATTTGTGTAATGTGGTTTTAACTATAGAAGTGGAGAAGGCTGATTGATGTTATAGTTTATGATTATGTTTTGATGATTAGATAATATGGGGCCATTGATTGTTTCAAGTTAGCCCATCAATTTAAATGTCCATTGTGACCCGAATACCATATTATTCAACGAAAGGAAGTTACATACTACTAACTTACAACCTTTAATATAAGCTAATGCCCTGAAAGTATAGGATGTACCTCTCATACACCTTTTCTGGCCAGTTGATGCGGGAACATATTATTCAGTATATATATATTGATATTATAATATGATAAAGGATACCCTTCTCGAATCATAAGTTTTGACTTTTTTTCACATAAAGGAAGCCTACCGCGTTAGGTTTATCAATGTCAATATGTACCATGAAAAGAACATAAGAATGCAATTACAAGTTTCAGTTCTTATCTTTACGTCTACTTTCTTCTTTCTCTATTGACTATCGGAGAATTCCCCACCCCTATCATCTATCTCACACCATCGTCTTTTAAACTGCCTCCTTCTCAACATAAAATGTATGAGGTCCGGCGACCCCCTCTCCACGGCCATTCAATACCCATACATCATATCCACTTCCATTCTCTTCCATATTCAATTCCAAAGATGAGAACTTGAAGGTACCAGATTCAAGCTCGTCAGATTTCTTGTTGCACTCTTCAGGATTGGGGCAGAATGGAAGAGAGTGGATTGGGCTCAACTTTCCGTCTTGAGGGTTTGCCTGTGGTGATAGTGTGGGGAAGAAAGAGAATGGTATAGATTAGTTATACATTCGATATGATGAATTGGATGCGTACATTATATCAAGAGAATAGTATATACAAACTTACCATCCTCATGAAGATTCCGAGACTGAACAAGCGAACATCGTCAGCATCAATCTCAACCTCATCCTCCATTTCTTCATCCTCGGAAGTTTCATCATCAGCATCGTCGGCTGCCATATCAATTTCGGGAGGTGCCTCAGTGCTGGTGGTATCCGGTGCTTCAGGAGCAGCCTGTGTGCTGCCGTCAGTAGAAATGACGGTGGTGGTGCTAGCAGGACTGGTTGCCTGAGATGTAGTAACAACAGTTGCTCGAGATGTGGTACTTTCCTCTTCCGGGGCATCCGTAGTTTGAGGAGGAGACTCAGAAGTAGTACTTCCTACTGTTGAGGTGGTTTGAGGAGGCGACTCTGTCGTTGAAGTGTCGGGAGCTTGAGTAGTATCAGGAGGAGCTTGAGTTGTGTCGGGAGCCTTAGTTGCAGAAGTCGTGGCAATCGTCGTGGTTGTGGTAGGCTTGGGCTTCTTATTCTTCTTTTTGTTCTTCTTTTTCTTCTTCTTATTTCCCCATGGTTTCTTTTTCAACATCCTTCCGCTATCGCTAACCACATCTTGATGAATATCAAAAGTAGCAGTGATATCATCTCCATTCACATAATACATGGCATCGGTGTCCAAACGATAATCGGCGAGACGTTCAGTGGTGGCAATAATCATACTTTCACCGTCTTTACCACTGCCGATTCCCATGGCCTGGGCCATCATGGCAACGTCTTCCTTCTTACCACCCTTGTGCTTCATCTTGGTAGGGTTGTACTTCACAATGGCCGACTCAGCCTGTTCAGCCATCTTGATTGCAACCTCGGCAGCTGCTTGTTCAATCATCTCTTGACTTTTTTCTTCATAGAATGTTGTAGGGCCAATGATTGCCGCTCCATTCTCATCAAGGAGGTAGGCATCAAAACCAACGCCATAAATGGAAGGATCAAGCGAGACAATATCTGTGGTCGTAAAGGTTGCTGTGTAGAGGATAGCGTACCGAGAAGAAGTACCAAAAGTTAGAGAAGATATGAACTTGGTTGCAAAGAGACACACTAGATCAAAACAATAATCTACTTACCAGTGCCAGACAAGTTAATAGTAGTGGTAGGTGGTTCAGGATCAGGTGTGGTAGGACCTCCCTTTTTCTTTGCGTCGCCCTTCTTTTTCTTATCGCCACCCTTCTTACGAGTACCCTTTAACATTCTTCTGCCGCCAGTAGTAGTACTAGCATCACTCTCATCGTTACCAACAATAGTAGGTGCCACTTGCATGATAGGTTCCAGCGCTCCATCTTGGGGATTCGCCTGTATGATAATAAGGATGGAGATGAACAAATCAGATTTGAGATGAGAAGAGAAAAGATATCAAACAGATAAGAGTAATATACTTACCATACGCATGAACAAACCAACCTTAAGAGTATTCACATCCAATCCATCAAGACGACGACCATTGGTTCCAGCATCCCCAATCACTAGATCCTCAGTTAATTCAAATGAAACATTAATAGGTGTGCCGTAGACATACTCGGTAGAATCCGTATAAATACCAGAGTCGTTGGCATCGAGGTGGGCAGTGTGAGACTTTTTAGAATCTTTACCATCATATCGACCATTGACGCCCTTTTTAGTATCATCGTCTTTCTTCCTACCCTTCTTATCTCCACCTTTATCACCAGATCGTGATGACTTGTTCCCACCCTTCTTCTCGCTACCCTTTGACAACTTGCGAGGAGGAGAAGAGGAAGTACCACCTACTTCCTTCTTTTGCAACATGCGCATACGCCGCTCGATGGATGTAGTTTGTTTGAATGCCGATGATACATTATTGAATGCTAGTAGTGATAGTACGAGAGTTGATGAGAGTCTCATGATGTTTGATTAGTGTGTTTGATATCGTAGTTGTGGTGTATGACGTTGTTTAGACTCTCTTGTTGTTATATGATGATACCCTGCCGTTTTATGGAAGAGTAGAGTTATTAGAGTTGAGGTGCCGAATACCTGATTCACTACCCAAGGCAGACAAAGGTGATTGATTTATATCTGAATGGTGTGAATGAAATAGATCGGCTCCCAAAGGTGATTAATTTGAGCTCTGAGGTGGTCGTTGGTTTTCAAGATTTGCTTGATGAAATGACCCTTGACGGATACCGGGCTCATATAATTTGTCCGACCGGCACTCTTCGGACAGAACTGGTACTGCCCCAAACATCTGCCCACAATTTCAAGTGTCACACCTAGAAACGATTGGTAGGGTCACTTTGTGCGTGAATTATGCTTGGATAATGAGCACGAATGTTGTCAATTGCTCCGTGTTTTGTTGTAAATCAGCCGAACAGCCATAAAAAGATTCTAATCACTGGTATCTTTCATACTTCAGCCGCACTGCTTCCCCACATCTCTTATCATAAAAAAAACAAAGTCAAGAGTTCATTGCAAATTGCAACCGCCTACTACTACTACACAAATCCAATAGCCGATAAATAACCGCTGATATAATTCATCACCAAGATGAAGGTTACTATCACCGCCGTATCCATCCTCTCCACCATTGTTCTACCAACAACAACCCTTGCTCAACAAGAATGTTTAAATGGTGGATTCCAGTTTGAGTTTGAAGGGGCATGTACTGTCGAAAATATCATTAACGAGTACTCCTACCAAGTCTATAATGCCGCCGGGGCAACTCCTTCCTCTTGTACAGCATCCGCCGAAGAAGATTTAAAGGCCAAGTTGGGAGGAAAGACAATCCAATCACTATGTGATATGGTATATGCAGAACAAGATAAGGTACCTTTCACCTCCGCTGCTTCTCGTGGTACTGATTTGGCATTTGAAGAGCAGTTCTTTAACGGCTTGACTGATTGGCAAGATGAGGTTGAGACCTTATATCCAGGTGGACGTCCTACCAGTATTCTAAAATATGATGCTGAACAAGTTCGTGTTTTCCAAGAGGGTACCAATCAAGGGAAAAGGGTCGCTTGGCCAGGTGAACTTAGTAACTTCAAGAGCAATGAACGTGAAGTTGGTGATTTGGCAACTTGTGAGACAAATGCAGCTGTGAGTTTTTGTTTCGTATGTGTTTGTGATGCTTCTTCGCATTGTCATCCTCGTTGCTCATCACTCGTATCTTATTTCTTCCATTGATCTTTATTACAGATGTGTTGCTGGCCTAAAGATCGTCAAGGTACGTTGTTGTTGTTGTTGTTGTTGGTTGATCATAGCCTTATTTGCAATTCAATACCGATTGCTCACATCATGTGCACCTCTCTTTCTTATCAGCCAACGACGGTAATGGAAACTGCGATGATCCCTATGACCAACGTTGTGTTGACAAAGATGTTGCCGATAACACTGATCTCTGTTATGTAGATTTGCAACGTGGTAATCAAACTACTGATTTTGATACATCAGGTATCCTCGTCTACTCGGGTGACGGTGATAATGGCGAGGGTGCTATTCATTGCCACGGCTTGGCATGGTCTAATGATGATAACGATCATACATCTAGATACCGTGCTAACAACCTCATCTTCGTCAGTATGTATGATCACATGTACCAGCGTGGGTATGTGAAGAACATCCCTGGGGCTCCAATGTGTGGTGTAAGTTGTTTCATGATGACATGTGCTCGTTTTTATACTGCAACTCTCATTCTCTAACACACCACCGCTTTCACAATAATCATATATCTAACAGTGTGTTGAACAAATGCCCACCGTCACCCGCTCCGATTGTACTCAAGTAGACTTGAAGGAAACTGTTTCTATTGAATACAATGGCAGTGAGTTCACAGGCAAGTTAACCCAAGTTCACATTGACTTCAATGCTTGCAGAGGCATCAACAACAGGAATAATGATCTGTGGGCATACATGGCGTCGATGTACTACCAAGGTAAAATTACACCAGAACAGTTTGGCCAGGCCGGTCGCATTATTACAAATGAGGGCTGTGATCATGCTACCAGATACGAGATCAACAAACAGGGCCTCAAGCCTGGTTATGATCATGATATTGATGAATGGACAGTAAGTACCTTGCCGCCATCTCTTGTTATTATCCTTTGATTGATACTTGCTCACACGATATCATTTGATTTGTGTCCTCTTTCAACCTTAAACTACCCAGAATGTTGCCGGTCGCGAGAGTATGAGGCTCAATGATGGCTATGGTCACCGAGCGTTTGCCAAGAGTCTTCTCGAGGGTGGCAACGACTCTCCTACCAACACCCACTATGGCATCATCTACCGCACATGCTCTCATTGTATTCCAACACACAAGAAGATCTACTACCGTCGTAGGACACCTATTCCTGACAACTTTGATCTCATCACTCACATCCTTTATCATAGTGGTGATGGAGGCGGAAATAATGTTTGGAAAACTGACTTCGACCTCTTTTCAACATATGATGATGCACTTGATGATGTAAACGCGTGGGAGTGTCCAGAGTCAGACGGTGTGCAAAAATTCAACAACAATGTACAATATTATGGAGAATGTTCACCAGACGGCACGAAAGTTAGAAACCAGCGCAGTCGCTTCAATCAATTCTCCGACAAGCATGATGTTGGCTACTTCGTAAACAAGCCAGAAGATTTGGGGCTTGAAATCATCGAAACTGTCCCCATCAAGGGCCGAGATTATGCCGGAGGTATCGCTCTCGAAGATACAACCGAGAACAAGATCTACATGACTGGTAGAGGTCGTGATATCTGGTCTAACAACGACGACTTCAACTATCTTCCTCAGGAGGTCAATGGTGATCATACCGCCATTGTACATGTTGGCAATCTCAGTACCATGTGGCAGGGCTCCACTCCACACGGGTGGTCAAAGCAAGGACTTATGTTTCGTTCATCGTTGGATACGAATGCTGCCCACTTCAGTATCTTCTTAACAGGCACTGAAGGTGTATGTGCTCAAGGAAGATACGAGTCTGGCGGGTGGACTCGAGGGTGGGGCTGTGTCAAAAAGGGAGCTACCGAGGCTTGGCTTAAGATCGAGAAGCGAATGAGTACATTCACATCCTATGTTGGATCTCAAGAGGTCGAAGATGGTCCAATCACTTGGTCAGTAGTCCGCTCAGAGGAGATGGACAACATTGATGAAACCTATCAAGTTGGATTGGCCATCTCATCAGCTAGGTGGCAGGCACAAGAAGTAATCTTTACTGATTATGACGTTGACGCATACTACTTCCCAAGTGCAGCGCCTTCCATATCAAGTGCACCCACAATATTTGTTCCATCAACTGATATTGGAAGTACAGCAATCGCTGGTTCGGCCTCTGAAAGTACTAATGGTGGTTGGGTTGTGAAAGCAAGTGGTTATGACATTTGGGGACGGTGAGTAATATATATTCATGATGTAACTGGTGTGCCGTATTGGACATTTGTCTCACCTTTGTCTTCTCCATTCCTCGCTCTTATAATATCAACTCATAACTTATTACAGAAATGATCATTTCCACTTCATGAACCTCAAGAAGAGTGGGGACGTCACCCTTGAACTCCGCGTCAACAGCTTTGACCCTGTAGTGCATAGTTGGCAGAAGGGAGGCTTGATGATTCGCGAGTCTCTCGCTTCTAATTCTAGGCATTACTCCTACTTCGTGACAGGATCAAATGGCCTCTCTACACATTGGCGTGCAACCACTAATCAGGGAATGGGTCATAACACCAAGTGGAGTGAGAAGTCCAAACCTGTCTACCTCCAAGTCACCAAGGAAGGAAGTTCTTTCACCACAGCTTACAAGTATGAAAAGGATGCTGAGTGGATCCCTCATGATGGGCCACGGACTATCAACTTTGATGAATCAGAATCAGATGAGTTTTATGTTGGTATTGCTGTTACAAGTCATAACAACGGAGCTTTGGCAACACTTGATGCGGCAGATTTGGTTATCTTTGATAATGATGAGCCTGAAGCTGTCGTGCAAGCTAATGCTGGTGTCGTCGAAGGAGAGGGTGGACGTAGGTTAAGGAAGGGAGTTTAAGCTGCTAAAAGCATCGGGGAAATGTATTAGATTGATAATGTATTGATAAAAATAAATGTGGGGATTACTATTACACTCATATCTCACCAATACCGGCCTAGATGACCGTCATAATCACATTGTTCACATACATCCTCAATAATACTAAGCATTCTTTGCTAGAAATCTATGAGTCAAATTGAGGATTGATTCACTCGCCTCATAGCCATCGATAGTACCAAATCCTAGTCTTCTCCCAACAAATCGTCGTGGTACCCAGTGTATGGAATCTGTGGTGATATTATAAGGACATGGTTAGCTGTGATTGCAACAAAAGACTTAGACATGCACCAGCAATACAAGAATACTCGCCTACAAAGTTTTGATGAGTAGAATCGGGAATAATGTGCATTTCTGCCGAATCCTCCGTATTGCTGTCAATAATTTGCTTTGCTAATCTTGTTGTGGCTCCATACAATTTTGTATACCCTGCGAATTGAGCCGAATTGATGATGATTGTTGGTACATTAAGTCCATCCTTTTTGGGTGTATCTACATCCTTACTATCATCATCTTTAGTTTGTGGCCAAGCATTGCCAAATGACTCCGGAGGGAAGTCAAATTCATAACCGACAGAAGAATAATCAATATGCAGCCACGGGTCCAATAGGATAGCACATTTGAATTGTCGAGGTTTCAATGTAGCCGCGAGTGATGTAGTAGCAGCCCCATAACTAACGGAGTCAGAAGTTAATTCCATACAATGGTCACAAGTTTATCCAAGGAGAGAAGGAGGTAGGGTGGTTAGTATTTGGTAGTGGAATTGCAAAACCATATCATATGCACAAGTCAACCCAATCCACGGCCAAGTGAGTATGTCGTCTACACATACATTCATCACTGGTTTCACAATCAGAACATAGAATACCAAGATCAAAGGGTGGTCTGTGACCATTGTGCACAATTAAGTTCTACTCACCTAAATCCGGCTCCGACTACATGGTCACTCCTTAAATGAGGACGTATCTGATTGAGAATTGATTGCGCATGATCTGTAAGTCCATGATCATCTTCTAATCCCATCATGAATGCAGTTGAATACAAGAATTCTTGAGCTCGTACATTAACTTGCTCTAGCCGATGCTTTGGATCATAATCCTCTCCTGTAGGAAAGTGTTGATAAAACAAACAACTACCATCTGATAATGGCACCCGACTACTACTGCCATCCCTGTGATGAATGCTACACACCACATATCCCCTCTTAGCTAATGATGTGCATAATACAGTGTTTTCCTCCCCAGTACCCGTCAAGCCATGTGAGAATACAACAAGGTTTTGATATTGTTTATCCAATGATTTAGGAGTTGCATATTTTACCGCTTTGGTATCATCAATGTTCCTCACTAACACTGTATCAGGAATCTTCAACCACCTTGGTGGGAAAATGAAAGATAACAACCATAATAATGGACGTAAAACAAATCGATGGAACTTTGTTGTGTGTCTGGCGAATCCTATATGTGCAAACCCTTGTAATACATATGCTGCACGATTATCTACAAAGTACCTTGCTTGTTTTAGTTTCTTCTTGGTATTGATTGTTTCATCTACTGTTGCCGGAAAGTATAATCGAATTGGGGGACGATCTGAATGTGTTCCGGGAATATCGAGTACACCAACCAGTTGGGCATCACCAACAATTAGTTGACGTGGTGAGTAGAAGAGATTTGCAATCATAATTTGTGTTGATATTCTTCCCTGCTTTCTTTACTTTGCTTTTGACAACCAATTAGAGTTAGTTGTTATTCTATCAGATTCAATAGACGTATTGATTTCGTATTCACTCTTCTATCTTCTGTATATATATTCAGAATCATATTGATAAATGATAATACATATCTAACTCTTAACTCTACACTCTGAACTCTCATAAAAAGATACCGGTCTAGGAAAAGGATACCAATATTTAGAAGTAAGCAGACGTTTGAATTACCACCTGACGGCTCTATCTACGTAGTGGTATCAGTAGGTATCAGTGTCAATCAAAATATGCAAATTATAGTTTATTAGGTACGATATTGTGTCTCCAGTCACAGAAATAGTCTCTATATGAGCAGCCAACTCGGTAGGGGTGCTTGGACTTCCATGCTTAGACTTAGACTGTAGGACTAGGACAAGTGGCGTCTTCATTTTCAATATGTTTCATTTGAGACAGCCTCTTGAGCTTCTTCTTACGCCCCTTGACCTTTCGTTTGACTGCCATAAGTATAAGCTGAGACATTAGATCGAATAGAACAGAACATTTTTTCAAATATATCAAAACAAACAACAAACAAAACACAACTTACCAGGTTCTCTCATAGGAGCAAGCCATCCACTGTCTTCATCTACGATAAGAGGGAGGTGTGTGTAATATAGTGAGATTAGACAAATGTGAACTTGCTTGAGCCGATTTGAACTTACACTTGTCCACGGAGGAATCGAATTGACCTCCTTGGCTCTTGAATTTACTCTTCTTTCCCTTTTTCTTCGGTATCGGCTTGCTCATAAATTCATCACCATCTGATTCACATGTATCATTTCCCAAAGTAGACTTCAAATGTGAATTCATGCTACTGATCGGGCTCTTTTTCTTGGCTGCTATGTACATAGATATAAATGAACGAGAGACATAAATAGAAAGTTGAAAGTTGTGAGATAAACACCAAAGAGGAGTTACCTTTTCCAACACGACCATCTCTTGTCCTACCAATTCCTAGTGAAGGGAGTTCTACCACTTTCTTGGGCTTATCCTCATAACGCTGATTTGATGCTGCTGCTATAGTCCCCATAATATCGTCGTCGTCATTATCTACCTCAATAGCACTATCAGAATGTTTTCTCTTCTCCCTAGAAGACCTATCTCGTAATCCTACTACATCTAGCGGATCGTCAGATCCATCAAAAGCCATGACCCTACCCCCTGCTCGTTCTAGGCGACGTGCACGACCAAATGATCTGAAATCTCTCTTTGGTAGTTTCTGACTTTTTGAACGATTATTGCTTGGTGATGATCGTAATGAACCTTCCCCATGTTTGTTTCCACGATGATTCTTTGCTCTTCTTACAATACTATTATAATCATCGTCTTCTCCAAACTTATCTTTCAGTTGTGCCACACGTTTTTGATGTTTGGGATCAAGATGTCTATCGGTAGGGATACCATCAAAAGAACCCTGTGTTGAACTGTCTTCTTCTTCCAGATCAATACATTCGGTATCATTCTGCTTCTGACTCTCAGCTGGTTTGTTCTTTTGCAGCTGCTTCTTCTTCTTTGCTTTATCACGTGTTCTCTTTTCCCTATCGGCACAATCTTTATTTAGATTCTCCATCTCATTCTCAGAAGAGCTATCATCTGTATAAATGATGGTACCACTGTCCATAGACGGAGTATGTATTTTCACACCAGGCATATGCCCAGCACTATTACGACGAGCAGCCCTTCTATTTGTAGAAGCCCTACTTCTTCTTCTGGTATCAATGATAGGCTCATCAACATTATCCCGAGAAGAAGCTCTCGTATTTTCATTTGATGATGATAGATTTGTACTGCCGCCATTCGAATTATTCACCGTCTTATTATCTTTTTTGGCACAATCCAATGATTTCTCACCATCATCATCATCTAAATCAACATCAATCACCTTCCATTTTGATTCAACACGTTTTAAAAACTCCTCGGCCTTCTGCACTTCATCCATGGCATTATTATTTTCAGTTTCAGCATGATCAACTTGTTGTTTAGCATCTTTTAATCGTTCCTTGGCAATTCGTAATGTTTGAGTAGTTGCTGCTGATAACTTTTTAGCCAAAGTAAGATTTTTCTTGGCTGCTTCAATTTCACCGCTACCGCCTGATAATAAACTGGACATTGTTTATTGTATTGTTATCTACTAAATAATATATTTTGGTGAAGGTATAGGTAATAATGCACTGTTTATTTTGGAAGAAGTAGTATGTACAAAAAAATTGTTTTCTCTCAACAAATAATAAATAAAGGTGGCAGTAGATAATAATAATCTAGTTCCATTTACTTAAACCAGCTGTTTTTATACCAGTATATTCAACGAATAAACCAGTTAATAATTGCCAGGCAGCTACAAGCAAAGATAGTTGAGACAACAATTATCATACGACGATATTATGTATTGCATGCTGGTATAGATTCAAAAAAGACACATGTCTAGAAAAGGATACCATCACAGGCACAAACCAAGTGATAAAATCCACTTGCTCTTTCTCAAGCTAAGTAAAGCACTCTAATACAATCATATCTATTCTTTGTCTTTATAAACACCCAAACTTAATTATATGCAAACTACAAACACTTCGACAAAACAAAACACTAATCAAACCAAACATGTAGCAACAACTTATTTTCCACCTTGCTCGATCTCTTTACTTTTACTCTCGATAGACTCTTTATCTCATACTCCATTGAATCGACACTCTAGAACAACATTGCAGTTACACCAGCTACCAAAGCAACTCCAACCTTGACACATTTGGTACCGGCTGCACTATTATCACCTCCCTTTGCAGCTTGGGTGGCACCATCAGTTGGAGGAGCTTCCGTGGGCTTTTGATATCGGGCATCGGATGAATGAAGAATAAGATTAGAAACAAGCAAGAAGGATACACACGATTTCTACGACATGAGATACCACCAACTCACCACTGCAGTAACTACCACACCGAATTCAGTATCTACATCTTCAGGGATTATGTCAACGACATCCTCGGCAGCAGTTGGTGCTGATGATACTGGAGATGACGTTGTTGCTTTGATAATTGTTGGGGCAGAAGAACTCTCCTCGTCAAGAACATTTACAGTTGGAGAAGACGTCGGAATAGTTTCACACCACAGTCTTTCCTGTGTACCAGGCAAGTCTGCTTCATTCATTTCATCTGCTGTACCAATTGAGAAGAAGACCTTATCACCTTTCAAGTAGCATCCCTTTGTTACATAATCTCCGACAAAGAAAAGAGCGCCCAATTCAATAGATTTGGCAAGGCACTGAAGTCTTGTTAAGCATGCAGGTGGAAGAACAGGAGCTGAGCTTGTCACAGGTGTTGGAGAGGCAGTTTCTTCCTTTGGTGAAGCAACAGGACTCGCAGATGTTGGGCTGCTTGTAATTGGGCTTGCCGTTGTCGGCGAAGCCGTCGTTGGTGAAGACGTCGTTGGAGATCCCGTAGTTGGACTGCTTGTGATGGGAGCAGCAGTTTCAACATTAACCTCGACTGATTTACTGCACCAAACTCTCTCCTGCTTTCCGGATACATTTGGCTCTGACATTTCCTCCTCCGTTCCTGGGGAAAAGTATACAATATCATTCTTAGAGAAGCAACCCTTCGTTGGATACTCTCCTTCCATGAATAACATACCCATATCCTCACTCTGTGCCTCACAATCCTCCTTGGTAAGACAGGGAACATCTTCCTCTTCTACTACCTCATCAATATCACCCGTCTCACATTCACCATCCCGTGAAATTGAGATACCCGCGGCAGTTGCTGCACACTCGTTACTGTACGTGACACCATCACAACCACATACAGGATCAAATAACAAAAGACAGTTATCAGGCATGTTTACACATTCTCCGGTATGTATACCTGACTTATCATTACACATGCCCTTTGGTAGGAAACAGAATCGATTTGGACTTGTACATGTCTTTTCTGGATCGGCACCTGGTCCTACTTCACACTCATTCTCACCGGCAACAACTACTACTCCACCAATTGCAACAACATCAACTTCATTCTGTTTTAATGGTAATTCCAAATCATCACCACAATTGACACGAACTTGTACACCTGGTAAATCTTCCGTTGACATTTCAGCTTCTGTCCAACCTTGAGAAAAGAACATTTGATCATTCTTTGTGAAACACCCCTTTGTGGGATAATCACCAGAATAGAATGGCATATCCATCTCGATACTCTTGGCTAGACATTCATCTTCAGTTAAGCAGAATGTGGTATCGGCTGATGTTTGTGTAATTATTTGAGTAAGTAAAAGGGCGGCGGCGGCGGCTTTAGTTGCTCTGGTTTTATTGTATATAGTCTTCATTTTATATTTGGCAACTAATTGTTATAATATTGTTGGATTTATGTGTTTGACTGATCTATCAATGGGGTAAATAACCAACAGCCAATAGTAGTTTTTAATTTGTGTTATGTGTTGTTAATTGCAATACAAATCGCCCGAAAATTGATACTAAATTATTATTAATCAATAGTAATAATATCTACTTTAATATAATCCATGCACAATATATATATCATATCAATAACTGATTGTTAGTTGTGTGATCGTTTCAAAGTGACAGTTGCAACTTGCAGATAGTTTTCATGTTACACGGTGAAAACTTCTTTAAGGCAGAGTAGGATACCCCTGCCACAAGATCCACCAGCGAGCCACTCATCAACCTGCCAACAATTCCCTTTTCCTCAGCTCATTCAACCGCTCAGACTATCGTGGTATATATAATAACTTCAATGGTATATAACAAATTCAAGCAATTGAAGAATCTAGGTTAGTCTATGTCGGGGTCTCAAAAAGTGACTAGGTAATCCTACCAATAACCGCTAAGTACCAAGGTTACCATCCTCCTCCTCCATATCGATCTTTTACAGCCTGAAATGTCTCACGTACGAATTCATTATGTCTATGTATCAGTGGAAGTCTCCGATGCTCATTCTTGACATATATCGGATGTGCATCTGACTTCTTAATCGCCTTATCAATCTCCTCAAGTATCCCATCCACATGTTCCAACAGTGCCGAGGATGTTGCTGAGTAATACTTTTCATGTAATGCTAGCTTTGTATTGAAATCTCCTTCTCTATGAGCAGTCATTAAAGCATGTTGTTCCTCGGGATTTATCGACCCTAGATGTAAATAGAGAAATATATCCCAGACCTGGAATGTTATGAAGAGAATGGCGTTAGACTAGGCCACAACTAATAACATATTAACATGGATCAAATGTCTCACTAAAACACTCACCTCATCAGCTACCTCTCCAGTTCTATAAAAGAGCATTCTTTCATGACTATAACCCAAGTCTAACATGTTTTGGTCCACAGTAGGAGGAAGTAGCTTGCAATACGATGCCGGGCAGTTTGTATCAAAGAAGCCGTATCTAGCCAACAAGAATGCCGGATTACGTGGATCAGCATAACTTATTCTCAATGGACTACCCGCCGATACATCATAACTAGTATAGGCATAGTAGTTACCAGCTTCATCGTAGTATGGTTCAATCTCGGTATAATCAGAGCCATGATTGAAGTAGTCCGCAAGCGGTATGATCTTTAAGTCTCCATCTTCAGTTTCAACAGCTCTAGTGTATACAATCTGATATGCCCATTTACAAAAGTCACGTGGATGATACTTCAAGTCATCACATAAGAATGGTACTTTCATTATTGTGTCCTCTGATAATTTGCGTTGTGTATCACGTTCTTCTTCTGCTAATTTTCTCATTAATGGTGGTAAACATTGCAAACAAAAGTCTGTCATGGCAGCTGCATTTTCATAATATCGTGGTAAACTATTCAACCATCCATACCATGGCGAATCTCTTCCCAGTTGGATCTCATTCAATATCTTGAGCATTAGATACCACTGTCGAGATTGTGATTCACCGTCTTTACTAATAACATATTGTTCCGATTGTTCCATATCAGCGGTACGGAGTTCAGCTATTGCCTTATTACTTGATAGTATTAAATGTGCAGGCACGTATAATACAGGTGTTCCCTTTGATACATCTTGATTTGTATAGGCATATACCTCCTTCTTGCCTTTAATTTCTTCATTAAGCTTGAAACAATCTGCTCTTTGTATACCGTTATCTACTGCCCACATTTCCATTGATACTACTTCTCTATATTATATTATCAAGTGTAGGTTATAACAATCATGGATGCAGAGAGAGTTGAAGTGAGTGACATAAGAAAGAGCTATCTATCAAGCAAATAAAACAAAAATATCAATAGTTCAAACACATACCTGTCAGCATCCTCGAATATATCATACGAGGCATAATCATACTCATCGACATATTCAAATGCTTCTAGTTCCGTTGGTAAGTCTATCACTCGTAGTTGCTTCTGTTCATTATCATTAGTTGCATCATAAAGTGCCGTTGTTATTTGTAAACCTTGTTGTTGTACATGAATATTATTATTGCTTGTGTGTGGTGGTGCAATAAACCCTCCTGCTCCTGATAATATACACGATAGAAGAAACTGCATTATCAATTGCAATGTCTTCATCATCATATTATGTCTGTGCTCGCCATTTAAAGGTATAATACGTAAAGGATCACATATAGATGAAGCAACGTATTGTACTAAGCAACTCTCGTAACATTGTCCCAATTACACTAAAAGATCCCAATTGCATTAGAAATTAGAAAATAGATGTGCTATGGTTGTGGTGGTTGATAGTTGATAGCTTGTGCAGTGGATTAAACATCGATTAATTCATCTGTTCGTACTGCTGCTAATCCATTTATTGACCAGGCTTCTTCCTCGTCAATTGATTATATTAGGGCTGAAACACTCATTTTAATTTTTTATAAGGTTCACCTTCCGTCCTTTGACCTGCAGTCTCCTGCAGTTTATCTAAACAATACTCAAACAAAAAAGCATGCTAATAATTGATCGATGCTTCTGATAGGTTTGGTATTGGTCATCTGAAAGTAACTGCGGAGGCTTGGTATGTAAAGGGTTGCAATATCACGCTTGATAATTTCATTGAGAACTTTCACTTGTCGGATACAAAGAACTGCGCCTTACTAAAGGAGAAAGTGATGGACTTCCTAGTTGAAAATGATACAAACATTTAGATAACCAAGAAGTTCCTCAGTCTCAGAATATGCTTACTGATGTTTTGACGGCAGTGGCGAGAGGAAAACGAAAGAGGAAGCGTAGTGGTATTGCAGATTTTGATACAATGTCTATAGATACAATGAGGCAAAAGTTAGATGAGAAAGGATTGGATGTGGATGGGACACGCAAAATGTTACTTGATTTAGTTCAGAAAAACATACAATTGCCTGATGAGGTTGTTGTAACAGGAGCTGGGTTTTCTGAGGTTAATGGTACATATGTACGCAATGGAAACCATATTAACAATGGTTACCCGAAATATAAGAAATCTGGTCACTATAAGGGAAGAGAAGTCGAGTATACAATCTACCGGATGGAGAAAGGGCGGAATAAAGATATATGGTTTATCTCACTATGGGGTGTTGGGCAACACGGGTCAGACTACGACTTTTATTTCTCATTTGAAGACGAACCAGGTACCTGGAAGTGTTGCGAGAGACATGGACTTGAACCAGCACCCACTGTGATTTTAAGTCCTTCATCTAATGTGAAATAATCCTAAAATAATGTATTTACTCTGGTATGAAAGATACCCTACTTTCCTCAGCCCACAATACCTCCCTGTACAAACAGTGTCCAGCTTTTGATATTCCTGAAGGTACAACTAATGCCGATAAACTAAATTCCTCACTACATAAATCAATCG
>Ga0214480_100164_pt1 | contig 31749 bp, 21 predicted proteins | sample M1_20Mar14CPVII9_3_FD_165042 | JGI IMG/M metagenome (GOLD analysis project Ga0214480, IMG submission 165042) | Marine eukaryotic communities from Monterey Bay, California, United States - M1_20Mar14CPVII9sort6BwellE17 | ecosystem: Environmental > Aquatic > Marine > Unclassified | place: USA... | reverse complement strand
TCAACAACCTACATGTTGCCATACCCCCACTTGTTGGCCAAACATTGCCTGAGAGTCGGCAGGAAATCGAGATTTTTTCCTGATCTGAGGCAAGAAACCTGCCTACATGTGGCTGTAAAAGTATGATGGATGGACTTATAATCATGCCTAGAGTGTTCATCAACTTGTTATACACCTATACAATGCCAAACAACCACTATTCAACAACCTACATGTTGCCATACCCCCACTTGTTGGCCAAACATTGCCTGAGAGTCGGCAGGAAATCGAGATCTGAGGCAAGAAACCTGCCTACATGTGGCTGTAAAAGTATGATGGATGGACTTATAATCATGCCTAGAGTGTTCATCAACTTGTTATACACCTATACAATGCCAAACAACCACTATTATAGCCAGCCTACATCTCTGAGGTGCCACTTGATGGCCAAATGTCTTCTGAGAGTTGGCAAAAAATCGAGATCTGAGGCAAGAAACCTGCCTACACGTGGCTGTAAAAGTATGATGGATGGACTTACAATCATACTTAGAGTGTTCATCAACTTGTTATACACATATACGTTATATCCTTGCCTATACAATGATTATTGTTTAAATTAGTTCATGCTTTATTACTCTATCACTATACTATATTCAACGCATATTATCAATTGCTTCTTGAAGCAATCTCTTCTTCTCTAAACGAAACTTGACAGATAAGATATCTTCAGTATCAACTCCTCCACTCTTACCCTGATACATTGTCAATAAATTTATATCTTCTTCCATAGTCGTTTCTTTACTTTCTAACTCAAGTTGCATTGCTTTTCTTACAGCCATTCTTGCAGCTCGTTCATTCTCAGGAGAGACTTGTGTAGCAAAGTTACCAATAGCTTCACCAGAATCAGCCCATTCACTATCTGATGATATCAATGCACGTAAAGCTTGGATAACTGCTGGATCAATGCCCGTTGCACGTGTGAGAACTACACCTCCAATATCATTTGCAGCTTCGGAATTGGTAGGGGATGACTCAAGATTTGTAACTTTACCAAGAAGACCAGCTCTATCGAGCTTTTCTAATCTACCTGGTCCAACTTTTCTACCACATGCTTCTTCCAATGCACCGATATCCCATTGTCGTATAGGAGGTAGAATATATACGTCATGAACGTTGCTTTCCTCAACAAAGCCATAGTATTGTAGTAGTTGATCATTATTACGAGGACCGTATTGAATATACATCTCTGATCCCTGAGATACACCGTCTACCGCAGATAAACTAAATCCATCACTAAAGTATTCAAATGCAACATTACCACTTGCACCGACGCCCACATGATTAGCCATATCAATCAAGGGACAAATAACATACTTTTGTACTTTCAGAAGCTTTGGAAGAACAAAGTCCTTCAATATTGATCCACAAACAACTAATGCAGCACCATTGGCAGCTTGTTCGACAGTGCCGATTCCCAATCCAATATAAATAGCAACTAATGCAGTTACTGTTGCATATGGGATAGGATTGAAGGCCGAACCAGAGTAAGCCCCCGAAAAGACACGACTTCTTGCAGTCTCACAACCCCAGACAAAGTCATCATATGATATCTTAGATGCAAAGATAGACGATTCTCTTGACAAGCTATCATACTGTTCTTTCCATACACGCTTTTGTAATGCAACCGCCTCCATCATGGGACGGTATTGTAATTCTTGTATTGTTGAATCTGACCAATGAATCGGTGTATCATATACACGAGGTAATGATTCAATCCATGGTTTCATACTAACCCCGCCTGCTCGTTCATTAATTGGATTAACCTTATCATAATAATTAAGTTGGATTGATAATGCTGCCCACCATGGTGAAGTACGATATGCCTTTGGATTAGAGTTAAACAACTCTTTTTCAATAACTGTATTATAATCGGTAGGAGTTTCAACTGATAATGTAAGTTTCGTTGGTACTTGAATTACTATATCATTGGGTGACAGATTTTGTGTTGCATATAAACCAAGGCCGGAGTTTTGATCTCCAGATGATACCTGTACACCAGCATATCTATTGAATGAGATGTTTTAATTAGTGAGATATTGGTATCCTAAAAGCTCACATCATATGCACATAAACTTACTTGATATCATTCTCTTTAGCCCAATCAGTAAAAGAGGAAGTACGCTTCAATCTAGATGATGTCGTACCCTCTGCTGAAGATGATGGTGATGTTTTCACAGCTGATAGAATGTTGATGTATTGATGATGTGATGATGTCGATTGCAACAAAGATCTTGTCGGTGCAAAAGCTGTGGAAAAATGCGATTCATCTAATGATATGATAACAGCAATGAGTATAGGGAGTACCCATATCCATTGCATTGCTTTGGTGATATTGAGATATATCATCGTCTATTATTGATCAATACCTAGAGTGATGATGGCGGTATCCATTCAATTCTTTCTTACGGATCTCATTTTGTCTTTCCGCTGTGCTGTGCAGTATGAAGCATACGTGCACTCACAGAGATAGCTCAAGCAAAGAAGCATGCTGAACCCATCTAATAGAGAGGAGATTTATAATGTGACATTATGGTGTTCAGTTTATCATTTGGCGGCGTACAAGTGAGGTTATTAACCTCAAACGATACTGATACAATTAAAGGTGTTCGACATTGTGATAATGGTAATATCGAATTAGATGCATCAAACTTTACTGGTACGATAGTATTAAGTGCAGCGGATGCACCCTCTACCCAACCATCTACTTCAACAGACAACGAGAATGAGGTACTTAGCAGAGATATGCAAGTTGTTGAAGGCGTACCAGAAGAGCTAAGCTGTTCGTTATCATCAGTGTTGCAAAAGTTCAGTCCTAGTAATAACAATAATACACCTACAATATCCACAAATAACAATACAGCAGATGGTATTCAACGTCAATCATCATTCCTGACTGCTAATTCTCATACATCTCAAATTGAACCTACCGCATATATACCTCAACATAATAATTTACCCGAGCTGCTCTCTCAACAAAATTCACAATTAACTGTTGAGATTGATAGTGAGGATGATGACGAGGAAAAGAAGATGCAACATGTACAAGATGATGAACTACTGAGTAGTGGATCGGTTAGATTTAGTATTAACAAACCACTTGTCATACCTGATTTAAGACCAGACGAGGATCTCACACTGCATGACATGTGTGCATCAGATGATGTTGAGATTGATGATCTTAGGGATGTACTACGATCTAAACCCGAGTTGGCATCTGTTCAAGATAAGTTTGGGGATTATGCGGCACATATCTTTGCCAATAATGATTCATTCATTTATACTTCTTCCGATTGTAAGTTCTTTTATGTGTGTATATTTGGATGAACGTCTTTGTCTCTCTCTCTCTCATATTATGTTTATATGTTTATATATTTAACTTACTAGATGAGGTTATGGAGTTTGTTCTTGAACTTTATAAAGCATGCCCAAGTGCATTTTTGTAAGTTTGCCGCTACTGTGGAATATGAGGTTTTGTAACATCTTAGGACTCTCACATCATCTATTTCTTTCTCTACATATACACAATTAGATCTGAGGGGTATGATGGACGCCTTCCATTCGTCGGCTCCTTAGTAGACTGGGTAGATGACTGTCACTCCATGTATGAACGTGATAACAAGCAAGAAGTTGTAAGGGTTAGCGAAATCAAGTCCATGACAAAGAGTACAAGAGTGATTAATAGTCTCTGTGTCCGCGACGAAGTCCAGCGACTATTGCACTTACCAGAAAAAGTAATTCTACCAAGCAAGGTCGTGTACTCATTCAAGATGCTTTCCTTCATCCTTGACTCACTAGCAGAACAAGCCTTTGAGGACATATCTACTAGGAGAGAGTTTTGGATGTTAGCATCTAAACGAAGGGAGAGAATAATCAACGCTGTCGCATCTGTGCCATTCATTGTGAGGACAATCCTTCTTATCCAAGACAAAAAAGAACGAGATGCATTAATCGATTCATCAATTGTGAAGAACTTGATGTTTCAACCCAAGTCAGTTGATCTGTGGCTAGTAGCATTATTATCAGGAGGGGAAAGAGCAAGAAGGTGTGCAACATACTATCTTTGCCTTATTTCAAGGTCTTCTCTGAGCGGATTAGTTGGTCGCAAATACAACTGGAGCGAGAGTGATCGTTTGAGATTCCATTCGATGAGAGCAGATTTATACAAAGAGATTTCAAAGTTGACTGGTTTCTTACCCGTCATGCTTCACCTTAAGGATGATCTTTATGAAGTTAGCACGCGGAGAGCTGTGAAGTATGTAGTTGAGTCAACAATCGGAAAGCCTTTGCCAGTTTATCTGCAGTTCATGGAGATGTTCCTGCTCTTACTGCTCATGACATCGTACCGCATCATCGTTGAACTTGTCTATGCATTTCCTTCCGAAGCTTTTCTTTCACAGTACCGAGAGTTTTGGTACTTGAGTTTGTCGATCAGCTGCTACTTCATAATGCGAGATTTAATCATCATGGCCAGCTTCTCAAGTACTGAAGAAAAGCTTGTATTGAGATACTTACGTGGCTTTGGAAACACGTTAGGATTAGTTGCCATGATTTCTGTCTTAGTTGTCTTGAGCATGCTATTTGTAAACGGGAATGTGGAAGGCTTTAACTTTACTGGAATAGTTATGGGCATGTTATGGTTGAAGTTCTTATTACAAGTCAAGGGTATGTCGGAATCTCTTTCCACCCTCATCTATACCATTGTTCAGATTGGGCTACAGCTACGGTACTTTTTGACGATATTTCTGATTGTAATCTTCTTCTTTGGGGATATGATCGACATAGTCAAGAAGACAAGCGGTGATTGTGAAAATATCGATGGAGATGAGACAGATGATAGCATCGAATCTTTTTGTTCATTAACTCCACTGCAAAGCTATCTAGCAATGTATGGTGTTATGATTGGCGGAATGGAGATCTCTACTTTGGGGAGCTCTTCTTGGGAGGTATCTCTTCTCTTTGTCGCGGCCTCTTTCTGTGGCGTTATTGTATTGGTCAATATATTGATTGCAATTGTCACAAGTGAGTATGAAGCGGCAAGACAAGTCTCGTGTAAGTTCTTTGCAAGAGCACGTCTTGAACTCGCTGCAAATCATGTTGCAAGAGCGAAGGTTAGCCACCCTCCTGATGACCCAACAAGTGGTTGGCCACGGAAGCTATGGCGTTTGTCTTCAAACGTCAAGTATCTTGGTGTGATCTATATGGTAGAATACTTCCTTGTCATGTCTCTGATTTCATGCACATCATTGTACAGAGAAGGCATCCTCGGAAACTTTCTATACATCTCACTCATCTTGGTAGCAATTTTGTACCATTTGTTCCTTGTTGCGATGAATATGTACTTGGTCGCAAGATCAATCTGTAATATGGAGTGTCTACGGTTCTTAAGGGGAACAAAGTTTCACCGTGGAATGCTCAAGATTTGCCTCATCCCTGTCTGCCGATACCTAAGTGCTGTAGGACTTGGTCAGGGAGAGAAATGTCCGGACGCATCTGATATTGCAGAAGAAAAGGACCATGCTATTACATACAACGATCAACTTCAATCTAACATATCGGAAGAGATCAGAGCATCCGAGGCGAGAATACTTCATGCTGTAAGGTCGATGACGATGTTTCAATCACAACCAAAAGAGTTTGAATAATAATGTATATAAAGTAAAGTAATTGTTTGCTAAGGTACAAGTTGTTGTCTTTCTAAAACTTGCAGACCACATATAAGCAAGTGCCTATCGTGTTTATGTCAAAATCAATTAAATTATATTGGGTTAAGCTGCCCAACCCAGCTTGTAAACATACATTCTTTTTGCACTGATCTCTTTGTGGGCTTTATATATTCCCTCATCACACAAGCCAATCCAGAAATGAGCCAGTTCCTAAGACCTCACCACCACATAAACTATTATACAATTCCACTTCTCCCCTATATCTCTTTCCTAAAACAGCTCCTGAATCTAATTCAATACGGGGGTGATCTGCATCATCTCTCGAACAAGAATTTCCCAATTATTCACTTCAACATGATTCCCTCGTAGCTTTCTCCTATGACCACACTTTGCCATTGTAGCTTCCTTGGCCATCTCTTCATTTAATCCATACGCCTCCATTAACCAAGCAACGCGCTTAGCACATGTAAATGCCATTTGACCGAATTGACAACCGCCACACCATGTCTTTTGGATTTCTTGTTTAACTACAGCCTCAACGATTTGTTCTTTCTCAATTTTCTCTTCTTTGATTTCCTCCGGCGTTTCAACATGTACTGCCTTCCCAGCTGCTTTATCCTCCTCTTCTTTTTCTTTCTTCACTTCCTCTTCAACCTTTGTCACAATCTTTTCTACTTCCGCCTTTTTCTCTGCAAGTTCAATCTTTGCGTCTTCAATTTGCTTCTGTACCTCTAAATATCCATTAAAAGTCAAGTAAGTTTGAGTAGAGTAGAAAGGAGAAATAGCGATAATGTGTGTTAGAAATATTTGAACAAATATAATACAAACTCTATATAAATAATCGATATTGTAACGACACCCAATCTCCCCATATTTTGTGCACATCATATGCACAAAATTATATAACCAACTGGGTAAGTTGAACTACATACAATCATATGCCTTGATACACCTTCAAAATACACCTCCAAACCCTAAACCATCCTAGTTTCCATATTAAGTGTTCTCAATATAGTGATTAACCACTTACCTAATAATTCATCAGATGTCATTGCCGAAGTCATCTCTTTAAATTTATTAGTAGCCTTCTTGGCACCGGGTACAGTAATATATTCAAATGCATCTAATACCAATATAGCCAATAGTATAATTAACGTGAAGCATACTATTAATGAATAGTCTAGGATTGATCTTCCACCATTTACTTTATTTTGTTCACCTACGTTGACCATGTTTTTATTAAATATTGTTTTTATTGTTGTCGGAGTTGTTTGATAAATTTAATTGGTATGTATCCGAGAGTAATTGTATTATGATATTCCGTCCTAATTCTATATCGAATAAATGGGCTGATGGTGCACCTACTAGATATATGATTTATGAGAGTGTGAGCGCGGCGGGCAGTTGATTTGACAAATCTTTCTTATGAGAATGTCTTGCTCCTCTTGCTCAAAAATCATATAATAGGGTAGGAGGATCATAAATCATACCAATATCCACTCCTATAGATAATATTGAGGAGGTAGGAGATAACGGGGATGGTGGTCGCTGGAGTTTAGTCTCCTTCGATGAAATAAGTCGAAGATACCAAAAAAGTATCTAGGTGTGGTTAGATATCACAGTAGAAAACATCAAAGAATATATACTCCTAGATTCTGATACCAAATCACATCAATCATATTGCAATGTCATCAGAATCTAATCAACAGGGAGGCGTAGACGGCCCTGCTGACGGAAGTCCGCAAGATTTAGTGGGAGATGATGGAAATTCTTATTACCCTCTCAATACAACAGAAGGTATGGTCATATTAATTGTAATGATCATATGTATGGTATTGATACCCTTAGTTATAAACAGAATGATGATATATTGCGATAAGAGCAATAGCTATCGGAATAAGAAGAACGAGGATAACAACAAATCTAGTACTACATGGAAAGATTATATTCGAGATGGACTTTATATTGAAATTAAAGGAAGAAAGCCCATAAAAGATATTGTGAACGAACTAATTGCAGAGCAAGAACATGAAACAAATATAAGAGATGTTAACAATATACCAATAGGGCCAGGATGCCTAGTAACAGAACAAGAAATACGCTCAAACTACAAAGATGTAGATATTGCAGACAGTGTAGTTTTGATATTGAGATTATCATTGGGATTACTAGCCAGTGGACATTGTACAGTGGATGCCGAGACGACTGTTTTGAGAGTTGCAGAAGCACTAAATATACCAAGTCCAAGAATATCCATCGGTCATCGTCTACTTACTGCACAATTTGGTAGTTGTCCAACCCATATACTCACATGTGAACGTGATTTTGTATTTAGTATACTTGCAGACTTGCAATCTTTCAGTGAAATGATTATATGTGGAGAGATTACTGATGTGAAGATAGCGCTAGAAGTTTGTGATATTCTTCTTGATAGACGTTTGCCCTATGGTTGGATCATTTACGATTTGTGCTTTTGGTTAATCGCTCCCTGGGCTGCTATTGCTGCCTACTACGGTAGTTACTATGATATGCTTGGTGCAGCCGTGATATCACCCTTCACAATCGTGACTTACAGATTATGCCATCGATTCAATATTACTCATTTGGAGGTCATACTTGTACCACTCGTTGTGGGTATTGCTACTCCCTTAGTTTGGCGTTATATATCAAATGGTGGACAAGATATCTGTCACGTCTTGCCGCAAATCTTTGGCTGTCTATTGATTTGGTTGCCTGGCGCGGAGGTAAGTGTAATGTTTGATATTTATACAGCAACCCTTGCCCCATTCTAACTCTGTTTGACTCGTATTAGATTGTCTGGGGTACGATCGAAATCTTTCAAGGGTCTGTTGTTCATGGAGCTTCTAGATTGGTCAAAGGATTGCTATCAAGTATATCTCTGGCTACATTCCTTGTTTTAGGTTATCAAGTGTTCGGCAGAAATCTCGCAACAGGATGGCTCTTAACCAAAGATGAACAAGGAAACCTTTTGTCACTTGAAGATCAAATTGGTGCCATTGCCAGTATGCCAGATTCTTCTTGGTGTGAGTTATCGTGTATTGTTTACTTGAATCGAAGATGTTCATATCTTATGCTCACTTACTTCAATGTCCATCGTGAACTAAAAGGCTCATCGCCTCCTCCATACCCAGAAGAAGATGGTGTCTATCCAGGATACCCTGCTTACTTAAACTGGGCATTAGTGGTTGGGGTATATAACATGCCTCTGAATGTATTCTGTTTGTTGAATGTTTATATACCATTGAGGCAATGTCTCGGTCCCTTTATTGTTGGTCAAGTCGGCTTACTGTCACTTGCTTATCTGCAATTTGAATGTACACCAGAGACTTGCGAGATACCCGTTGTATGCCAACAAGTGCTTGCCGCTTTTGCAGCAACTTGGACAGCTATGATAGTTGAGATTGTGCAGGGCCTTCCTTCAGCCATATCAATCATACCCGTATTGTTCATTTTTGCCCCTGGCTCATCCTCTGTTCTGTCGGTTATTGGAGTCATGCATAGAAGATTCGGCGATACACTTCGGACCAACGAATCGTCATGGACATCATTGAGTATGGATGCGTTTAGCTACGGAATTGGTATTTATCTTGGACAGGAAGTCTGGAGATCAGTGATCAGAGAAAAGTTTTTGGTGAGGAAAAGGAAAGCTTGGAAGAATATGAAACAGAACTCAACAGATATCAGTGACGATGATCAAGACTTGAAGACATTTGCATCTATTCGCGAGGCATATCACAAACCTCAAACTATTCATGGAGTTGGGCCTTTGACAAACAGACGCAAATCCAGTAACGCTGATACTTCTGACGACAACGAGGAGTCGATTGTACAACAAAGCCGTTTGGCATCTGAGGTTGCAATGTCGGACACCTTATTTGGTTCTACCCAGTGGGTTGCAGGCCATTCTTGATTTGATGAGCCTTCCCTCACCCCAATTTTGTTGTATATACTTGTATTCTTTTTGTACATACTGTAAATAATACACACTGTAATTATTTTGAGAGTAAACATCATGTCTAGCACATCTTAGTTGAACTCTCTCTACTTCATATCATCAGCTGGTCAAATGCAATATATATTCTCTGTCATCTCCTCTTGATCGAAGATACACCTCGATCATAGCACTTGGCACACGCCAAGTCGCTCATCTCCAGTATCCCCTAAAAATCTAATCATCATCCTTCATAGGGAGCTTATCACCATCGTATGTCTTCCACTCTTGTCCCTTGGGTGCACTTCGCTCTTTTTCATAGTCCGTATCTTTCACCTCGTCCCAACTCGTGCTGAGACTTGTACCACCTGACGTTTGAAAAGACTTGACCATTGCACGTCGGGTATCTTCATTGGCACCCTTGTAAATCATTTCAAACAACTTATTCATGGCCTCATCACCCTCAGGTTTTTCGGCGTTGAGTTCGTCCTCGAGGGATTTGTCAATGGCATTCCAATCACGAGTGGAAGCGTATGGACGGTTCTTGGTTGTATCCTTGATGGTAGGGATGTCGTCACTCTTTGCTGTAGCAGCAGGTGCATCAACATCACCATTGTCACCTTCTTTCATCTCACCGTTCTCCTTCATACGTTTCTCCTCACGACCTTTCTTCCTATCCCCAGCCTTGCTCTCATCCAACAAAGCATGCCAATCCATTTTAGTATCTGTCTTCTTGAGTTTGATGAGCACCTTTTCAGACTTGATAATGGCACGGCATTTATCGGGAATGACTTCCTCATAAAGGTCACCTTTAATGACAGTATATTCTACCAATCCCGAGTCTTCCTGCTTCTTGATCTTGACGGACAGGGTATCACGGGTAAAGTCAACAGTCAAATTCTCGGCAGTGACGTTCGGTTCAAGAATCTGGACCTTCATAAAATTATCATCTTGATAATATTGGTACTTGGGCATACCAGCCATGACACCTCGATCAATCGGACTGGTCTTGTTCTATATGTTTAATAAAATGTAGGGCAAGAGAGGAAGAAAAGATATAAAGGTTAGATATAAAAACCATTTCGTACACAATTACAATGCATTTCGTGCACATCTCATGCACACTTTCAACAAATTTATACAAATGTAACTTACGTAACATGCCGGATGATCACTTGGTGTTTTAGAAGGAAGGCCTCCTGTTGAACGATTCTTGGATTTGGCAGGTTTGGAAGAAGGATTCGGTGCAGACTTGGAAGGGGAATCCTCATCCTTGCTCTCACTCATGTTCTTAGCAGGATCACCAGACACGGCACCATTCTTCATGGCATCCATAACATCACCCATTCCACTGCTAGTGGTGGTGGTGGGTTTCTTGTTCGTCTCTTCCTCTTCTTCATCCTCTTCAACCAGCTTTTTGAGCTCCCTTTGAAATCTTTCTACCAACCTTGCCCCCTCCGTATCAGAAGATTTCTCCTTCTTCTTCTTATCACCATCTTCACCCTTCTTTCCCTCTCCACCATCTTCCTCTGCATTAGTATCACTATCCAACATACCAGCTAATACCAATGCTGTTTCCCAATGTTCACGTGCCTCCTCTTCCATTTCACTCTCAGTGTTAGCCATACCTGGTCCACTCAGTTTGATAAACGATACTCGGCCACTTTTCGTACGTGCAGCAACACCCATATTAGCCTTAGCCAAACCTACACATGCACGGGCAATACGATCATATGCTAATGCCAATTCAGATGGACGTAATCCAGAAGACGGAGTTGCAGAATCAAGGATATCATTTGGTGGGTATAAAGATAATGCCGCGTTGGCATCATTATACGCATGAGTAAATTTATCAAGTGACATATATGTTTCAGAACGATGAGATAAAGAACGGAAACGGATTACTTTTGTTTCAGCCTCATTGGCCTTGGTATTGTCCTTGTCCACATCTTGTGTTGTGGATTCAGAGGTAGTTTTTGCCTTGTTGATACGGCGGCTATCCGTCAAACAAATTGCCGCGGTAAAGTTCTCAAGTGCACCCTCATAGTCTCTATCCACATAGAGAGAGTCTCCGAGAGTTAGGGATGATAGGGCGTCCTGCATATTGGTGGTTATACAAAGGTGATAAATACCTATGAGTTATGAGAGAGTTTGTAAGATTTCAAAGTTACTTATATGAATTTCAATGATGGTATCCTAAGAGGGTATCATCCTTGATTCTCTTGCTTTAGGATAGGCAGTGACCACATAGGTAGCCACATAGTAGAGGCTGACGATAATGGTGGCTATTGCTGCATTACTAATCTAAGACGGCAGTGGAAGATACATATTATACCACAAAAGTCGACGGGTGCCTCTAAACCTGACGGTATCTTTCACATAACTTCCCCCTCCTTTGTGATGTCTTCCTCTTCCAATGATAATGAGATATACCTTGCTGCAATAGAAGGTGGAGGGACCACGTTTGTAGTATCAGTAGCAAGAGTAGTCAAAAGCAGTAGCAGTGATAGTAATAAAGAAGAAGAGCTTTTGCAAATTGGATCAACAAAGATACAAATACTAAACACAACTACAATACCACCAAAAAATGACAATACTGGCGAGATATTAAACTATACACCAGCACAGATATTGAGTGAAACATGTGATTTTCTAACCAAACATTTACCATCAAGTGGACAATACTCAGCTGCTGGAATTGCAACATTCGGTCCAGCTGGAGTGAACCCTGAAAGTAAAAACTATGGTACAATATTACCCGGCTCACCTAAACGAGAATGGAGAAATGTTGACATACTAACACCAATTGCAAAAGCATGTGGATTAGAGAATGCTATGAGTAGAGTAACATTTGATACAGATGTTAATGCTCCGGCTATTGCAGAATTTCAACACAGAAATGCTTATGCCACCCAATCATTAACATCGTTATCATACATTACAATTGGCACAGGAGTTGGTGTTGGTCTCATCATCAACTCACAACCAGTCCATGGTCTACTTCATCCAGAGGGCGGACATGTAGCTGTGCAGCCACTTGAGAATGATACCTTTGCTGGCTATTCATGGGGCAGTGAAAAGTCTCCATATGGTGGAGTGGGCACCGTGGAAGGTATTTGCAGTAGCGTAGCATTGACTGAACGATATCTACAAATGGAACCAGATAATGACAGCAAGAACAAGACGAACAATATCGATAGTGCACAGACTCGAGAAGTATTATCAACTTTACCTGACACCCACGAGGTATGGAATCACGCATCAAATGCTATCGCCAATCTCTGCGTATCCATCTTATTACTTACATCATGCGAGAAGATTGTGCTAGGCGGCGGTATTATGAAACGTACTATACTTTATAAGATGGTCAGACAACGTGTATGTACATTACTTAATGGTTACCTTGATAGTGTTGATGAACTAAGTAGTGTAGAGAAGTTGGAGAATGTTATTTGTGAGAGTAGTTGGGAGAAGATGGGGTCCGGGCTTGTTGGTGCGTACGCTTTAGCAGTACAAGTATACGAAAAAGATAATACAAATGGGATACAATCAGAAGATGTAGTATCTGGAAAGAAGGGAAAAAGAATAAATGGCGACGATGATGAACAACACTTGTTCACATCGGGAGTATTGACAGGGATTGGGTTGTCATTTTGTTGCTTACTATTGACTTCTTTTCTCAGCCGTGGCAGTCGTCATAGACATTAGACTTATTAAGTCAAGACTTAAGGAGTGATTAGCTTCTACATTGCTTGGTAGTGGCATATATATGAACTTCTTAGTCACTCTCACTCTCTTTAACTCTCCTACGTACATTCTGCGGCCTCACTTAGGAATAGACAATCGCTAAACGGCTTTAAACATTCATCAAAACTATTTGGACTAGAGAAGTCGATTGATTGGTACACCTCCTTTAGACTGTATATAAGAAGATGAGTGGCAGGAAGAAAGCAGGAGATGATGTGGAGGAGGTGTCTATTATTCGGTCGAGCGATGGGAAAACAAGCAAGGTACGTAGCCGCCTAATATCGATTGTCTTTTTACTTCATCACATAACACATAAATAATTTTGAGATGAACCATCTAATGCTCACCACTCTCACCAATAACCAACCAATCCATATTATACCTCAATATAATATTGTACCTACCTCTGTATACCCTTTTTCAGATATCAATATCACTATCATCAAATCTCAATGCATTAAAGGATGCAATATCAGCTGATAAATCATTAGGGCCAATAAAACGTAATCAACAGAGGCTATTTCATCTTGGCAAGGAGTTAAAGATAAATAGAACATTAGAGGATTTGGGTATCGGAAACTTTAATGTCTTTTCCATACATTTGCATAGCCTAGCACCTAAGACTTACGATTTGCAATCAGATGATGAAGATACTAAGCAGAGTGTACCAAAGAAGAAAAAGAGAAAATCTGCAAATGACGGTGGCGTTGTTGATCTAGCTGGAGATGGTGGTAGAAGATCACAACCACAACAAAATCAAAACAAAAATGAAGTTGTGGATCTCTTAGATGATAGTGATAGTGATGATGATATTGTTGTACTAGAATAGGATTGTGCTACTCAAAGGCAAAAGGCTAGGGTTGAATAGTGTGTGAAAGGTTAGTAGTGGCTTGGAATATTGTCGAGGTGTATATAAGTGGTGTTCAATACAATTATGGGAAGTATAGTACTATGTGAGTAGGTAGTAGATATCATTTACATCTAAATACAAGTTTACAAAAGATATTACGGTGTTTCGTACAAGTAATACCTCAAAGAAGAAGTCTTCATATATGTAAAGGTGCACATGGTGCTCTCTTCTCCGGAAAATGTATGTGCACATCTTATGCTCAATATTCTCAAAACTCTCCTTTTCTAATCCCCACCCTCAACTATTTCCACGGCAGCCTGTTCCTCAATATTTTGTGAAGTAGCACTCTCCTCATCAATAGCATCCTCGCCCTCTTCGTCCAGCGTACCGAGTAATACACTATTTTCTCCGTCACCCATGAGTGAGCCGCCAGCAACTGACGCACCCCCGCCTCTTGAATGCGTTCCCTTGCCGAAACTACCCACACTCAAACTTCCCACGGACATGTCACTTCTTACACCGGAAAGGCTTGAGTGTGCAACTGATGGCATACTCATGGTACTCATACCCCCACTAACATGCTTTAGATTGTCAATCATGACCAAATCGTTGAACGCATGACAATCGTCCAATGTTTCTTCGCTTAATCTCTCGTTAACGGGTGTGAGCCCAACGATGTTAGATTTGCCATCTACACTTCCAGGATTAGCCAAAGGTCCACAACGAATTTCGTGGGGAAGGGGTGGATCCAGATCAATAAATCCAAGCCTATCTAATAACACATCTGGGTCAATAAAATTACCATCCATACTAGAGACAGCGGAGTGTGCTGTTGAATATCCTCCAATCGTACTAGCGTCGCCAGCAGCTGGTTTATTACCCCCACCACGCGAACTTGACCCAGCTTTGGATTCTCCAATACTAGCTGCAGCCACAGATGCTGCATGTTGAACATCAGAAGTATATCTACTCCCTCCGCCAGTACTTGGCAGGGGACTACTCGATCGGGATGAGGCCACACTTCTCATACTACCCCCACCAGGTCTACTACGACTGGTCGATCTGCTACGTCTACCATGTTTATCACTAGAATCTAATAACTTTCCATCAGAATTATGTCGTGGCAACCCTTTTAACCGGGCATCTTTAATTCTAAGCGCGTGTAAATGCATCGGAGCAGCATTAATATCTTCATCAAATTGATTCTGTTCTTCAATGTTTGCAATTGCAACATCAGTTATATCACTTGATACTGAATCATTATCTGCTTCATCATTAGAATTACTTGAAGTTTCTTCAATAGGAGCACTTGATACGAAATCATTAGCTGCTTCATCATTCGAATTCGACTTTGAGGAGTTTTCTTCAATAGGAGCTTCAGATGTCTCAATATTCTCGACTGCATCTGATGCAGGTGTTATGTTTGATTGTTTCACAGTTTTTAACGATGCGATAATTTGATCTTTATCATCACCAGATGTTGTTGTTAATACGGGAGGTATATTAATACCCTCAACATTATCAACTGTGTTTGTGTCTTTTTGTTGATCCTCCATAATATTATGTACGATGCTATATTTAGTTCAGAACTTATGATAAGTTTTCTTTGCAATGATATGATATTGTGAAAACAAGGGAATAGTAATGAGTTTACTTGATAGTGCACGTCAGGGAGCTAAGAGACTTCGTATTAGTTCGCCGCTTCTTGTTTAAAACATCACCATTTGCTTTTATGAGAGCTCTTCGTACACTTCACTTCTTCATTTTTCTTCAAGAGAATTTTGTATACTACTCTTATAGAGTTTTCCAAGTACATGAAAACTAATGAATGAACTCACTGCCATGTCAATGTCCCGTTGTTCTCTTGAACACAAACTCAGTATGGAATGATGTGGATATGATATAATATACTAATTATAATTACAAACACAACTACAGAAGAGAGTTTCACCAAGCCATATACATCAAGGATACGGTGCGGTATCCTTTCACAATTTATCCCCTAATCACATTTTTATCTTCTTTCTCCACTCTCCACATTATCAATATACCTCGGACCCCCATTCTTAGGCCGGTTGCACAATACTTGAGGGACCAAAGGTGAGCCAGCTAACGTTCCTGGCCCTGTTCTGTAAAGTATTTGAGTTCTAAATTCTGTTACACAGTGTTGAACATTTCCTGGGTGCTGCTTTACTCTTTTCTTCTCAACATACTGATTACCATCCTTGTTCATAAAGTTAACAAACTTTTCATCATCACTCATCTGCTGCCGATGCTGAATGTGATTCAAATACCCATCAATGATACGTACTTTCGGTGCTGATAATACCTCCATATTATGTGTACAAGAATCATATAATATTTCTGCATTTACATTACATTGTGGATCAGATGATAACTCAGTATTTACTTGTTCAATCTTCTTGGATATTTCTTCCTTCTTTATACCTAGGATGCGTTGAAATACTTCCTTGATATTACTCTCATTAGGGAATAGTAAAGACTTGAATGAAAAATCACGTCCTTCATTAAGACGAGAAGTTGGCGGTGAAGCACCACACTGAGGATGATGATATGAATCAGATGGGGCAGACCACTCTACTTTATATGAAGTTGAGTTTTGAAGAAAGGTGTTATCTGGTGATGGTGCCCCTTGCACTTCTACTGTTATTTTGGTATTATCGTCTGAGAATGATACATTTGGCACATATATGGTTGCATCACAATCACTTGTTATTAGTACATTGACATCTGTGTATTTGTTTGGGTATATTAGATAGAGAAAGAGAAGAGAGGGAAGTATTGTAAGTAAAGTATGATTTACGTGAACAAGTTGGACAAGCATATATCATTCATATCCCACTACATAGTCATCAACCCACTACAAAACATCAACAACAAAACAAACTTACAATTTGGTTTAATAGGTTCTTGACCAGGGATGAATAAATCATCATAATATCGTTTAACAGTAAGGGGTACATTACTACTAACTTGAATAGTTTCTATCTCTGTTGACATTGGATCGTTGGATGCTTCGTGTAATATATAATGCAGTGGTGCTGGTACGCCTGATATCCTATGATAGGCTGATACTGATGACAGTATACTACTAATGCATAAGATGGTTAAACATAATGTTAATATGGTGGATTTGCAACAATGGAAAGAGGTCATGGTTGTTCTTGCAATTTGCAATTGCGAGAGAGAGATATATTAATTGCAATGTTTTGATATTTGTTGTTGGTATCCTGCTGCGATAATACACTCTTCCTGAAGAATATCACTCCTAATACACCTCTTGATATCAATACTAATGGCAACTATATTGCAGGGGTCGCTCGGGCAAGAGTGGTAGTAGTATTGCCGCTGAATTAATACTCCTATCAACACACCACACGTCTCTTTATGTCTCGGTATCCTTGATCTTTGTTTCATTCGGCAATGAAAAAGAAAAAGAAGTGCCACAATGCTGCTACCTATCGCCGGCCCATCTTCGTCCTCCTCGTTGAGTACAACCAAATCTAATTGCAACAATGAACTTATCAGCAGCATCAACACAATATTACACCTATCTCCTCGACCTCGTTGGTGGTAGTAAGAACAAACTACTAACAATACTCATCACAATAACAATATGTATCCTATCCTATCCACTATACTACCTCTATCAATACCGAAGCTCTATCAAACAACGTGTGAAAGAGATTGAAAAGAATGTTAAGCTTGTCAAAGTAATCCGGAATAAGAATGCAAATATACATAATAGAAGGGTAACGTGTTTAGAATTAGATCCATCATTTGTAAGTAACAATCCACAATGGAATATGATAAGTTTAGGTGAGTACTTATCACAACTTCAGCCGGCGGATGATTCAGGTTTCAATCAACTATTTCTACAAAAGGAATTGGAGATTACGATCGGAAATATGCTATTACAGTCACTGGGTAAGACATATGGTGCTGCATTGTTACCGATATTGGGTGTGGGTAGTGTTACTGGTAGTATAGCGGGGGTATCAAACAAGATATCGAAGTTCCTTGCCAAATCTATCATGTCAGATGATATAGATGAAGGTACCAATGCTACCGCATTCGATCCATTATCACTAGATCTATCATTAATGGAGATTGTATCATTTGTAAACTTGTATCAAAAGACAATCACTCCAGACAATAGTAGTCCATCACACGTTACTCCATTGGAGTATCTGAGTAGAGGAGAGAATGCCGCCGGGGATCTTGCATATGATCTTGGTAAAGAAGATAGCGACTTTCCAACTACATTTGATATGAAAGAGTTTGAAATATATGTTAAGAAAATGGAGGATAGGATACTTGAAAAGAATGGCACGTACGACCCTGATGACCGAAGCTTCCCTCCCCCAACACCAATCAATGAACGTCTATTACCAGGATTACATCTCGGTAAGGGTGATTTAAAGTATACACATACAAAGCGAGAGGGTATTGAACACCGTCTAATATGTGTATTATTGAACAAGCTATGTCATAACTATTACAAACTTGCAAAGGGAGGCAAGTTGGAAGATTGTTTCAAGGTAGTTTGCAGTGACAAGGAATGTTTCTTTCCAGAAGAGTTGATTCAAGCTTTAATAGATATGGGACATAATGTGCAGGTCTGTCCAAGAGTTATCATGACGAACTTTGGGATGCAAATCTGTGTAAAAGAAGACGATGGTTCATTCACTTATATCCCAACCACATTAATGTTGAGAACGGGGATAGAGCGCACAAAAGACTGCCAAGCTGCATACTTCTCAGCACCTCACGGGGGAATGGATTTAAACATATCCGGCCCTTTGATAGGCAAGGGTACCCGTCCTGCTTGGTTACAATTCTATGTCTCGATTGGTGGACTATGTTGTTTCCACCAAGATGAAGATCAAGACACACCTTGGGCGGCAAAAACTTCACTAGCTGAGATATACTCACCTGAAATGTCTATAAAGGCAATAAGGATGTGTGCCTCAGTCGCCGTGACATTCAATCAAATTGCCACAGAGTTTAATTTGCCATTTGGAGGCTATGGAATCCTTGGTATGTGCAACGACAGCGCTACGATTGTCGACTTTGCCATTCGAAACAAGCATACAAATGCATATCCTTTGTTATCGACTGGAAGATATCTCAACCATATTGTCAACTATTTCATCAAACTAAAGGATGAGCTTACGAAAACATGTGAAGGCTCTTCAAAATTACAACCTGTTATCGAGGATTTACTTTGTCTCATTAAATCAACAAGCTGCTTGCCGTCAGACCTACATATCTCCCCCGAGAGCATAATTGACATGTCCCGTCGATATCAAGTGTCCTATGGGCTATCTATCTTCCAGAGCACTGCTGATGCTAAAACAATACTGAATGAGATGGCAGCATCAGCAAGAGAATACTTGTAGTGTTTGGCAAGTGGTGCAAACAAACTAAAAGGGAATAAAGTTTACTAGGCATTAGAAACAAGGACATTACCTTGTTAGAAACGTTCTTTATCTTTTAGCTCTTAAGATCTAGTCTACAAACCTTACTCCTGTTTTCGCTTCCTTCTTCTTGTTCAGATCGATTCCATCAGCCTTTCTTTTCATGTCTTGTCGAGGCCTGATTAGCTTTGCACTCTTTAGTAAAGTGTGTAGCTCAGTGTGTTTCTCTTTGGGGTCAGACTTTGCCTTGTCCTTTGCTATTGCTGATTGATGCCGACTAGTATTCAATTCCACCATCATTTCCTCCACACTATCTTTGGCAGTCAGTTTCTCTACATGCACAGCCCCAGTAGCTCCCATGCGATAGGCTCTAGCGACAACTTGCGATTCCACCGACTTGTCAGCTATAGTATCCAGGAAGAAAATATGTGTAACGAAACTCTGAAAGATGCGCGTTATCACAAATTGTGATGATGAAAGAGGGGAGATAGTAACAACTTCTGTTAGTATATGTGGGTTGCGACTTCATTTGAACACAACACATGCACAAGATAAAACAATACTAATGCGGACTTTCCAGATCGAGACCGACACTTCCTTTTTCATCTAGAAGCATGACAAAGCATTCAGGATTATGAACGAATCTGTCTAACTCCTGAGCTTTACCATAGGAGTAATCAACGACGCTAGCACCAAATCTACGTACCAATCTGTCCCCAAAATACTCTCTTGTCTGGCGGATTTGCGAGTACACAATTGCTTTCACGGGTCTTTCTTTTGCTGTGGCCTTAGAACCAGAAAACAAACGTGCAGCCATTGGACTTGTAGTGCACGTCGTACCACCAGCTTTTGTTCTAAGCTCCAACAACTTGTCGATGCAATATTTTGACTTGGAAGCATATTCTGGACATTCCTCGGCATGTTTGTGGCAAATTGAACACTGTTGTTGATTGTTGACCATGAAGTCACACTCAAAATGTTCTTCTCGGCAGATGATACACTTGCCATCCATCATTTTTCTAGAGTACACACAACTCTCACCCTTCTTGTGCTTCCGCGACTGCCTTTCTGGTAGTGCAATTGCTTCCTCTTCTGATTCTGCTTCATCCAATTCTTCCACGTCGGCTTCTCTCTCTAGCGACGATGACAAGAATGCCCTCTTCAGAGCAAACTTTCGTTCTCTCTCCTTCTCTTCATCTTTTATAGACAAGTTGAATTGATTATTGAAACCAGGCTGTAACATTTGAAACTCATCCACATCAAATGGTTTAGCGCACACAGGGCATGCTCTTGTTTTACTATCAATACATTCAACACAGAGTAAACATCCACAAGGTACGACGATTAGAGTTTGTAGTTGTACACCACATTGATTACAGCTTGATAACTCATTTGATGTTGCTCGACGTATGAAGTTGTCAACGACTTTGACCTTTACTTCATCAAGTTGATGAATGTCTCTGCACATCTCCAATGTTTCACGCCAATGATGTTCTAATATATTGGGTGTAATATGCCTGCCTCCACAACAGGCTATTCGTAAGTTCGTCAACGCTTCTTTTGCAGCCTTGGCTTGACGGGGATTGAGAAGAGAATCCTGCCAACCTGATGTCTTCCCTTTCATTGATGTAGTAATGATATTAGCTTTGTTTGCGGAAACAAGAGTGTTGTATGTAGTCATCTCTTGTTGGCTGAGCTGAATTAACTTTGTAGAATAGACGGGTGGAGGAAGTTCTACCAAGTCTGCCTTAGTATGTCTCACCATTAAGAAGCTTATCAAATGCTTCAATCGAAAGAAACAGGATGCATTTCCTTCCTTAAACCCTTGATTGATGAGACTATTCCACACTTTCTCTCGTCCTAGATGCTTACTAAAGAAGTCGTGTCTAAGGAAATTGGAGAGAAAGTACAGAGAACGTAGTCCTATCGATGTTGCAATTTGTTTTGTTGGAGTACCTGTCATAGCCCAATGCCTTTGACCGTGCAACCAACTGGCGAACTGTATCATATTAGTTGTGCTACTTCCCCCCATACTATGACCTTCGTCGATAATTACTCTCAACCAATGTACCTTGAGTAAAGAGCTCGCCTCTGATTCTTCATCTCCCCAATAAGTATCCTTACGACTACTACTTTTTGATCTCACCTCCTGTTCTACACTCCCTGACTTCCAATCTGCAGTAAATCTGTTGTAAGATGTCAGAACAATGGGAAACCTCGAAAGCACGGATTCACTTGGTAATTCTTTCGATCCATCATCAATGAATATAAGGGGGTGTTTGACGTTATTTAAATCGAATGTAATACGGGTATTTGATGCTTTCATTGTCTTGGTAGTTTGTTTAGTCGTGTGGTAATATATCAACGGGGAGTTGGAGTGGTTATTTACTAACAAGTAGTTGAAATCAATATGATGCAGCATTTGTTCTTCCCAATGATTTAGAAGCGGGAAGGGGACAACCAGTAGTGAAGAAGACGAGGGTACCAGTGTTTCCTCAACCTCTGTCTTCTTTTTTGCTTCAAAGGCATCTACCAGATGACGAGTGTTTTCATCTTTTGACATTCGTTTTATTGACTTGGCTGCTGTTCTAAGCTGCTCCTCTTTGAACTCGAGTATGATGTTTTTGAAGTTCTTTATCAATCTCTCAGCAGCTTTGTATATGGCACTATCAGGAGAATTATATTCCATGGCATTAGAAAAGCATAGTCTAACTTCTTCCTCAAACATCTTAAAGTCGAGACAGTCCTCCTTGTCATACTTTATCCTCAAATCTTGAAGGCACATTGGTTGTGAAATGATGTCAAGATAATCTAGACAAAAATCCAAGTCAACCGGTATGATAAACCATCCAGACTCTATATCAGACTTTTGGATACTTGTAATCAATTTGAGGATGGCTGGTCTTCGTACATGTTGAGTGAGGAAAGTTGATGACCAGTAGGTATAGAATAAGTTGTCATCATCTCTAGTGTCAATGGCGCTTGTTGTAGACTCGGTACTTAGCCCAAACGATCTCAAGATGAGAGACAGGACAGTGATAGTCTTGCCAAGTCCAGGGTCATCACATAGAAGCCCTCCTCGTGCACACATGGTCTTGCCCTGAACTGGAATGTGTACCTTGCAACCTGATAAAGAATCAAACCTCAGCGATTTGTTTGTATCCCCTGTATCAACACAATCAGGTTTAGGTCTCAGTAGCACCGTGGCTCCTCCAGTGACAGCCCGATGATAATCTCCACCACATGCCGCCTCACCAGCAACTGACTTATTTTTTCGTCTGAAAAGATCACCCTCCGTGATACACTGACGTTCACGCATCTCCATCCACTCGAGACTTCTTATTTGATGTTGGAAGAGCTTCAGCTTGAGACCAGGTACGACAGGACGAAGCAACTTACATATCTTGCGATTTGTAACACGAAGGGCATGTAGGCTAGGAGCTCGAAGATAGCCTGCAATGGACGTTGAAATTATATCATTCGGCAAATCTAGAAAGGTCATGTTCGTACCAGAGATTTGACTACTCATACTACTACCATCGTTCAGCTCTTGTGTATCTTCAGTGTCATGTTTCCCGGCCGCACTAATCCGATCGTATAATTCTTCAACATTCATAGGGGTCGGGAAGAATGGTTTTCTAACTGACTTGTTGTCTTCTTTCTTAGTAACAACAAGAGCCCTCTGTTGAAGTTTATTCATATTTGTAGCAAGATAATCCCAATCACATCTATGGGAACCAGAAGTTATTTCCGCACAATGGTCACAGGCATACCAAGAAGAGAGGGGGATAAAGGGTTTTTGTTAGTGAAAGTGCAAAACCAAATCATATGTAAAATACAACTAATTCCACAACCATACGATTGCATATTCATATCTTGATTAACAATCAGAACTAAATATAATTTGTGTGACCATGTGCACAATTAATGTGCACAAATTAGTTCTGCTTACCTAATAATCGATCCCAGTAATTGAAGACCAGAAGAAAGCATTTTACATTTTGTCTTGTTCATGCTTTCATTTCCACCTGATATATGGTTTCCTATAGCGCCATCATTAGGTTGGATTGGGAGTGAGAATGTAACCAGCATCGAGGCCTTTATCTTTACTAACTCCTCTATAGTATCATCTTCAGAATTATCACTGTCCATTGACATATCAAATACACTATGATGTGGACTAGGTTGTGTCTCCCCATCAACCCCAGTACTTAAAGTTTGATCCCTATCTTTATCATTATCCTTCCAAAACATGATTTGTACGTTTGCAGTACGAAGTTGTCGCAAATGTATACTATCATCCTCTTCTTCTAAATCAGATTTCTGCTGCTCAAATTGGAGAGCTTGTGCATCAATTTCAATACATAACCCAGCCAATAACGATGCATCCGATCTACGTGATGTAGAACTTAATTTAATATTATTACCATTAATATCAATTTCATTAATTGACATTTCAGATAATAATCCATTAAATGGTATAATCTCATTGGCATTACTTAAGATTATATTATTGTCATTTATATCCATTGATTTATCGTTTGTAGTAAAAGATGGTTGTAGTACTAAATCACACGGGGCAAATTCACAATCATTATTATCATCTATATCATTAGCTAAATTAGTTCCGGGCTGTATATCTACATTATACCATACTCCTGCAGTTGTAGATGTAGAAGAGGGGAGTACTACATCACATTTTTCGAGTAGGACGTATCCTACTTCAGGTCGTTTTTGTGTAGGCGGTGGTAGATTATTCATGTTGGCGTGATAAACCTACTAATATCACTTATATTGCAATACATATAGGTGCCTTTATCATAGAATAGGTATATTATATCATCCACTGTCTACACTCACGCTAAAAAACACCATCTATCGCCAAACGGACGAGTTTATTCTTTATGTGTTCGAGTTACTTATTGTTGGTGTTGTAGGAGGATCGTGTGAAAGCGGAGACGTGCAATAGCCTAGCAATAGTGAAGGAGTGTAGAGTTGGAGACATAAAGAAGAGGAGTCGGGTCGTCGGTCGTCGGCAGTCTCTCATAATTTGTTTGGGGGAGGTATTGTTGCAACTCAATATATAGTAAGATCTCTTACTACACATAATATCATCTTTATAATGTTTGATCATATCGGAAAGAACAATCCCACACTCGTATCATCATCAGAAAACAGTGATACATCCAGTGATGATTATAATAGTAAAATGAAGAACAAAAGTGCTGCCGGCGCTACACCATTTCACCGTCGTACATCTTACTTTCCACGAGATGCTGAAACACCAAGATTTAAATGGCTCATATATGATAACAATGGTAGCTTTAATGGATGGTTCGATTGGCTTCCTCTATGGATGAGAGTAGGATATTGGTCTCCATTTGTATGCTTAGCTCTAGCATTCTGTTATACTAGTATTATATACTTCAAACCAAAATTGGAGTTCGAATCAAGTGCAATTAGCAAATTAAACGAGGAAGATGTCTACTTTTTGGGTATGCCCAAAGCTACTGCAATTGATTTATCAATCTTTTTATGGGGTTTAATTGTCATGATACATGCACGTATATCGCTAGGTTCGATAGGCGCATTTCCTATAAGCTTTACTGGATGGTCATGGTTACTACTTACCGCACGTGCTGGCTTTGATTACATGGCATGGATGTTAGCATCAAGCAATACATCATCATATTGGGCATCAAAATTGGCAACGATTGGATCAAGTATTAGATTGGTTACACTCATCAATGCATTCGTTGTTTGGTCCATCTGGAATTTCATTCTTCTTCCGATCATAACATTCAAAAGTGTACCGAAGGGAGAGAAGAGGAAAAATTTTCTTAAATTCAATTTTGGGTTCTTCATGACAAACATTCATTTACTAAATTTACCTCTTGCGGCACTGAATATTGTCACCGGAGATCGTGTAAGATTGTTTACAATATCAGATTTGTGGGTCGCCTATGCGGTAGCGTTGAGCTATTCGCTACTTTACTTGTTGGTTATGGATAGACTGGGCTTACACTTCTACCCTATCTTCAATCCAAGGACTTCGTTTACAACGATATCATTAGGAGCAGTGCTTGGCCTGTTCTACTTTTTGTTTCTGAAATTCAATGAATACATAGTTGGTAAGCTTGGTTGATAGAATGTTGAGTGCCTTGGTAGAGATAGCAGAGCATGATATGTATAAAGAATAGAGATGTATATATAATATGATAATGACTTGGTGTTATTGAGCAGATGCAATATCTCTACCTTAAAGGTTATACTGAAGAGACGGGAGATAAGTTATTATTTGTGAACAATCTTGCCCCAACTATCTTGTTTGATTGAAGTGTGGAACTCGTTCAGTACACGATCAACCTCGTCACCAACTGCTGTATCGCCACCAAGTTTAGGTCTATCGTCCGAGGAAGCTCCTTCACCGGAACCAATAACATTTACAATCAGTCGACGTCTCTTCTTTGGCAGTCCTTGACTACACACCGGATTCAACCATTCATCAAATGCAGACAAAAGCTGTTCTTTTGTTGTTCCTTTCAAGCAGAGTACTTCTTTTCTAAATGCCTCGAATTCGTACCTTCCCTCAACTATCTCACTCCAGTGACTACTAGTCTCTTCAGTCATCGAATCAAAGCCTTCAAGCTTATTCATTGCAACCGAAACTAAATGCTGCATATATGTTTCATCATCCATAGATTCTAGCTCAGCTCGGAATGATTTGAGAAACTCGTCAATTCGATTACTAGCTGTTTCCTGTATGACACAATATATAGGAGGGATGTTAATAAGTTGAAGACATTCTTGGAGGGACACATCTTTGCATCTACAACTACTTACCGCACTCTTAATTGATGTCACGACTCTAAAACTCATACCTAGTACACAATATGTCCATCTACTTCCACACGAGACCTCATAGCCAAATTGCTCCTTCGTTCTGATTGTGTTGTACATAGGCTCGTCAATGATATGTTCTAACAAGTCAACGAGGACTCGTTGTTGAAGAGCAGTCTTGGAATTATCATCCTTGGCAAACTGAAAGTATACCTCAACAGCAGTATTCGGATCTTTCTCGTCAATTGTAGGAACGATGATCTTGCGAGCCTCAATAGAGCTCTTTACCTTCATTACTAGTTTGGATGGCATCTTCTTCTTTGGCAGTCCAACGTGATGACAAGTTAATGCTTCAGAAATGATATTTGCAGCCTTGTTTGCATCACCTCTGTCGACATTGCCATGATAAAGTGCCTCGACTGTACATACACATGTGTCAAATTAAGAAGGTATAAGTTAAATGTGAAAATAAATGGTACACATCTTGTGCACATTCGCTTACCTGTCAATTTCTTCAATAGACCGTTCATGACTTTGACAAAGTCAGCAATAGTAATATCCTGTAAAGCTTTTAGCTTGGAGAAGGAGCTCTTCATGGATGGTCTTAAGCACAGTAGACGCAATGAAGCAGAGAACGATGATGCATCCATGCCTGCATTCGAGTATTGTCTCAACAGAACTTCAAGACACGCCTCAAATCTTCCATCTTTGATTGTTGAAGGAAGATCTGATTTGTCATCTCTTCCCCTAAAGCTCATGACAACACCTAAAACCTCCTTCGTCAAAGCCATTAGATTATCATCATAACCGTGGACTCGGATTGAAAATCCGGTATCAGTACGCCCCAACGAGCTTCCTAAATCACATACACTAGCAAGGTAGCAAGTCTCTGTTAAAGCATCAGCACATAGCTTGATGAATAACGACATACAGGCTTGATTAAGTGCCGAATCATTCAGTCCGTCACAAGTGAATGATATTCGAAGATCAGCAGTTGGACGCTTAAACTTGCGATCTTGAAGGTGCCACATCTTGATTGAATTCTTTTCATATACAAGACATGGAAGACGCGACTCTGGAGAAGCGGGTGGGATTGGCGGAAAGGCCAAACCATCTTCTACTTCATAATCGTGACCAGAATCGCCATAGTTAAAGGTAATTCCCTCTCCTTCTCGAGGTACAGCTGTCACCTTGAATTTGATCTTTCCCTTGTCGAAGCTACCCTCGTGATTAAGGTGTTGATCGTCATCTTTATCTAGCTTTTCGTAAACATGGTGATTATCTAAAATATGCCACTTTTCACCCTCATCTTCATAGGATAAAGATAGACTATGTACAGCTTTCTCAGACTTGAACTTTGTCACAGCCGCTGGCACCCACAACTTCTTCTTGCCAACACTAATGCACACCTTCACCGAGCAATTAAGTAATGGGTGGTGAGCGTCATCTGCTCGAAGGGGCTTAAGATCTAGCTTTGTAGGTATATATGTGTTCTTAGGCGGAAGATCGATTGCCAAATCAGAAGAAGGAAGCTGGGGCTGTGAAGCTTCTGTCCAGTGTCGAATTACATCAGTCGGGATTTCCTCAACCCAATATTTTGTACCAAATCGAGGCTCTATAGAGGCTGGTCCAGCTTTCTCCTTGTCAAATATCAAATGATCTTCATCATCGTTGTCATCATCTAAATTCATTGGCTGAATCATCTCATTGTCTTCTTCATTTTCTTCCTTCTTTTCCTCTTCGTCTGCACCTGAATCATCATTGAAGTCAGCATCTCGTCCGAACAGCGACGACATCAAATCGATTCTCATATTCTCCGGCGTTAAGTGGTCAAATAATAATGTCTTAATGGCATCATTATCCACCTCGTCTCCAAGGAGTAATTCATTGTCGAGTATACTTTCGTCGGGGAGATTGCACCATGGAGCCATATTCTCTGCTACCTCTTCAACGACATCAGTTACATCACCCTCATCAGCAAACATGTATGACAATTCAGCGATAGATTTCAATTCATTGTATATCCAAGGTGCAAGTCCCTCCTTCTCGTTACCACTAGCATCAACATGACCTTCCAGAAAGTGATATTTGAGCATACCAATGTAAACGTATACAATCTTTATCACTTCTTCCCAGTGTTTCATACCACGCTTGGACAGAGATATGTCTAGTGAAAAGAGAGCATGAGTAGAAGCATCTCCCATGCCATCTTCTCCTGTTCCCGCAGTCAAGCTCATTGCATAACCCTTCTCTTTCAGTACTGACAGAATTGATCCAGATGCTTCATGACCCAAAAGATGACCAATGTAATCTGCAGGCTTGGTCTTCCAATGTGGACACAGAGAAGGTATCTGCCAAGTTAAGGAGAGTGTATGATGATTACGAACTGGAATAACACGGTATAACTTTTGCAACGAGCTGGAGTGAAACGGTAGCTTGTATGGATGTAAATTGGTAACACAAGTTGATGCATCGATGCCATCACTACAAACTCTTGGACTGGCGGGTACATCCTTAAAATGTTTTACCACACGACGTTGAATCTCATCAAGTTCATACCCTGCCATTACAACCAGTCTCATATTCCGTGCATAGTAATGTGTATTGTAAAAATCTCGTAGCTCATTCATAACATTGATACCATTTGATTCAGGCTCAGTTCGTAATGATTGCATATTACCCCACGGAAACTTGGCAAATGGATGGAATGGTTTCTCATTCTTCTCTCCCTTTTCTTTATACTCCTTTCCCATTATTGCCGCTTCGCCATCCATGCCACAAGTATATGCCATCAACTGAGACAGTCGATTATCATCATCCTTTTTATTCAACTCAAATTCACTCTCTACAGCATTCAATTCACGTTCGGCACTATCTCCCTTCAACAAAGGACATTTAAAAAAGCTACTAAACATCTCTAATGCTTTCCAAACAGTCTTATCTCCATTACTACCATCCTGAGGAATACAATAATGATATAACGTATGTTCCATATCAGTATAGGCATTATCATCACCACCATGTTGTGATAAAAATTTATCATATTCATTCTCTATAGAAAAATCTTCAGTACCGAGGAATAACATGTGTTCACAAAAATGTGCTAATCCTTGTAGATACGGAGGATCGTGGTATGATCCGACATTGACAAGTAATGCTGTTGCTGCCTTGCGTAATCCATCATCATCATCATCTTCTTCATCACTATCATCTCCTTCATGGTCCTCACTACCACTTTCACTACTATCATCTCCATCTTCTTCATAATAACCATCTAACTTGCGCTGTCGTAATGCTGTAGTATCACAAATTAATACACACTTTAATCCATTAGCTAATGTTATATGCCGATATAATTTCTTATCCATTTTACTACGTGTGGAGTTTAAATCAGGACCGATTGTTACTACCTCGTCCTCATTGGAGTTTGAGGTTGTACTTGAGGTATTGCTCATAATTTTTGTGGTTATATTTTTTCGGGAGATAGTTACTGTAGGCGGTGGTGGAAGTGTAAATGCAATAGATGATTGAAGACTGATTAGTAGAAGAAGGAGGATAATAGATGCCAGTGACTTTATCTTCATATCTCTTCACCTCACCGAACAACCATTCAACACTTCACAACTTACAACTTCTCGTATCATTTGAGAGGCAGAGAGAAACGAAAGGCCAAAGGACCACAACCAATGAAATTATTACATGTGTAATAAAGTATCTTCCAAAACAGAGTTTTCAATTGCATGAAAAATGACAGTCGCAAATCGCAAATCGCAAAGCACTATTAATATTGAGGATTGGGTATATGAATATGTAATAGAAGAAGTTGATTGTTTGGTTATTCTTCTTGGTATCTTTGAGAGACAGCATTAGCTGCCAATACTTGGTTGCAACATCTACTCCACTTGTACTAAACTTCTTTCATAACCTACATCAATCTATATCAATCATCATCAATCAATCATGAAGGGTAGAAACAACAACAACAATAACATACCAACATTTGACGATATCGATAATATTGATGATGATTTGCAACATATTGGTGAAGTCTGCCCAAACGATGAGCACAAAGATGATGTGCAAAAGCTTGACCAAATATCATCAATAAAACATCATCCTTCAAAAGATGATAAAACTGATAGAATAAGAGGGAGATATGATGAAAAGCGCTCAACTGATCCTACTATATCACATGTTAAAAGAGGTTTGATCTTAGTACCAGTAAACATGACATTACCAACACATTATGATACGAAGGAGACGATGAATCAAGACAGCAGTAGTAATGCACCAACATATTCAATCAATCAATCAAGGATATCACTCTTTACATCCTTTCCTCCACCGCCAACTATTGTACAACCAAGAAGTTTAAAAGGATATAGTGAAATAGATCTCAAACATGCTAAGCAACGATTGAAGCAGCACTCTGGATATTACTTAGCTGCCGGAGTTACATCTGCAACTAAACAGGACGAAGGATATTCAGAATCGATATTGTCAATGAATTATAGAGTACCATCATTGATATCTTGGCCATCACTTATATCAGGATATAATAATACAATACGTAAGCAGTACTTAGTTAGTGATATACATTACAATTTACATATAGGATCGACAACAAACACTTCTATTGGTACTACACTGTCAACATTGGATGGGAAGACACATCTTCGATTTGACATGGGCAGTCCTTTTTACAATATCAACTCATCTACTCAGAATGGTGGTAGAGTCAGAAGAAGACAGAAGAATACCAGTTCAATGATAACATCTCCTTCATTACAAAGTGACCATACTATATCGGCATCGCATGACTTCAATAATTCGCTGCATGCTAATTGGTTGATGAAGATTGCACCCTCACCTCCACTTATATTCTCCAATAGTTCAAGTTCTACATCTCCGATACGTATACAACATGTGAATCTGACATTGACAAACATGACTGGCATGAGGAATCGCCATTTACCCAAGTTGACATTAACTTTAGGATATGGTATGCCTCTAGTTGGAGGCGAAGCGTTGTGGATGTCAAACATAAAGCCTGGTATAGAAGAGTCTGGTAATTCGACCATACACAACTGTGTAGACAATCAAAGTTCAGTCTCTTCAGTATATTCTTCCAATGTGAAATTGGAAATAGAACAAGATGTTTCATCAACACAATCCTGTTATGGTACAGTTGAGTATTGTCACGCTGGTCACCTATTC
>Ga0214480_100163_pt1 | contig 31757 bp, 28 predicted proteins | sample M1_20Mar14CPVII9_3_FD_165042 | JGI IMG/M metagenome (GOLD analysis project Ga0214480, IMG submission 165042) | Marine eukaryotic communities from Monterey Bay, California, United States - M1_20Mar14CPVII9sort6BwellE17 | ecosystem: Environmental > Aquatic > Marine > Unclassified | place: USA... | reverse complement strand
AGGTTTTTTTTGAGTGGCTACGGTATCCAAAAAATGCATTCTAAAATAGCAAGGTAGATACCACATAAAAAATTATCTAAAGTACCTTTCTATCTTAAAAATACCGGTATCTTCCGCAGACCTCATACATGATATCTTCATAATAAATAATACAATGTTGCTACAGAATGCCTTATTGGGCTTTACCCTAGTGGGTGGTGTCTCTGGATTCTCTACGCCACAATTATACAACAACAATAAACATATCAATAATAATTTATCATCCACAGCTCGATTTTCTACTGTAGTTGAACCTCCTACAACCACAGTCCCTCCCATTGTAGCAAATGATTTAGATGATACCTCTAAAGAACCTACGTCATGGGATTGCAATGAAGAGGCCGAGTGTGTAGTAGTACCTGCATGTGATGAAGAAGATTGTCGTACAAGTTTAGATGTTAGGATACATGGTGATTGGTATGATTTGTCAGGATGGCGTAAGGCACACCCAGCAGGTGCTCATTGGATAGATTGGTATGATGGTCGTGATGCTACTGAGGTAATGGATGCCTTCCACTCGAAGAAGGGACGTGAAATGTATAAAAGATTACCAAAAAGTGCTGAGGAAACTGCTGCCGTGCTTGATGCGTCAGCGGCACCATATTCTAAAACTGAGTTGAACTTTAGGAAGTTGAGAGATGAACTGGAAGAAGAGGGTTGGTGGGAACGTGATTATAAACATGAGGCTATATTACTTGGTATTTGGGGTTCATTGGTTGTTGGGGCGGCGGCTACAGCCGATACGGCACCTCCTCTATCAACATTTCTATTGGCTTTATCCATGACAAATGCTGGTTGGTTAGGACATGATTACATCCATGGAATTGATACCTTCTCCAATACTCTGCGACCATTTGCTGCAGTAGCTGCTGGATTAGGACAAACATGGTGGAGTGACAAACACAACAAGCATCATGCGCTAACAAATGAAATGGGAGTTGACGAGGATATTGCAACTGATCCCTTCCTCTTTCCTTGGGCACCTGATCCAGAGAATGATTCACCATTGCGTAAGGTTCAGCATATTACCTTCCCAGTGATATTCTCATTCCTCTTTGCATTGTGGCGTGTGGATACGCTGCAGGTTGCTGTGGATTCTGTTGAGACTAAGCGTCCTGATGCCAAGAATGAGTTGTGGTACTTATTGGCACATTACTTTGCCCTGTTGACATTCTTCCCATTTACAGTTTGGGTTCCAGCAGTCTTCCTGTCAGGTCTTATGTCAGCCTTGATTGTTACACCCACACATCAGAATGAGGAATACTTTAGTGAATATCAGCCTGATTGGGTCACTGCTCAATTCGAAAGTACTCGTAATGCTGTTACTACTAACCCCTTCTCTGAATGGTTATGGGGAGGTATGCAATATCAACTTGAACATCATTTGTTCCCCAGTATGCCTCGATCTAAGTATCCTTCACTCAGGCCAATCTTAATGAAGTTTGCTGAAGAGAATAATGTACCAGGAGGATACCGTGAGAGTGGAGAGTTTGAGATTTTGTATGATAACTGGGATTTATATAGACGGGTTGCTAAATCTGATCCAGTTCCAGGTGCGCCATACAGTCGAGGTAATGGACAATTGGGTGCTATTGATTCGGGTGGCTCTCCTGGTGCTGGCGGTGTTGGACTTGGCAAAGTAATGTAAGAGGGTTAAAGTTATTTGCTATGTCACTACTATTGTATTTATAGATTGTCAAGGCGGACTTGAGAATTATAGATAAGATGATACAGATTACTAAAAAGCTTTGACATTAAACACTGTTTCTATATAGCAACTACATTTAAATCTCTTCTCTTGAAACACTCACACACTTCCAGCCACTAGACAAGTGATTCCATTCCCGAACTTCACGAACACTTAGTCCCTCTTTTATTGTTCGATCATATGAAACAGTTGCCTTGATTCCATCTTGAATATCAACTTTAGCATTTGATACAGTGGATTGTGTAGGTCCTTCATATATCGGATCTACTTCCAACTTTTCATCACATAAGTTTGTGAATGTTTCAACATCTCCATCTTCTATTGATTTTAACAAGTTGTTATTTGCTGTCAATACATCATTTCTCACATATGCATTCATTGCACATTCAGTTGCCTTCCAAACATCTTCTACTGTCCCGGTTCCATCAATATTGTTAATGTGAAGTTGACTTCCATCTTCATTCTTCTCTCCCTGAATCTCCTCAACTCGTTCTAATGCACGTACTACTGGCTCAGTCTGCGCTCGAAATGTATCGAATCGTCGTTTTGCGCTCCCCAAGTTATCATCCGATCTACCCGATGTTTCTGCACGCGTCATGATACGTTGCTCGAGTACCTCCATTGGACAGTTGTATACTAATGCTCCAAGTACGGCAGTGTACGACGGCATGTGTTCCATCCAGCCCTGTACATTATCATAGTTTCGTGGGAAGCCATCGACCACTATATATCGATGATACATACAACAAACGAGTTCGAAGTTAGCTTGTGATATGTACAGATACGATATGCATTATATTGGTACTTACAAAATAGACGTGAGCCATACTGGGAATCCTTCTCATTCGCTTTCTCATCCATTGCAATTCGTAGCAAACCTAATGATAATTCCACTGGTACAATGTTACCCTGAACTAAACATTCCTTGACCATATCAGCATGTGGATAGTCCTTCTTTTCTGCTCCAGTTCGTAACAAATCTCCAACAGATAAATGTACACACTTGTAAGTATCTACAATCTTTTCTGATTGGGTTCCTTTACCGGCACCTGGTCCACCTAATATGAATATTACTCTATGTGCATGATTTTTAGTAAGTGATGATGTATCAAGGAATGATATACCTCCAAAATTGAGTGGTGGTGGAAGTGAGCCTGTAATTGATACTGCGAGTTGTGCTGTATCTTCTATTTCATTGGCAGTGTTACTACTTTCTTTATCTGATGAAGTTGTCGATGATGTATCTGTAGTAGCAGTAGAGCCCTCAGGTGCAACAAAACAGGTAGACATTGCTCGTCTATTGAAAGGAGTGGTGACACCAGTATTATTTCTTCGAGTAAATGTTCGAGATTGAGCCAATTGCTTTGCAAAATTGAAACCCCGTGCCACACCTAATTTAGTAGCAGAGGCAACGATCGCCGCCATTGATATTATCGGCAGGAGCTTCATTACTCTTCGACCTTTTGAGGTTGGTTAATGTTTTTGGTTTGTTCCACTTATTTCACTTTCACCTCTTTATTACCACACTCTCATAAAAAGATACCTTTCTTGCACTTCGTCTTAGTTATTTTCCTTGTTTGTTATTATTGTTGAGTTGGTGCTTTCATACTACGATACCTTGCTACTATATATCCACAACAGCATTGTTATCTATACAGTCAAGTTGAAAAGATCTGAAAAGTATAGAGCTTTCGTCCTTTTTAGGTGCTGGGTAAATTAAATTATATATCAACTTCAACTCCTTAATGATGAGCATCAAAAATATCCTCATTAGTATTATCGTTGCAATATCAGTTAGTAATTTGGTACATGCATCTAACTTTAACAAGCCACATACACACACTGGAAAAGTTGAACCCTTTGTTCCAGGAGATCCTAATGTTAAGCTAGATGGCAAGGCTAAGAGTATTTTAAAGTCTGGAAAGCCGTATCAGGTAAATACCAGGTGTATATTGTATATGTTATGGATATACAATGACATATGTATTTTTAACACATATGTGTATTCAAATGTTACTCAACTTTACCCTAATAAATCATCAAATATATAGACTCAAGTACAAACGGGTTCAACTGGTGGACGTGCACTTGTTGTACAAGATATTAATGCACCTACTGAGATTGGTAAGTTGAGTGTTATTTATTATCTTTTCTCTGCTCTTATAATGTAAGTACCACATACTCAAACTTCCTCAATAATAAAGTATGGGATCGTATCCTTGACTTTGATAACTATTCCAACATGGTACCAAAGACTGTGGAGGCTAAAAATTACAAAGTTATACCACACAATCCTACGAAAGCTAATAATTTCTTGGAGAAAGAAATCTATACTCGTATGAAGGTTGGCTTTCCAATGTTAAAGTTGGAATTCTTTATTAGACATTTTATATACATTCAACATCATAAGTCATTAACATGGACATTAGATTATACAAAGGAATCAGACTTTGATGATTCATGTGGATATTGGTATTGTATTCCCCATCCCGATGATCCTGAGGAGAGGACACGATTGTATTACTCGGTCCAAGTTGGTATGTTCGATTGGGTACCAAATTTTGTTGTTGACTTTATGAGTAAGAAGGCATTAACTGATGCCACGGCCTGGGTGAAGAAGTTTAGCGAGGAGAAATGGGCAAAGGCAAAGAAGGACGGTACTGCTAAACCAAAACAATCAGAGACAAAGAAAGATAGGAAACCTATATTTGCGTTACCATTTGGCAAAAGGAAGCGCGAAGAACAGGAACGTCTGGCTCGAGAGGCAGCCGAAAAACTGGCATTAGAACAACAAGCTGAGGCCGATAAACGCAAAAGATTAATATCTATTCGTGCTGGATGGCGTCGTTATGTCCTAGTCTCAGTGGTGATAGTGTTGGCTGCTTACAACGTGATAATGTTCCTCGAAGAGAAAGCTCAATAACTTTGTATTGGGGATTTGTAACATTGCACTGTTAAACTTAAAAGTTAGGGATAAACAAACAGGACATAACTATTAACTATTATTAATATGGACATTATCTACTCTACCCCCTAGCATCGTTATATCTCTTTGCATTGCTCTTTGGAAGGGGACTGTCATTCGATTAAAACACAAATCTTCTCTGCCTATTAATACTCTCCAATTTAATCAACCTTAACTGCTGCGTAAATCTTTCGGGTGAATGCAAAGCACGACAAGTATCCAACAGTTCCGCACATCAATCCGAAAGCAATGGAAATCATCAACATGTAGGTGAGGTATACAATCACGGGAAGTACACCAACTAAATCCAACTTTGAAGATAAGAACCAAAGTGAGTATACAAAGAGGTAGAAACCAGCAGATGCACAGTTGGCAAACGACTTCCACCACCAACGATGATCCTCGACACAAAGCTGGAGGTAACACATGACCATGGATACCTGAGCACATGTAGCCACAAGGATGAGTAGAACAGCCATGAGGAATCCCATAATGTAGTACAATTGATGAAGCCAAAGAGCACTCATGATGAAGAAGAGCTCAATACATACTGAACCAAAGGGGAGAAGTCCTGCAATGAAAACAGATGTGGGTGGTGCGGCGTAGTATGGTGTCTCGGGGATGAAGCGTGCAATTTGATTAGTTTTGGTAGGGACATCGATCTTCTCGGCACGGTACCCAAAGTAACTTCCAATAAATACCAAGGGTGTGGAAACACATGCCCATAGGAAGAAGACAAGGATAATTGTCAAGAATGAAACCGCCGTGGCAGCTCCAACAATTGTCAAAAATACATTCAATACCATGAACATACTAACAATCAATCCAGGGAAACCAATGGCAGTAGCAAGAGTGCATCTCTTCCATGACTTGGCATCACAGAACTTGTATAGACGAGCGGAGACATATCCACCTACTCCACCACACAAGACGTAAAGAACAATCACAGCTGTGAGTGCCTGTCCCTTCTTGATAGGGTTCAACATCCTCAACATGGATGCCAATAAAGTGATGAAGAATGCACTACCAATCTGTGCTCCAGTTCCTACCAATACACTGAGTAATAATGGATGACTTTGAGGAGGACGGAAGACATCTCCATGTACCAACTTCCAACCAGTCTCCTCCTGTGCTTCCTCAAGGGTTTGCATTTCATTATATCCTGCAATATCCTTCTTGAGCGTACGGATCATAATAGTGGCAACTGCACCCGTTAGAAAGACAACAATCATGAGAGAATTCACAATAGCAAAGTAATGAATTTCATCATCGGGTGAACCAACAAGGTAGACATCCCATCGATCAGCCCATGGAATGTCACTCTCCTGCCATGTAACTTCATATGAGTATAAAATCTTCATACTTTCGCCAGTAGATCCACTACGAAGGGCGAGGTATGTCTCTGGCTCATTAACTGGTGATACTCCATCCGAACATGTACTCCACCCATCCTTCTTATTGGCAGCTTCCAAATTTGTTTCCAAATCTACCTTCTCATCACCAAACTGATGTGTAATACTAACGGGATGTACATCAAATCCTGTAACACGAACGCCCTCAAATTCCGATGGTTCCTCACGGTATGTAATAGTAAACTTGAGATGATTATAAAGATAAAATTCATCTTCCTTAAGTCCAGTGTAGGATGGAGGGGCCTTGAATCCAACTGGATATCCACGTACGGCATAATTTAATTCCTTACTTCTCATTAATACTGGTAACTGGTCCAATGTTAAATGGATACGATATTGACGATCCACAAGCTTACGTAACCAACGGAGTTTTTTACCCCCAACTTCCACAACACATAATGGTGTACATTGTTTAGACATTTTAGTTGGGAAGTTGTATGGTGCCTATTCATTATTATAATAGGATTTTATAGAGTAGATCAAAGTAGAGAATGATTTAGAAACATTAACAAATAATGTACACACTTTATAATGTGTACAACAATAAATACCTGCTCAATTCTCATAATATATATCCATATCAAATTTTACTTACCATTTGCAGCTTATGACCCATAAGACGACTTCCCAAATTACGACGCTGACGGAAACGCTTCTGAATCTTCTCGGCTGGTTCTGGGCATGTTGGTAAATCATAAAACTCAAAGGGCAGTTGCGTCTTCTTACTTTCGACTAATTCAACAAAGGCTGGTACTGGTTCTGAATCTGCATACTCCTCTGGTGATGCACCGGGGAATAATACCTGTGCCAAGGATGCCTCACGACGTTTTAATAATCCCTTACGTTTCTTCTTACGGAGCTCATAGGAACGTAATTCGGCTGCCTCCTTTGTCATTGATACCTGATCTTGACCAGCAGCCTTCATGTTGGCAAACTTTACTGCCTTTTCACGTGCCTCAACTTTCCTCTCTTTACGTGTCATCTTCTTATCCTTAGCATCGACGGATGCGACATTGGAGGATAGTAGTATTGCAAGCAATACTACTGCTTGAATTAAGGATCTCATGGTATTGTTTTATCCCTTTGATATTGATAAAAGGGCGTATTGTTGGTGCACTATCACAAGATTTATGATTTTAACTTTTGGCAATTGTGAAGGATACCCAAAAAGGTATCTTTTGAATTGGCCGGCAGTAGTTGTTCAGAATGGGGCAATAGGGCAATAAACACTGTGTTAGTAAAAAGATCTACTTTGTATGTTCTACTCTCCTTCCTTATGAGAGCTGAAAGAAGTTACGTGATTCATGGTCAAGTTTGAATAGACTTAGCTTTATAGTTACGCCTTTGAGAGTGATGTTCACTCTTGCAGTCAGTGGTTTATGTGCATGTCAAGCCTGAAAGGAATGTCTTTGTGAGAGTGATGCTCACTCTTTCTCAGTCAGCGTATCCAGTATAAATGCATAGTCGTAAGCTGTTTCTCGGAGCGACTTATATCTATCGGATGCACTAAAATGTCCCGAATCCATATCCATCTTTACTATAACACGTCCAGACTCATTGGATTTATGTCTCAACGTAGCCGCATACTTGGCTGGTTCCCAGTATTGAACTCGAGGATCATGCAATCCTCCCGTAATGAGACAAGATGGATAGACTGCACCTTCTTTGACATTCTCCATTGGTGAGTAACTCATGATGTAGTCAAAATATCTCAATTCGTTGGGATTTCCCCATTCTTCCCACTCTGCTACAGTCAATGGGACGGTACTGTCAACCATTGTACAAGCAACGTCTACAAATGGTACTCCCAATATCGCCGTATTATACAACTCTGGCTGTTGGTTTATGCTAGCACCAATAAGCAATCCTCCTGCACTCCTGCCTTCAATTGATAACTTGTGCGGTGCTGTGATGCCCTTTCCAATTGATAGGGTAGTCGTTAAGTCAGTATCGGCTTCCTCATGACCAACAAGCCATCTGGATATATCTACAAAGTCATTAAAGGTATTCTTCTTGTTGAGATACTTTGCACTCTCGTACCAAGGCCTTCCAAGCTCGCCTCCTCCTCTACAATGTGCGAGTACATATACAAAGCCTCTGTTGAGTAAAGGTAACCGAGTAGATCTAAATGAAGCTTCGATGGATGCGCCGTAGCTACCGTACCCTAGCATGTGAGTTGGAACTGGTCCCTTGCTTTTCTCTTTCAGAACATCGCGGTGAAAGACTAAGGACACGGGTATACCAGTCGTTCCGTCACGACTTCTTACAGTTGTCCTTTCACATGCATAGTCTTCTTTGTTATATCCTGGAACATACTTCTCTTTCAATACTCGTCTAGCACCTAGGTCAGTAGGGTTGTCGAGAGGAATAGCAATATGACTTGGAGGTGTGACCAATGAATCGTATACAATTACAACATAAGGTAGGCTAGAGTCACGGTTGGGTCCAAGTCTATAAGAGAACAAGGGTGTAAGTTTGTGACATGATAATGACGAACAGAGAATCACACCAGGCTCTCTACTTACCCAACATCGTAGGCGTCTTCGTCAAACTCCAATCGTGTCATTTTTGATACTACCAAGGGGCCATTAGTTTCATTTGTAGTTGTTTCACTTTCTTCATCGAGTTCTAGTATCCATATCCGTGGCATGCCTTCTTCTCGCCCATAGACAACAGCATATGCAAGTGGTGTTGTACTACTGCTGGAGGGTGGTGGGTTGAATATTGTTACACCATCAATTGAGCGTTTGTGACTTCCATCAAACACTTTTGTCTGATCATTAGCTGTGACAACATCTTTCCATTTATCCATACCCTCTTCGCCAACTCGACAAGCTTTCAAGCTCACGTTTGGTGTACCTATATTACTTTGAACCAGCCACCATCCCTGACAATGAGTCACTCTATACACGACCCCAACTTGTCGCTTGGCAATACATACAAGCTTGTTTGATTTCGACTCATCTTCTGGTCGTAAATCAAGATAATTGCATTCACTAGTCTCCTTAGAACTGCTTTGAACAATGAGATAGCGACTGTCAAATGTCTTCGAAATAAGCACATTGAACAGTTCATCCTTCTCCTCAAGGAGTAGTTCATCGTTTACTGATTTGTTATCAATCCATTGCCCATTAGAATTAAAGATTTGTCGTCGAAAGAGTTTATATGGTCGATGTGCATTGTCAAAAGTGATATAGAATAAGGCATTACTCTCTTCACTCCAATATACGCTACCGTTACATTCTAGTAACTCAGTAGTATTGTCTTCATCATATAATGTATATACTTCGCCTGACTTGATATTCTTTACAAAGAGACTACAAGTCTCTCCACCTTTCTCATCTGATGAATATGCAACATACTTTTGGTCAGGTGATACAGCAATTGATCCTAAAGCAAAGTATTTCTTCTCTCTAGCCAGACTTGGTACATCCAAATAAAGCTCTTCTGAAGGGAGAAGTGGAGGAAGACATGTCTCATTATTGTTTGAATTTGTCTTCTTGTAATTCCAGTTTTCATTGACTGGTGGAAGGTATATTTTATTGTCTTTTGCAGGTGCCCTGTAATATCTCAAGTAGCTCTCACCCTCAGCCCACTTTGCATAATACCAGTATGAATCACCCGATGTTGATGTTTTTAGTGAAGGAGTAATGTAATCAGTCTCTTGTGTACTGGATAAGATCTCTTCATATATCTCTTCTCGAAGATCTTTCAAATGTGATGTCATTTGCTCACCATATTCGTTCTCTGCATGTAAATGATTTAGTACTGTTTCATTTGTCCGTGTATCGTCTCTCATCCAACCATATGGATTAGGTATCTTCTTTGGTGGTGATAAAAGAGGATATGGAGAAGAAGCTGATTGACGTATTGCTTCTGTTGATAAATCTCCTGCTAACACAAATGATGTTTCATTTCGAAATGGTTCTGGTGGTGTAGGTTTGTTGTTTGAAGTACCATGATGAATATTATGATATGATTTATGTGGATGTTGTTGATTGATGGTTGGTAGTACCACCCATGACCAACAACAGCATATACAACTAGCAAAGAGAAATAACAACCACATCATATCTTATGACGTCTCCTCAATATCTCTGCAATATACCAATACCAATTCCTACTACAGTTTCAAGAGTTCAAGCTGATTGTCCTGTGTAGATGAGTATGTTTGGGAGAGATATCTATGTTATCTCATTGATCCAGCACGAGCACGGCAACCATTACTATCAACATGACCGCGATACTGGATATGTAAGAGACAAAGAACAATAATATCAATATCTACTGCAAACACGCTCAAGTATTGTATGTATCGTACACTTCTTCCGCTTCATTCGGCATTCGGCCATCGCCATCAATTATTGAGGTAAGTACATAAGGTAAGTTTCATACAAATATAAGTCAGAGCCGACCTCAGACTGCAAGAGTTTGATGTAGCGTATGCAGATATCAAAATATTGATACAAACAACACATGATGGAATCAACAGCAATAGAACAACAGCAAGAGCCAAGACAACGGCGGGGTAGAAAAAGATTGAATCCGTTTCTCAAAAAGCCACTATGGGTTGTGTTGGAAGATTGTGGTCAGCATAGTAATGTGGAGAGCTCAGGCAATAGTAATGTAACAACTTCAATACATGAAGATAATGATAATGTGGATGGACACAGTATAGAGTTACCTACTTTTGATTATAATGATCATGATGAAAGTTCATTGGCTAATGAACATTCTATTGCAAGTACACAACAACAAGTATACGATCATCATCACTCGCCACTACCATCCCGTCATCTATCTCTGTTTGATTTAGTTTCAATTGGTGTCGGGGGCACTATAGGATCGGGAATTTTCGTTCTTAATGGTTTGATAGCCAATCAATATGCCGGTCCAGCAACTTTCATATCCTGGATAATATCCGGTATAGCAGCTATGCTGTCTGGTTGCTGCTATGCTGAATTGTCTGGAAGAATTCCATCAACAGGAAGTAGTTATGCTTATGCCTTTGTTGCGTTAGGAGAACTTCCTGCTTTCATCACAGCCGGTATGCTTACACTAGAATTCCTATTTAGTGGCAGTGCTGTTGCTCGAAGTTGGGGGGATAAGTTGGTTGAATGGTGTGTTGAACTGAATGTGAACGAGAAAGTACTTCAGATCCTCGAACCGGGTTACGGCATTAACCCAGCGGCATGTCTCGTATCACTAAGTTGCAGTATGCTTGTTCTAGCTGGAGTAAAAGAGTCGAAGAAAGTTACAGATATATTCACATGGCTAAAAGTTTGTTTGGTGACTTTCATGACAGTCGGTGGCTTTGTCCTTTTTAATAAAGACAACTTGCAGCCCTTTATCCCTCCTGAGTTTGGAGCTTCTGGGATACTAAGAGGGGCTGTGTCTTCCTTCTTTGGTTTCTTGGGCTTTGATGCAGTATGTGTAAGTATTCTTCTAATTATGTGTCATTCCACAAAAGCTTATAGACTAACCATGTTGCAGTGTGTTGCTGGGGAGGCAATCAATGCAGAAAGAAACTTGCCTCTATCTATAATGATCACGCTGGGAACTGTTACTGTCCTATACGTGGCTGCAGCTATATCATTAGTTGGCATGCAGAATTATCAAGAGATATCTCCAGAAAGCGGCTTTCCCGAAGCGTTCAAAGCTAATGGTATAGAATGGGCAGCCCAGCTCACTGCTTTTGGAGAAGTATTTACACTTCCAGTAGTAGTACTTATATCAATCATCATACAGCCTAGGCTTCAGTTTGCATTAGGTTAGTATCTATGTTTCTCTTTAATTCAAGTCACAACACCTTCTCAACATGTATCTTTAACCAGCAAATGACGGTCTTTTACCTCCCTTTTTCGGTGAGATTGACAGCAATGGTTTACCTCGGAAAGGAGCTATATTTGCTGGAGTTTTGATGACGATATTCGCTACCTTTATTCCTTTTTCATACTTAGATGACTTTGTTTCGGCCGGCATACTAGTTGCCTTCACAACAACCAACTGTTCACTAGTGATATTGAGAAGAGAGTCACCAACGGATAATCCGTATCTATTGCAAAAGCTGCTAGGAAGCTTCAATTTATGCTCATTCATATCGTGCTTTGCATTATCACACTTGCCATCACCACTAAACTATATTGCTGGGTCTATAGTAGGCATAATATCAGCATTGATAGCAAGGAAAATATCACACCAGTGTCCATCGATACCGTTTGGAAGCTCATCAACAAAAACAAAGAGTTTGTATGGAGATGAGAACAAGTTCTTTAAGACCCCATTAGTGCCATATATACCGTGCATGGGTATGTTTATCAATTACTTGTTGATTTGCCAGCTTTCCTTTCTCGGTATTGCCATACTGTTTGGATACATAATATTTGCAATATTGATTTATTTCTTATACGGTGCTCATCATAGTGTTGGAAGAAATGAAAATTGGGACGAAGGAGAGTATGCTGTAGTTGATGCACATGACAACAGCTCCCACCCATCCCGTGAAGAAGGAGTCATGACTTGAATTAGATGTAGAGATAACTCACAGCTTAAGCTTTGACTTTCTCTCTTCTTTCAATTTCAGTATTCTCAGCTTTGCAAGGGCTTTTCTTTCTTCAATTGTCAACTCTGCTGGAGTTGTTTCATGTTGCTGTGCATCTTGTCGCCTATGTCTGCGGTACCAACTATTATCAAAACTACTCTTTTGTCTTAGTTCTTCTTCATCGAGATTCTCATAAATCAACCTCAACTCAACAAGTAATTCTCTCGCTTGTTTGATCGTATTCAACTCTTGATTGCCCAACCACGAGCGCAGACTTGGATTTTCTTCTAGATATCTGTGTAGAATCTTGAACAAGTGAGATCGTATAACATTGAAGCTTCCGCCTTTGGTACCGAGACTGCCTGGTACAGGAGGCAATATGGTAGAATAGTCAAGGTACATTTCTGCATACCCGATCTGTCTTTCAAGTAACCCTTTTGCTGATGTGTCACTCTCTCCCTCTTCCTGATAACAAAATAGACCAGGAACTTCCAACAAACTTTCAGATGACATAACACCACTAGCTTGAGTTGACTCTAGACATCTTTGTATATCTTGATCAAACTCAATACCTCCATTTGCAAATATTGGATAATTGCTATTCCCGCTATATTCTCTTGCGACATGTGTAGCTTGATGTATTGCATCCCAATTTGCTGCTTTGACTGCTACTTTATTTTCAAAGCGAGTTCTACCGTGCACTGTAATCAAGTCGACACCACAATCAATCAAACACTTCATCCTTTCGTCTATTGTTTGAGGTCTACCGGTCTGAGACATGTTACCAAGCTTGCCAGAGTCGGCATCAGCTTGAGTAGGAGGGAGGCGTATCTTGGCAGTTACTCCAATCTCGTTTGGAAGGTTAGATCTAAGTGCTGACAGTACATTATATGTCGCCTCGGGATCTTCGTCATGTAAAAAGCTTCCATATTTACCCTTTCTTGCAATGGACTGAGGGCAACCCAGATTCAAATCAATCCCTGGAAGATGTGCGTAAAAGAGAGGAGATAATAACTTATGTTAGTAAAGTGTGGTGAAAAGGCAGTCAAATAATGGCGTGTGTCTAATACTGCAAACGCGCACTTTCCTGCTACTAATGCATCTCCAGCTCTTTCCAATATCATATTAGCTGCCCGCACTGCAATATCAGGATTATGACCAGCAATTTGTACAATAGTTTTCTTGATTGGTAGAATATCTCCATCAATATTACTACCAGTTTTCTTTGCAATGGCGGTCAATATTCTCTTTCTAGATTGCTCAATATCAAAATCACTCAATCCCTTTATTGCATTCGATTGAGATGGTGTATTCATGAGTGCACTTGAATCTTCTTTACCTAATAGTACATCTCTAACAGTTGATTGATCATATACATCCAAATGATTTGTTCGAAATATCTCTCCATTTGGCTCGACAAAGTTATATGCATGTATCATTTGTGTATAAGATAAATCGACATTATACAATTGTTCACACATTAATCTAAATGGTAAGTCAGATTGTGCAACCATTGGTGCTAGGATATGTTTGGGAGAGTTTAAACTTTCGTAGAATGATGATTCTCCATCACTATTTGCTGCTGCTGATACAGAAGTAGATTGTTTGCGGTTTGATGTTTGGTATATTATTGTATTATATTCATAAGAAGTAGAACAGAAACATAGCATGTGTTTTCGTATTGGTTTGATGGCTCTTGAACATTTCATCAACATCATACTGAATATTAGTAAATTTAGAATGATATTATAATTTGATGTGTATCGCCTTGATGATGTTGTTTGCAAAAGACGGTATACCAACATGCTTTTGATCTCAATAACTCTCCGTATAACTAACAAGCTCTGGAGTATATATCACTATCACCAACCCACATCATCTCATGCCTCATGCATGCCCCGCCACTCGCCACAAATATTGAATGGGGTAGAAATTAGACTTATTGTTTGTAATAAAGGGGGCTTTATTATTCTTTGGGATAAGCGGGAGCCCTGGCGGGAGAAGTAACTCCCCTTCTGGAAGCAAAAACGCCGGCAATCATAGTGAGAATGATAGCCACGTAATTGCAATCAATGGGAAAGCAAGCTATCATAAATCAATAAACAATGGTGGGTTATATCAAAGCAGCAAGTATTCTATCAATCTTGGCCTCTAGTGGCCAGGCCTTTACACCAGCGTCTACTGTCCGATCATCATCAACATCAACAACACTGTTAGCTACTGCAACAGATGAAGCAATCACCTTTGACAAAGTCGATGAGCGAACAGGTAAACCAACAGGAACATCCTTCCTACCATCTGAAACAGTTGAACGTGCAGCTAAAGGAAATCCAATCGAAAAAGCCAAGCTAAAGAAGGATGGAACGTCAGCCTTCAAGGATGTGTATGAATATGCTGCAAAGTTCCGTTCTGGTGAAATGACATGGGAAGAAGTCGAAGCAGCTGATATGAACACACGGCTTAAGTTCGTGGGTATGTTACATCGTGATAAACGCACGCCAGGACAGTTCATGATGCGTCTGAAAGTTCCAAACGGTATAGTGAATGCTGATCAAATGAGATTCTATGCTGATTGTGTTGAAAAGTATGGTGAGGAGAAAGGTGTTGTTGATATTACTACCCGGGCTAATATACAACTCCGGGGTGTTAAGATTGAAGATGCTTCTGATATTATTGATGGATTACATGCTAGGAATCAAACTTCATTCCAAAGTGCTTTGGATAGTGTTCGTAATATGGTAAGTTCATATGATGTGCATATCTCCTAAGTATGCATACTAGGTATATCAATGCTCACATTAAATGCTCATACTACTCATGTCATATATAGGTTGGTAATCCTTTAGCTGGTATTGATGATCAAGAATTGGTAGATACACGTGTATTTTGCAATGCAGTGAATGATCTTGTTAGTCTTGATCCAGTAACACAAACTCGTGGTAATCCTCAGTGGGGTAACTTGCCAAGGAAGTTTAACATTGCCATCTCGGGAAGTCGTGATGACTTTGCTCATACACACATTAATGATATTGGATTGGTACCAGTAGCTCATGCAGAGACTGGAGTTATGGGGTTCAATGTAGTACTTGGAGGATACATGTCCATCAAGCGTGTTGCTGAGAGTATAGAGTCTGATATGTGGATCCCTGCCGAGCGTGAGGCTGTTGTTACACTCTCAGAGGCTATCCTTCGTATCTTTCGTGATGAGAGTGAACGTAAAGACCGACAGAAGGCGCGTCTTATGTGGCTTGTGGAGAAGTATGGTGTTGAAGAATTCAAGAAGGAAGTTATCAAGGAAGTTAATAGCTACAAGCGTGATGTGAAGATTGAGAATGCTCAACCCACACCTACTGACAAGTTTGAGCGCAGAGAGTTGTTGGGTGTGCATAAGCAAAAGCAAGATGGCAAGTCTCGCGTTGGTATCCTAGTTCCTGCTGGCCGATTATCTGTTAAGGAATGTCGTCAAATTGCTGATTTGGCTGATATATATTCCGACGGAGAGGTCCGATTAACTGTTGAACAAAACATAATCTTACCCAATGTTGATGATGACAAGGTTAATGCACTATTGAAAGAAGCCGCTGTCGGTAAAAAGTCTAGATTGGAGGTAAATCCTGGATACATTGAGGGAAGTATGGTTAGCTGTACAGGAGCACAATTTTGTGGTTTGGCATTGATCGAGACCAAATCAAAGGCCGAAGAGGTATCCAAGAAGTTGGAAGAGTTGGTTACAGTTGATAGACCTGTTCGTATTCATTGGACTGGATGGTAAGTTTCTCTATTAGTTGCATGTGCTATGTTCTGCTGTTTGGCGTACCTCACGCCTTCTCTGCTACCATATATTACAATACAGCCCAAACAGTTGTGGTCAGGTACAAGCTGCCGATATTGGTATCATGGGAGGACCTGCTCGCAAGATGAATGAAGAGACAGGCAAAATGATGGCCGTGCCCGGATGCAAAATCTTTGTTGGAGGTCGTATTGGTGAGGATGCTCATTTGAGTTTGGAACCTTTCAAGTCTGGTGTTCCATTAGAAGATGAATCGCTTATCCCAGAGCTAGTTGAGATTCTCAAAACTGAGTTTGGCGCTGTTGATAAGAAGATGAGAAAGAGGGACAAGATCAAGACTTTGGTTGGATTGTAAATAAGAAGGAGTGATTGTTGCTAGATGTAAAAAAAATTCAGGGATAAGATCTCAATAATAGATTACCTTATATATCAAGCTTGTGTCATATTTAGCTTTAAGCTGCTAGCGATGTAATCTTAGCCATCTCATCGTCCGACAAAGAAAAGTCAAAGACATTTAGATCTTCTTCAAAATGCTTCTTGCTTTTACTTTGAGTGGAGAAGGCTGCCCCATTTTGAACAATCCATCTAAGCCCTACTTGTGCCGCCGTCTTTCCGTGTCTCTTTCCTATTTCGGCTAGTTGAGTACCGTAGCGAGGGAGCACTCGTGATAAAGGTGACCAACTTTGAACCAAGATACCACGCTTTGTATTGTATTCTATCATCCCCTCTGGATGATTAGCGACAGAGAATGGTAATTGATTGACAGTAGGTTTTGTTGCCTCTGGATTCGACAAAATTGCATCCAGTTGACCGGGAGAAAAGTTGGACACTGCCAAATCGTCCACGGTCTTATCAATTGCTTTCATTTCTTCAAATGCTTTCCATTGTCCAATAACACTCTCAGCATTTGGCCCGGGATAGTCCAACATAATCATGTCCAAATGATCTATACCACCTACTGACATTGCTTGCATATTTTCTAAACACCCTTGCTTTGTCTTTTTATATGATGCATCTTCCCCATTAACTCTGTTACTCAATACCATTCCACTATATAATATTCATGTGATGTTTGTATATTAGATATTGGTGTTTATATTAGTAGATTGTGGAGATGTCCATATAATATTCATGTGATGTTTGTATATTAGATATTGATGTTCATATGTACATAATATATGCACAATGCAAACTGCACTAACTTACCATATGTATAGATCTTTTCTTGGAATATTAGAGTCCTTTACCGCTTTTGCAAACCCTCTTTGATTACCAGCTAATACCGATGCGAAGAAGTTTCGATAGCCACATTCCAACGCTGTCAAAGTTAGTTTATATGCAGTGTCATCATTATATACTTGCAATCCGAACGATGCAAGTGGAAAAGCCTTCTTATTATTACTATTCAATGTAACTTCTGATACTGAGTCAACCGCATTTGTAATAGTAGATGGAGATATCAAAGTTGATGTTGCTACACCAGTTATTAAATTTTGCACAGCTGATCGACGGTTGAGGGGAAGGTGTAGACCGAGTGCGGAAGGGAGGATGAGACTTACCACCACTGTTACTATCAGTGTAACCTTCATTATGTGATGGGTGATGATTACTAAAGCCTTCAATGCCGATCAGTTCACAATACAATACACAACTTTAAGGCATCATAATATAAGGTGTGTTTTTTTCAACCTTCCACGTGGAATATATTGGCCAATTTTCTTAGGGCTTCTTACGATAGTGAAAATTTGATTGCATCTTCTGTGAGTAGTAGTTTGATATTGAGATAAACAATGTTAATACTGTTTCTAACCCATTTTTACATGTAGAATCCAATTCTGGTACCTATTTGGGGCTGATATAAACCAAAAATAAGTGATTGTAATGATGTGAATAATATATGGCGATGCAACGATCCTCGGGAAGCACTGTTAGTAAGTATCTTTTTTTTAGTGCAGCTTGTTGCCATCATCATTGATGGATGAGTTCAAGTTGAATGATCAAATTGATACAACGATGAAATTACTATTACTACTAGTCGGGATATCAAGTGCTACTGCTTTTGTAGTCGGAGGTGGACATCAGAAGAATGTAATGAAGCCCTTGTATTCAACAGAGCTGTCTCAAATTGACGAGATTTGTATTGAGAACGTCGCAGAGTTCTGTCTACATGAAAGTTGTGATATTGAAGAATACGAGGCACTTATTAATCAATTGGAAGAACAGAAAAAACACTATATTAGACATGTTGCAAATGTAGAGGTATTGCTATCAAGGTAAGATACGTTGATATATGTTGGGTATCCTATCATATCTTTTGCAACGTAAGATATCTTATCGTCTATTCACTAACAAATTATATCTCAGACTAAAAGATTCAAATCATCCAGAAAATGATCCTGAAGAAGTGGCAAATCTTATTGATACTATTAAAGATACATTGGCAAAGGCGACACTAAAAGATTGGATGGAATAGTGATACTGACGGTTCTTGGGAGGTATAATGCTTTTTGAAGGTGTTGATTAAAGAGTGCTTGAGATGATCAAGATGTAAATCAAAATCTTTGCACTAATCAATTACTTTAAGTAAAGTAACGATATCTATTCATTCTATTTCATACAATCATTCTTACCCCAGAGATTGTCGTTCTTCACAAAATCACATAGCTAATCCCCAACTCATTGTCATTCTTTGTTTCTTATCCACGAACAGGGACTCCGGCCTTCTTTTCAGTGACATAATCAAAGTTGCTATTGACTTTATCCCAGTTGACAACATTCCACCAGTTTGATACATATTCTGGACGACGGTTTTGATACTTGAGGTAGTAAGCATGTTCCCAAACATCAAGTCCCAAGATAGGGAACATCACCTCACTTGTAACGCCCTTCATTAATGGATTATCTTGGTTTGGTGTGCCCACAATCTCCAACTTATCTCCATTAACGCATACCCAAACCCATCCCGAACCAAATACTGCTCCAGGTGCAGCCTGTGCTTCAAACTTAGCCTTCATCTCATCCATCGAACCAAAGGACTTGTCAATCGCGGCTGCCAAAGCATCTGATGGTTTTGTCTTCTTTGCTTCATCAGGAGGTGCCATCTCGTCCCAAAAAAAGGCGTGATTGTAATGTCCTCCCTATGAAACACATAAAAAAAGATAGTAACCAGTTAGACAGCATAATAGATCGCAGACATTATAAAGATATCTATACACACAATGCAAAGATATAAAGAGAACACATATCAATACATATGATATGCACTCTTCACTTACCCCACTGTTACGGATTGGAGTAGCCTCTAGAGCATTCAATTGAAGCTCAAGAATATCAACCTCATCCTTACCCTCCATTGCCTTGTTAATATTGGCAACATAGGTGGCGTGATGTTTATCGTGATGGATTTTCATAGTAGGAGCATCAATAAATGGCTCAAGAGCTTCAAAGGGGTAGAGTAAATCAGGCACCTCGTATGCCCCGGCCACTGTAGGTGCGGCTACGACAGATGCAAGAGCAGCTCCCTTTTGTAAGATATCTCGACGTGAACTAGGACCCTCTGTGTGTATTTAGAAAGAAAGTTGGGAATAGCCATCAAGTTAAGTTACGATAGTGAACCTTTTAGCAGTTTTTCAATGTCTTTGCAAATAACAACTCACGAGACTTCATCTCCAAGGAGAATCCAGATGTGCCCACGATAGCGGCAGCAGATAATGCTATTTGTAGTTTCATGTTTATATTAGGTAAGATGTACAATAGGTAGCTGATCGATGTACGATGATGATGGTTGTCAAAAGATATACAATTGGGCTGTGCCTTAGAGATCTGAGTGCCCTATGGCCAAGACCTTACACTAAAGCCTATGCCTAATAAGTATCAATCAAGTGTGCCGCAGCCTAATAAGTATGGCTGTTTTTACGAAGACAAAACATGAGCAAGGATACCGGTATCTTGTTTTTTGGCGATAACGGCCAAACTGGGTTCCCATCTATCAAGCTCCTTCAACTCGTATTGACCTCTTCTGCCTTAATAGATGAACAACCAAACATGATTATCATGTAATATCGGTATCGATCATTAGTATATATCATAGTTGTAATGTACTAACATTTTCAGACCTAGAATGGAACTAGCCGCTACGATATATTCAAAAAATGAGTTCTTACCCAACTAAACTTTTATGCACATCATATGTATTTATATGTGTAGAACGTTGGTGGATCGTTATTATATGGATAAAATTAGTTGATAGCATCTCTACTATGTATAGTAACCGTTCATCTACTCAAATCTACACAGTTCGGACAATATATCTCCTAATCATGCCATAATAGTATACCCCCCCAGCAATTCCCAAACTCAAAAATCGTAAATATTGTATACCTCTACTACTCTGTACACCTTCTGGTGTTACAATCATGTTCAGTTATGATACATATATCATTCTCCTGCTGTAAATTGTTTGGTTTCGATCCAATGACCATTGTTAAAAGGCTAGACGATCATTTTCATCATTTTGCAATTGATACCCAATCTAATATAATGTGCCCCTGGCCCCTCCTTGTTTGTTTTGAATGTGGTACCACATCTTACACTCTACAACTCATATCACTACTATTATAATTGATAATGCGATCATGTACTAGTCTCCGAGTGGTAGGATCGTCCACTGGCCTGCAATCAAAAGAGAGTTACTACCTCCGCTACTCACCAGCCCCATTCTAATAACGACGACCATGCGCCTCCATAACACCGCCACAACATACCACACCATATCAGAATGTTGATAATAGTATATAGATGCGATAGATATATTGTGGTACCATCCAGTGGCAATGGTTGTTCCTAGAGGACGATATCCCACCTCTGATGACGACGATTCACCCTCCTCGAAGATGATGCACCAACCACCTCTTAATTGACAACATACTGACCACCGTAGGACGACTACAACCACACATCTTCACTACGACATATAATATATAGATGGTATGATAGAAGAGGAGTCACGGGGTGGTATAGACCTCTCATACGCCATTGCAATGTCGAAGCAATGGTTGATGGGTGTAATTACTAAAAAAATTGCGGCATCTTAATTTTTGAAGCGAGTTTTTAATTCCTCAGGGAGATACGGTTATTGGCATAACCAGAATCATCTAGGCTATCGATGGATATGCGTATCTCCCTGGGATATTAAGAATTGAAGATTTTTTACGTAGGCAACATTTCCTATTGCCATGTTGTTAATTTGTACGAGAAAAGCTTAGTAAAATTTGCAAAGACAGGCATCTTTTAGCGAAGTTTAGCGATCCAGTACCAGGCCTACATGATGCTGTATCCCCAAAAAAACAGCCATACCATAACTGTATTAATAATACAACCTCCAACTAACCTCCTTTCCTTGGTGCACACGGATTATCTTCCTCAATTACATTATAGTACTTAGTCGGTAGGTCTTAGGTTGCACTAAAATCAACATCATTTACAGTTGTCAAGAAATGTCTACGGATAAAATGCCAGTGCAAACTCGTTCATCTAAAGCTTCATCAGCCTCTTCTCGAGGAGGTGGTAATCTTCCTTATCGAACTTCATCTCCCGAAACAATATCATCAACACTTACACCGCAACAATATCTGCAGAGAATGCTAGACTTTCATCAAATGGATTTGCAAAGGTTAGTTATATGTTTCAATATGCCTATTATAGTCATACATATCGTTTTCTCTCGTAGGTATTGTATCTCATAATGTTTGTACAATACTTTTGCTTCTCCAATAGTGCTGTTGATCAGATGCGTACATTATTATCATTATATCCCCAACGAGTATATAAAATGGCATACTACCGTAAACAAACGAAGAATCATTGGGCTCGGGATGATCCAGGATTTTGTTTCCTGCAAATAATCATGTTACTAATATCAAGTATAGCATATGGATTAGCATTCAGAGTATCATCAATATCAGCAATACTTGGTTTTGTAGCCAAAAGTATATTAATAAATTGGTTAGGATTTGGTGTTATTATGGCAAGTGTGGGTACATTATTATCGAATAATCATTTAAATCAGGCTTCAGAACGGAGTTCAAATCATGTTAAACAAAGTGTTGAGTGGTTATATGCATTTGATGTTCATTGTAATGCATTTGTACCATTGTTTGTACTACTATGTGAGTGATGTTTGTTTTTGTGGTGAATGGTGATTCTTCATGATTCAAAAGAATGTTGACGAGAGTTGTATCAGAAGAAGTTGCTTGCAATTTATATCACTACTGACATCTCTCTTTGTATTTCACAGATGGACTTCAGTTCTTTCTATTACCGTTAGTTTTGGGAACATCTCTTCTATCACTAGGGGCTGCAAATACATTGTTTGCGGTAGCATTTGGGTGGTATTTCTACATAACTCATTTAGGATATAGAGGTGAGAGATATGTTTTGTTTACTTTATTGGTTTGAAAGAAGAATTTTTATCCTATGAACTCACTAATTCATCTGATTATCCCCGATACCAATAAAATACTACAGCACTGCCATTTCTATCAAATACAGAAGTCTTCCTATTCCCAATAGCGGGTGTAGTAGCAATCTATATGTTCAATTATGTGGGGTATCCTTTTGGATTGGGTTTCAATGCATCTAGAATTGTTGCTTATATATATTTCGAGAGTTGATATTCCTAAGATGAGAACAAAGAAGGGAATGTAACAAGGGGATTAGGGTGTAATCAATAACTGTATATTACTAAAGAAAGTAGTTTCGAAGAAGGACTGTATGATCTATATCTTTCAAAGGACTGCAACAATCGCAATACTCTTCTCTCATCTTCTACTCGGTCAGTGCACTGGTGATACACTGAATGGGTAATCAAATGCAACCCCTCGCCTCCTCTTCTGCACACTTATCACTAGTCGGTTGGCTCCGTGGCTCTGAAGTGTGCAGGATACCGGCGGTCCAACTCACTAAACCACTCACAAGAAAAAATGATATGAAGAATGTGCTTCATCCTGATCGATATAAGGTGGTATAATATTAATGATATATTATAGTATATAATAGACAACAACCATGGCAGGCTCTGAACAGCATCCGCTGTCTCCGTCAACATTTCTCAGTCCGCGCATCACAGCGCAATTGGATAACTCTTTAGATGCAATCGAAGATATTCTACTTGGTAGTAATGCAGAGCCTTCGTCTCCATCAACTGCATTAGCACAGACACTTAATTCTAATACAGCTACTACCACAAATCAATCTCAATCATTATTCAATTTCACTATCGGTAGAGAACGATCTAACAGTTATAACATAAGTAATGCAGTGCATATGGAAGTACAAAATAATGCAAAGTTGCCAACATTTAATATACCTGTTGATAGATCTAATGCATCTTGGCAGAAGCCTGCAATACGAGGGAGGAAGAGATCTTCTGGTACTAGACATGGTACAAGAAGTCATGCCCCTTCTATTGGCAGTGGTTCTGAAGCCAGCGCCAATACTACTGCACCCTGCAGCCCAATACCAAAGCTTAGACATCAATCAGATGATAATCATATGAAATTGGATACAGCCACATCACAAGCTATTGATGAGATTATGAGATTAAATGAAAATGATCTCAACTTACCAGAATATTTCTTAGATGATGAAGATAGAGCTAGTGCTGCATTGGCATATAGCTTTTCGGGAGATATGCCTCAACTATTACCAACGTCTACTTCTTTGGAAGATATGTCTACTACTGATGGCAGTGGTAGTACTAGTAGAATGCCAACAAATGGTTTAGACAATACAACTTTAAAAAGACAACAGTCAATTACCAGGTTACCATACAGGAGACAGAAGCCACTTCCCATTCCGAAATTAAAGCCTCCTTCTCCGAAGATTAGTAAGAAGAGGAAGAAAGAAGGATCTCATGTAGGGACGTGTGCCCTGGAAACTGCTGCAGCAATTGCAAATACAGAGTCATCCAATACAAATTCTTCTAATGAAGTGGTTTTGCCGAATCAGTCACAAAAACAAGTAGTTGCAACGTCAACAGTTACTCAATCAAAGAAGTCTGATACAATGAAGCCTCCTAGAATAGCTGTACCAAGACCGAGAACTGTTGTCGAACGTCCTGGCAGTAGTAGTACTTCACGTCGAAAAGAACCGTCTCTGCCTAATCCTGCATCAGATATAAACTCACGAGGCCTTCATGCGGCAGCACATTCCAAACCTAAAGCATCCATCACACATGCAACTACACAACGATCCAAGGTTGGGTTCGGTGATAATCACAAAGTACCATCAGTACCAGGACCTCCTCCATGTAGATATACTCCATCAAAGGCAGCAAGCGGAAAACCAACTTCAACAAAGCCAAAGTTACCCCTTCACAAGAAACCAATTATCAAGCTACCACCAAAGAAGTTTGTGCCCCCAACTAAATCACTACCAAAAGATGTAGGTAATATAGTTGCATATGAAAGAAAGAAACAACGCGCCAAGAATGCACGTGTCAAACTTAATGAAGCAATTGATGAACTCGGAGTTGCAATTGATCTGGCAGGCTCACAATCAAAAGAACGATTCAACTATATTGTCAAGACGTCAAATTGTGCAAACCCACATGCTGCTGATGACGCTAAATCACGATCATCTACAGTTCCTACACATCCATTGGCAAAACTAATGGATGAAACAATACAACAGTCAGCATCTGCAAAGAAGTGGGATAGGCCAAGCTTTGTTGGCTTATCAGCGACGATTATTCATAGTTTGAATGCACAGTGTGAAGGCCTCATGAGAGAAGTTGCTCAGCTACGATCTATAGCAAAAGAGCAAATGGTAGCTGATCTTGATTCACAAACTAGTGAGGCTATTGTTGATGGAATATTACAAACAAGCTCGCCTCCGGCAGCAAAGAAACAGAAACTAAATGATAGCTTATCAGACCCCACAAATGATTACACTGCACAGCAAGCTGAAGAGAAACTTGCCAAAGTCATGGCACTGAATGAACAAAGAAGATGTCTCGCTATTCATAATACAGTGGAAACTCCAAATATATTGAAAAATATTGCCTCGTTCCTCGACCCTGTCTCTCTTTGCAGATGTTTGGTGGTATGCAAAAAGTGGAGATCACAAAACATATTTCAAAATGTAACACTATGGCTCAACATATGCATTAAACGATTCGGTGTCTCGGCAGTGAGAAAGTGGCAAGACCAAGATGAGGAAACTGGAACAAGAAAGCGCAAAGTGGATGCAAATTATAATACAAACTTGGAACTGTATAGACGAATGTCCAAGGAGAATGTCAAGCCATATTCCACAATGGAAGGTACCCAGTTTTTAGGTGGCTCATCACTTGATGGATTAGTCAGTTGTTGGGTATCATTAATGGATAGAAGTAATGGTGAAACATCCCGTTCTGTCATCCAACAGAAGGTGACGAATGGAGAATCCAAACAAGTTTATGTCCCCATCCCAATGGTGGAGTTGCGTTTGCTTATACAAAATACTGGATACTCCAAGGGTGTTATCATTATACCCGATCAGCAATTTTCAGTAGATGCCTCTACTAGACGAAAGGGTGAAAAGATGTTGGAAGTTACTGGCGATGATCGCTTCAAACGACAAACATTACATATTGAACGAAGTGCCTCGCCTGGGGAACCAGATCCACAGCAACAAACATCAATTAGTCATGAAATGTGTCACTTAAGACTCTTTGAAACAGCTGTGTTGGCAATTCATATCCATGCCAAGGGATGTTCGACAACATCCAAGTTTTGTAGCAAAGGGAAATCAATACAGATATTAGTATCTATTGATGGGTTTACGCGGCCTTTATCGATACCATTTCACTGTATGAATGATCATAGAAGTAAATAAATCTTAATATGATTATTTCTTTGCAGAACTCGTTTCCTTCATGATTGATTACTTTTTCTTTGAGGCATTCCTTAGTTTCTTCTTTTGTTCAATCTTTTTGTCCATCCTTTCAAAGTCTTCAATAGATTGAGTACATAGTTTGACATGATCTTCACATTGTTTCATTCCATTCTTCATAAAGTAAAAAGCTAGTGTCACTTTTAAAACATAATAAAAGATACCAATGTGAGTACAATTATATCATATGTTCACTATTCAGTCATATCATAGTCATACATAAGTAACATTAGAAGCTCACCGATAGTATGATATATAACAACTGCTGGAAACTGATGCCGTTTGTCATCACCTTCTACTTTTTCCGTGTCAATATCTCCTCCATAACATCCAACTGATTTAACATGAAAGAAGAAACTTAAACAGATTGGAACAAGACCTGATGATATCATATACGACCAATGATCTAATTCCATTGGTTTTGTAGTGCTTAGGGCTAGAAAGTATGCCAATAGTGATGAAATGACTACTCCAATTAATTCACAGAAAGAATCTGTAAAGATAAGTTTTATTGCTTCCATTCCTGTGGTTGTTGTTGTTGTGGTATATGTACCTTTGATTTCAGTAATACATGAAGATATAGAATTCTGTAATTGATACACTGATATGAATAATATCAAGAAGGATAATCTGAATAGCTGGGCCCTACAATATCATTGTAAAACATATTTTAATTGAAGGATACCAATGAGGTGAGTTTAATACATATCATATGTTCAATATCTCAATAATTCATATATAATTCAAATATTATGCTCACCTCCATGCAGTATGTAAATCAGCGGTACGATCTCGAGATACTATGAGCCTTGCTTGGGCATTCTTTAGCTGTTCAGAAGGAGTGGGTTTGGTATCATTGTTGTTTGTAGTAGACGGCACCTCCGAATCGGTGGCGGCGCTGGTACTTTTTTTACCACGACGTTGTCTCACGTTATTATCAGCCATTGTAGGATATGATTTGATGCAGTGGGAGTATTGTATAAAGACAATAAGGTGTAGTATGTTATCGGCAGCTGCTTTATTGATGCAGCAGCTACTAACTAACTTAAAGATATCAGGGATTCGCAAGTCCCGGTCATTCTATCTACTCATCATAATCTCCCCACTTCTTCATTTCTCACACGAGTGTTTGGGGTGTACTGTTTACCGGTTCGCGTGCCCTAAGCCCTATTGTCAGAGGCAGGCCGTCGTCAAAGAGTTGTAACATTACGAGAGAGAAATAATTTACCATGGACGTCGATAATACAACTAATGTTCCCGATATCACCGTCGATAAAAATGATGGCAACTCGGCTTTATTCGAATCGTTCAATCTTCACGATGTAAGTTTATATCTATTATATGTTTAATATAAGCGTATGCACTATCTATATCTATAATTTAATATATAATCTTATAAACCACTATGCTATGTCTATAAACAGGAGATTGATAAAAACTTGTTTGCAGAGATACACAAACAACTCCAAAATAAGGACAGCTCAATCCTTACCGATGTAGTCGCAGCTGTGTTTACGTCAATTGTGAAAGGTCTTGCAGCATATTATGACCAATATATATCACCTAATACATCGGGTGGAGTTCGGGGTTTAGGTTTGAGTTATATTAGTTATTTGTCTCAGCTAAATGCTGATGGAACGGATAAAACGAACTCCCAACCATACTTTGTTAAAGTGATCCAGTGCTGTACCGCTCTTTTAAAAGGATTAAAACCCCAGCTAGATACAATCATTGATAGGATGTATCGATATTTCTTGGTCTATTATTATCCATCTGGCAAAGGAGATGATAATGATGCACCAGACTATTCAACACCATCTGCTAAAGATGTGGAATCATTTCACAAATTACTATTGCAAACATTGGATAACATTACCACAAATACTATTGAATCTCTAGAAGATTTGGCTGATTTTAATTACTTATGGGCTGCAACACTTCAAGATCCAGTCTTAGAGGATGTTGATTACAATAATACAAATCAAAATGGGAAACGAGACAGTCCATTGAAGAGCGACTCTATAAAACATATTGCCAAAGAATTAGCATGGGTATTTTCTCAAACAACAACGAGTTCTACTCAAATTAATGTTGACAGGAAGCAACGTATCATCAATGCAGCGGCCTGTGTTGATCTTGTAACTGCAGCTTTAACGTCATCAATCATACCTGCGCCTTCATCAAAGAGAAGACGTTTTGGTAGTGGGGATAATTCGAGACGGTCAGTCGGAGATGAATCAGCAGCTGCATTAAAAACAATACTTACTGGTGAACAAGGTCGTTCTAGTAATAGTACTGCAGTGGAACTATCTCGTCAGTTGAGGGAAAAGTCCAAAAAGTCCCTGCTACAAGCTACATCAGACTTGTTATCATCACTCACAAAGGACACCAATGGTCCAGTTCAACACAAAGATATTGTATTATTTGCTCAAAACGTTGCATCTAGTGTATTATCATTACTTGTAGTCACCAAAAAGAACGGGAAAAGATCATCTCCAGCAAGTCAACTTTTATCATTCATTAATTCACATGAATCAAGGAGAAAGTCTTTGGGTGTACTAAAAAACTTTTATCACAATACAATATCGGACAAGATTAGAGTTACTCTATCCAATACTGGCAAGCATATGCCTAAGAATGAAAAGGCTTTGATCATGGGTCAGTGTATTTGCAATCTCCAAAAGTCATCGTTCATTGAACCTGTGGGTAAATTTTATCACCTCAGTTCTACTGAGAGGAATATGCTTGCTCCATTTAGTGCTGCAAAGTCCTCTTTGTCATCTGGTGGAGACAACTTCATCGTAAGGGGACTTATTTATCGCCTTCCAGAGCCAAAACCTGTTCGACGTACAATCCAAATTAATAGATTGAATAATGCACCGTCTACTGAAGCTGAGCTCAAAGATTTAAATGAATGGACTACCGCTATGATGCAGATTGTTTCTAACTCTTCCAGTGTCAAACCCTCATCATGGTTATCTAAATATTTTGAAAACAGTGAGAGTATTTGGAAAAAAGAGACTCTGCCTGTTCTGAGATACTTCTTGGGGATTGTAGCAGACGAATGTAAACTGTCACTTGCCGATAATACAATTTCAGATACTGGGAAATACAAGATTCAGCAAGGCGATGTTACCCCTGCTACAGTACTTATGATGTATTACCTTGCACTCGAAGCAATTGTTCGCCGTTCACCCTCGGTTGGTACTGGGCGGCAACGCTTTCATAGCTCTTTATTTTCATTGTGCTACTTTTGTTTGCGAAAGGCAAAGCAGTCTAATGGACGATGCTTTTTGATCGAAGATATTGGTGATAACCCAATCGAATTCTACAAGCTTGTTGAGCTTTTCATTCAAGTAGTGAAACCTATTGGTAGCTCGGAGATGCAATCTCTGTGTCTACCTGAGTATCTGATTAAAGTGCTGACCCAGTTGAAGCAAATGTTGGTAGGTATGATGTGGATGAGTGACGATTTAGACGGCAAGACCGAGTCAAGTTTCTCCAGTATGGTTAGTAACCTGAGAGAAGAAGATCCGACTGCTTGGCGATCATGTGTTTATGGTTCTAATACTGATGAGAATCCAAAGCCAGTGGAGAGCAAAGATTATATGCTGGTGAGCTTTATGATAGGTGAAGTCATCAATGATATCACTCGTCGTACATCGACTTTGTGTCAACTACTGTCGATATCATACCCTAGTATCACTACAAAGATGAGCATTGAGCTCTTCAAGAGAGTGCTTTGTGAACGAACAGATATATTCTATGATAGACATCCCGATCAGCTAATGATGTGTTGCCTCTACGCTGTTTTATGTGCTCAGAGCAATACACATGCAAGGAAAGCAAGGCAACAACAGCCAGATGTTGGTTTTCAAAAGATTGCCGAGGCATACATGAAAATGAACAGGGATGATTTCGGTTCGGAAATACCCTACACAATCCTTCACCGTATTAAGAACTGTTCAAAGCAAGATGATCAGTTTGGTGATGTAATCTCTCTACACAATAATGTCTTCGTGCCGGCTGTTAAATCTTTCTGGGGGGTATTCAAGGATAAAGTTCTAGAAGCACAAACAAAGGAGCATGAGTCTCCTGTCCAAGCTAATGAAGAAGATGAAGATACCAAATCTAAAGAGATGGATGTGGAGACGAGCGATAGTCAGAAAAACAAACTTCCAGTCTCCGCTGAAGGTGAGAAGGAAGTTGAACAGGATTCAATAGCGAAGAATGTCGATCAACAAGTTGAGGAGGTTACCGGATCCAAAGATAATGATCAGCAAGAAGTGGAAGAGGTATTGGAAACCAAGGATTCTACTCAACTTGATGATGGCGATGTTGTTGATGATGATGAAGAAGAAAAAGAAGAATCTAAGACGTTTAACAAACCAAGTGTTGAGGACGCTGCACCTACCAAAGGTGGTTTTACTTTACCCGATCAGTCCAACAGTTCATCCTCTTCATCATCAGAAGAAGACGACGAGCATGAAGGAGAAAAGGATGCAGTGGAAAAGAAGGCTGATATTTCTGCAGATGATGGCATGGATGTAGATGATGATGATTTTAACAACAAACAACTGGATGACTATGCTACTAGCAAAGCACAGGACAACAGTGATACTGACTCCAATGATACTATGGACGATTTGATCGAGAGAGACAATATCAATAGTCAAATTGGGGAGGATGAAGACAAAGAACCACTAGCGTATCTATGATGTCAGTGGTCATACATGCTTAGATCCTATGTTATTCTACTAAGAAGATTATATCCAATAAAGTAGTACTTGTAAGATCGTCACTTAAAATCCCTTTACCTCTAAATGACCTCTATCAAAGAACTTTTCTACTCCATTATTACTGCCATAGGTCGGACGTGTCGGTCTCTGTGCCCATGCATACTGTCCAATCACCGTTGATGATGGTCTATGACTGCCGAGTCTTCGAATATCTTCTTTTGAATGCTTTGGTATATTGTAAAAACAATCCTTTCTTGTCTTCGGATCATATTTGCTGTCAGATTTGCCTTTGCCAAAGGTATTTGTATTTCTACCAATGTCATACATGTATACCGGCATCTCTAAACTCTTGCCATCTCTATCCTTTGGTGGTTGAGGGTCACTCTTGGGTATCTTTTCCAGTACTGCTTTTTCCTTGGCCTCATCACGATGAGATTCCATAAGCAAGGCCTCTTGTTTCACAACGCTCCTATATCTCTCTGTAGTCTTCCAACATGTAAATTCGCCCGTCTTACTTGCATCTCTGCTACCGAAGCCAAGTTTTCTCTGATCAATTGGTTGTGTTTTGGAATATTTCTCGCCTGTTTCAGTATACGGCTCGGAGTTGTATCTCAGCTTGACAAAGAGTCC